>Ga0268261_10003600_pt1 | contig 11430 bp, 6 predicted proteins | sample TergutNc150P1_FD_190353 | JGI IMG/M metagenome (GOLD analysis project Ga0268261, IMG submission 190353) | Nasutitermes corniger P1 segment gut microbial community from laboratory colony in Florida, USA - Nc150 P1 (SPAdes) (version 2) | ecosystem: Host-associated > Arthropoda: Insects > Digestive... | reverse complement strand
AGAATGTTTTTAAAGTGATTCAGACACTTGTCTTCAACCAAGGCACAAAGTCGAACGTAAACAACCCAGTTGGGTTGGTGGGTCTCCCCTATGTGATGTGGTCAGCTCATTTTTTCTCGCACACATACAGACGGAAAAGATAAGCTCCTGGAATGGCCCGACTGTTCATGTTTGCTGCTTTATGTTAGCGCGCACATCCACTAAAACATTCGTTAGCCGAATCCATATTCGTTAGCTGAGTCCGAAAAACAGCGAAAAAAATCTTCATTAGCCGAAAAATTTGTTAGCAGGGTCACTCATTAGCCGAGGTATCACTGTACAGCTGTGTTCATGTATTTACTGGAGTTGTGATTCAGTCTTGTTGCATGTTTTGCCACTTTATTTTACCATTATCAGGTGAAGTTTTATTTAAAAGATGTAAAATTTCATATCTTATTAAAATTCTGTAAGGGTGTCACACATGAATATTTGTAGGATGTTTGATGATGAGTCTTTTTCTGTGGCCATCTGGCCTGTTGGGCCGTGACCTCCCTGGTTTTCTTCCTCCAACCTTCTGTCCAACCTCCAGCCTTCCACTTAAATGTCTGGTGCAAATCTACAGCATCCTTACATACATCATCCTCCCATTTACTTCTGGGATTTGCCATGGGCCTTCTGTCTTTCAAGACATATTCTCCCCCTCATGGGGGGGGGGGGGGGGGGGGGGGGGAGATACGGTGTGGGCAGCATAATGTAGTCTCTACACACATGAGAAACTAGAAAGTGTCACATTATCGTACAATTCACATATCTTCTTTTTGTGTCTGATTCTCTACCTCACCTGCCTGCATAGGCCTGAATATCTTTCTGAAGATTTTCTCTTCAAGGGAGTTGGTCATATTGACATCTTTCTGGTAAAGAGTCCATGTTTCACTACCATATAAGGCAGCACTGTTGGTGTGTGTTGTATGTAGCATCACTTGAACTTTCTGGCTGGTGTTGCATTTCTTGAGCAGCAGGAAGGTGGGAAAATAAGTTCTGTTACCTGCTTGAATTTGAACATGTATTTTGTCTGGATCCTTGTTTGGATTTGTGAGCCCAGTGCCCATAGATACAAATCGATGAACCACCTCGATGCTGTATTCACCTACATTGATACTTTTCTCCAGATTCCTTCTGGTGGTTTGTATTAGCACCTTAGTGTCATACTTATTCATTCTGAAGCCAACTTTCCCCGTGCTGCGTCTAACACAGCAAACACTTCCTTGACAGGCTTTGTTGATCTGCCTATCAAATGATGTTACCAACTTAATCAACAGTCTGTGTAGACCTGTTCTAAACTGTTTGTCTTGTATCTACTTGTAGTTTTGTGATAATGTACCAGGTTAAAAAAATAGGGGCCTGTCTGTCTTGTTGCTTCAAGTCTGTCTTCATTGGAAAAAGGCCTCCAGTTTAACACAGGGCATAGTGTTGTACATAGTTAACACGACAAATCACACTAATTTGTTTAGTCGTAAGTATTTATTTGACTGTAGACGTGCCTTTCCATAATCGTATGTGATGTTACCTTAATATATATGTACCTTCTGCCAGTAGTTCAAGCCTTGATCAAATGATGCTCATGAGAACCTTATATGGTGCATAAGTGAGGTAAATGCCACTGTAATTGTTACACACTAATTTATCTTTTTTTTTTTAATAAATTGTCAAATTATGCTTTTCTACAAATCATTCAGTATTATTTCTACTGCCAGTATTTTTATTATCAAAACATGTAAATGCATGTAGGAGATCATTGCCACCATATACTCAGATTTTAGAGGGCACTTCTTCATAACCAGGCGTTTTATATTTGACTGAGTAAACCGCTCTTTGTACTTTTTACTTCCTGGGAGGTTCCACTTCTTTCTCCTTCCTTGCGATTGTTACCTGCTTTGAAATGTGTTCCCTTAATTGTTTACCAGTCCCAGCTGGTTTGAGCACCTGTTCAAAATATTCTGTACATCTGGTCTACATTTTGTCTTTATCTCCAATATGCACTCCATCCTTACGTGTACAAAAATTTGTGCCTTAAAAACTTCTGTAATAACCTTGGTCTCCGAGTAGGACATAGGTGGGTTTACACGTTTAAAATCTTCCACTATTTTAACAATATTGTCTGTCATGTACCTTTATTTCTTCCCTTGCAAGCTTATTCCACCTGTTTCTTGAAACCCTTTAACTCTTTATTCCTATAGTGGGCCAACTGAGATACAACTGATAAAATTTATTTCTATCTTGAATTACTTCTGTACATTCCTCATCGAAGCACTCTTCCCCTCAGTGTGATAGGGCTCTAACACACTATTTGTTGCCACCTTAGCACTGTTCACCAACTCCCATCTATCCTCCACAAGTAACTGGCATTGATTATTATTACTTAGTTTTCCTTTAGTAACTGACCTTAATTGTTTGACGATTATATCATCATTAAATGTTAAAACACTGTCTAGTTTTTACTGTCACCCCTATCACACATTCACTTGAACACTGGATGAGGCAGTGTATCACTGATTATGGGGACTTTATGAACCCGTATTGTGTAGTTCTTGTCTTCTATAAAGTAGTGGTACCTGATGTCAGTAATGAAACATCAGACAGTATTACACAAACTAGTTACACGTTTACTAAATCATATTCCAAATACTGATTTGACACCCCTCCGACCACTGACATGTAAGTAATGGAGATATACTTCGTAATTGATTACTGATTTTCTGATAATTACCTTTTTATTCCATGGTACCACCATCTTTTTGAAGGTATGTCAGTGGCAGCTGTTAGCTGGTAGGGCTACCCATGCTAGTCATATTTCATGTGTGTTTACCAGGCAAATAGATGCATATTGGTTGTAAAAGGGGGGCTGGGGTATGCGGCTGATGACCTCATCCCCATGAAAGGAACTCAGGTTGAAAATCATCAAACTGCCCTAGTCAGATGGAATCAAATTACCTATAGTATACAAAAGAATATAAGACAATAATGGGACAATAATAGGAGCGAATGGGGGAGTATGATTGAAGTGGCCAAAGCATTAATCAGGTTGTAGTGCCAGAGAAAAATAGGAATTTATTTGAAATATTGTAGACAATAAGTGTAGTGTTACTTTTTTATGCACACAAAATTACAATAGTTAACAACTTGACACATCTCTATAGATGAGACATTTGCAGTAGGAGTTGAAACAATCTTCACAATTAGTAGTACACATATCACTATTTCACTCAGTGAATGTGTGGTAGAAGTGAAAGTGAACAGCTGCAAAGTGTTTTAACATACAACAATAATACTTCTTTATTCCTTGGCTCTGCAACCCTCTGAGAGTCATGGCCTTCTAAATTACAGTGCCTCTTCTTCTCTGTCCACTGCCTCATGTCACCATCTTGTGTCCTTCATCTCCCATAGATCCTTTTCAACATCTTCTGTCCCTCTCATTGTAGGTTTTTCCCTTTCTTCTTTTTCCCTTCAGTTTACTCTGAAATATTTTCTTAAGTATCCATACATAGTCCTTCCTTACTAGATGTCCTATCTATTCCAGTCTTCTATTTTTATGTCTGCTGCTGTGTCTAAATCTTTATTGAGCTCCTGCAGTTCCTGATTAATTCATATTCCCCATATTCCTCTTTCTACCACTGGTCCATACATCCTCCTTAACCTTTTAAAGCCTATTGGTTACGTGATGCACCAACAGGTTTAACATTCAACAACTGTACACTCTGCCCACACTGTGTTTATGTGTTTTGTATTCTTCTCAGAACAAACAGCGACTTCTGCCCCATACACCATAAACTGATTGCTTTTATGACCGAGATGAAAAGTGTTTACTGTGCGGTACGGACTGGGTCTTTAAATAAAACAGTCTGTGCTTCATCTTTTGCTTTACTCATAGCTCTAGACCTAAATATTTGTCTTAGACTAAAGGAACATTAATTGCCTGCAGCAGTCCTTAATTTTATTTCTTTACTTATTACATTTTTAAATTTATCAAGGTACCTGAATATATATAATTTTGAACTGCTGCAAATACCTTTCCATCTCTTATCAAATCTTGTTCTATTTTTGTTATATTTCTGTTTATTTCCATGTAGTTCATTATACTTTTATTCGTCACTAATTTAGTGCTTAATGCTGCTTCTTTAAGTTGTTTTACAACTTACTGAATCTCCCTCGCTATTGTCCAAGTATTAATACAACATCTGCATATGCTATGTCCTGGTCAATCTGTTAAAAACTGTTCCAGTAGGATTAGTCTCAATATCCGTTATCAGTTCCTCCAGTAGTATATTAAACAATATTCTGGACAGTGCATCACCTTGTCTCAAGACTCTTTCTATGTTGAATACTTCAGTCAGTTTTCCTTGGATTTTTGCTTTACCGTTTGAATTCTTCAACGTCGTTTTAATTAAATTCACTAATTTGTTTGGGATCCAAAATTTAATTAAAATTTCATATAAATGTATTTTGTTTATTGAGTCATATGCTTGCTTAAATCAACAAACATTAAGTGCAAATCAGTGTTCAATTCATAACATTTTTCAAGAATGCATCTTGTCATAAATAATCAGTAGTTAATCTTCTTTCCTCAAGCAACACAGATAATCTCCTAATATTTCCTCTGCATAAGGTACTAGCCATCTCTGAAGATTATTAGTCATAACTTTATGACATACATTTAGTAATAAGATCCGTGTTTAATTGTTACATTGCAGTTTGTCTCCTTTCTTACATATGGGGCATATCATTGCATTACACCATTCCTCTGGCATTCTTTTTGATGTCCATGTTAATTCTGTTATTGCATGAATTTCTTCCTGTAACTTTTTGTCTCCATACTTAATAAGTTCTGCACTGTTATTTTCTTCCCCTGTGACTCATGTTTGTGAAATGGCATTATTTCCCATACTTCATGTTTTGTTGAGGGTTAAATTTGTACTTCATCTCCTTGATTGTCACTTATTCCCTTATCTCTGTATCACAGAAATGCTGCTTCTGTCTTTCCATTATCAGTTGATTATTTTGAATCAAATTATTATCCCTCTCTTTACAAATGGACTCTCTCAGCTGGAACATGGTCTTATTCCATAATCTGTTGTTTAGAACTTTCTTGCCGATTTTTTTCTCTCTGTTTGTTCCAGTACTTTGAGTTCATGAGCCCTTTTTTACCTTCAGATTTTCTTGGCTTTCCTGCACTTATTTTTGTAATTCTCAGTATTCAGTCCCGTTTTCCCATTTAGTATTTTAACTCAGGCTTTATTTCTTTCATTGACCTTTATTAGACACTGTTAATCATTCCTTCCAGTCATTCCTTTTCTGCCTTTCCTCATATCCAGACACCTCACTAGCCGTTATTCTCAATACGTGCTTAAGATTTTCTGATTTTGTTTTACCTCTTTCTTCATTCTGATTATTTTATTGTTTATTACTTTGAGTAATCCACTTTCTGGTCTCTTTTTTAAATTTTGGCATGATTTCTATATCCTTTAATTTTCTTACATCGTGTTCATTTGTCTTGCACCATATCTTTTTTATACCGTGATATTCTCTGCCCTGGTGTACATTCAGGCTTTAGTTTATGCCGATGATGTAGTAATAATAACAAACAACAGGGGAAAGCTACAACAAGCAGTTACAGAATGGGCCTTGCTTCTAGAGAGAGAGGAATGGAAATCAATGCATGTAAGAGTAAAACAGTGAATATTACAAAGGGAATACGGGGAAGATTAAACATCAAATGGGTGCGTGAAAGGAAGGAACAAGTGGAGGAGATTGAATACTTAGGCACAACCATAAGTGCAAATGGGAAATTTGATACAGTAATTAGTAATAGAGTGCAAAAAGAAAACCAAGTTTACTACTACTTAAACCAAACAACAGCAGGGAAGAAGGAAATCCACAATAACACTAAAATGAGAATTTGTCAAATGGTTTATATTCCAACACTACCCTGTGACTCAAAAAGTTGGATGATGTTGACAAAACATGAAAGTAGGATTACAGATGCAGAGATGAGGTACTTAAAAAAATACAAGGTGAAAACAAAAAGAGAATTAGTAATAAATTGGAGGAATACTAAATCAGGAGCCAGTAACTAAAGTAGATGACAAGAGGGAACTAAGATGTTTTGGGCAACTAATCAGGATGGATAGAAACAGGAAGCCTAGGCAAGTACGGGAAACAAGATTTAAGGAGACGCAGGGAAGAGAAAGTCCAAGGATAGAATGGGAAGAGGATGTGTGGAAGATAATGAGGAAAAAAAGGGAAGACCTTCCAGGAGGTGACTAGGGTGGCGAAGGTAAGGAAAACATTTTGCAGCTGCAACCCAATGCCTGAAAGGGCGACAAGGGATTAGAAGAAGAAGAATATATTCTCTGTCAGTATTTAACTCGATCTAACTGGTTATCAGAATCGCGGTCTGCCCCTCTGCAACTCTGCAACAGCCATAATACTCAAAGCATGGCTTTCATCCACCAATACATGATAATTTTGATTACTAGTGTATTGGTTAGGGGATTGCCAAGTCTTCTTATGTATGTTCTTATGTGGCAATTATATATTTTTTATCATGTTATTTTATTAGTTGGAAAATCAACTGCTCTGAGCCCATTTTCATTTTGTATCTTGTGCAGGCTCCATTTCCCTGTAATTTGTTTTAAGACCTCTTCCTATTCTAGCATTGAAATCACCCACAACAATTTTTGCATCATGTGCTGGAATTCTTTGATATATCTGATTAAATTTATCATAAAAGGATTCCTTAATTAGCTCATATTTTCCTTCTGTGAGTGTATGTACTGAAATTATTATAAAATTATTAGACTTTCCTCTCATCCTTAGGGACAATAATCTCTCATCCACCGCCTCAGAATTCATAATTGTTTTTTCATACTTGTGTTAATTAGAGAAATGGTTCCAAACACGTTAATTTCATTTCCACTATACATCAGGGTAAAATTTACTGTATCGAGGACTCCACTACCCTTCCATCATGTCTGTTGGATTGCTGCAATATCTGTTTTGTATTTTTACGAGGGGCGGCTGATAAGTAATGCAAACAGTGAAATATTTTGCCAACGGAGCAAAGTAGCGATGCACACGCAGTGTGTCCTTGTAGCCACAACCCTCCTGCACAGCGGTGCAAAGTTTCATTCCTTTCTCTATACCGGTTCTGAAACAGTGCGTGTTAACATGGAGTCGTGTTATGGTGGTATGTCAACGAGATTGAAGCAGCGTGCGTTGACTGACTTTTTAAGTGCTGAAAACGTAATGCCAGCTGAAATTCATCGCCGTTTGCAGGCTGTGTATGGTGAAAACACTGTTAACAGAACTACAGTAAGTCGTTGGGCCATTAAATTTCGTGAATGTGAACCAGGTCGTGTCAATGTTGTTGACCAACCTCGCAGTGGAAGGCCGGTTTCCATGACAGATGACAAGCATCAAAAACAGGTTGATGAACTGATCAAGCATGACCGCCGTATCACCCAGAAGCAGATAGCAGGTAGGCTAGGAATGTCTAAAGAAAGAGTGGACTATATCATTGGTTTACTTGGCTACACAAAAGTCTGTTCTCGATGGGTGCCACGCATGTTGACGCCGGAAAAGAAACAAAAACGTGTTGAAATTTGTGAAGAACTTTTGAAGCGCTATCGCGAAGAGGGAGATCAATTTCTTTTGAATATTGTTATTGGGGATGAGTCATGGATTCATCATTTTGACCTGAAGAAAAACGACTGAGCACGCAATACAGGCACACTTCATCCCCTCACCCAAAAAAATTCAAAACAGTGCCGTCTGCTGGCAAGATTCTTTCAACTGTTTTTTGGGACTCACAAAGAGTTTACATGACAGAATTTTTGGAAGCTGGGAATACTGTCAATTGAGTTCAGTACATTGAAACAATAAAAAAACCTACGGCGGAGGGTGTGTCGAGTTAGGCGGTCAACATCGCCAATTTTGTTGCTGCATGACAATGCAAGACCGCACACTGCTCCAATGCAAGACCGCAAACTGCTTGCACAACGATTGATGCTCTTGAGACGCTGAAGTTTGAGGTTCTCTCCCATCCGCCTTACAGCCCTGACTTGGTGCCAAGCGATTTCCATTTCTTTCCTCACCTCAAGAGGGATCTCAAGGGGACTCATTTCACCTCAGATGGTGAAGTGAAGCAAGCTGTGACATCGTGGATCAAACAAAGAACTCCTGAATTCTTCATTGACGGCATGCATAAACTTGTTTTACGTTGGGAAAAATGTATTGAACGACAAGGCGACTATGTCGAAAAATAAGTATGTCAATTTGTAGCTAAAATATTGTACTTTACTTCTTACTTTCGTTTGGTTTAAATACATGGTCTCTTTTTCTAGATACTTCACTGTGTGCATTACTTATCAGCCGCCCCTCATACAGTTCTTTTATAACCTGCTGTAACATTCCTCCTTTGTTTATTAGACTGACTACCTTCCAAGTAACAATATAGAAGTCGTAATCCTGTAACATTTTCATGGTCGTTTACCAATAATATCCATCTGGCATCCATTATTAGTCTTCTGAACAATGAGGTTTTTTTTTATGGAGGTGAGTTTGTTAGCCTTATGCCCCAACCCCCGACCTGGAGGATCAGAGTTTCCGTTTTTGACTGGATTATCACCTGGGAGGTTCTACCAGTAGAAATGCTGCTGCTGTCATAGCTCTCAAAATCATTTGACCACACAAGCCCCATTACTACATCATAGTAAAGGTACATTTAAAAATGATACATTTATCACATATGCTAAAAATGTTTGTCTTTGTGACAGTTCTAGGGAATTATATAGATGTTATGACATTTTATAACTTAAAAAATTGTCATGCAGTTTACTGTTTTGTGTAACACTTAGCCTGATAATCACAAAATAAGTTGCCTAATCATGTAGCGAGACTGAGTACTGTGGTGAATACACAAAATGGAATTGTATTACACTGAGAACAATAAAACATTGCCACTAATTAACAAACAAAACTTTATGCAGAAGTATTTATCTCAATGTCTGTAAGTGCATTCAGTTTGGTTTTACTTCAAAATTACTTCATTGCGTTTTCTTTAAACTTGGAGAACATTATGAGTATTGATTCAAACCTAGGGGTCTTAATTGCCACACACTGCACCTTTTGGCACATTTATTATCAAATGCCTCTTGTAATCTTTAGCTTTTGCACATTCAACCATGTGAGCTGTTTCAGTTCAGAACTAATTTCTGAAACTGTGAATCTTGAAGGCATTTTATAGGATTTTGGGTTGGGGTTAGGCCATTGCAAGACAAACATATGCATGTCTTCATCACGGACACTAAAACACAGATATATCGATGACCTGAATGGAATTTGAACCCACAGTCCAGCATTTGAGAATTTGAAGACAGTAAATGCTCTGGGCCTTGCACCTGTTGAAATCGACATGCTTTTTATAATGTAAATGTGAAATTTCTGTTCAGGGAGGAGAGTTACTGACTGTGGATGCACATTTAACGTGTGAATTTTAGAGAAGTGTGAACTATTCTATATAGTGTGTTGTTATAGTATGTATTTTTTTTATTATTTCCTCCAGTTCAGTCAGTAAACTATATATATATATATATATATATATATATATATATATATATATATATATATAGGTTTCAAAACATTTTTGTTGCTAATATGTGTATTTCTGTGGATTATAAAGTAGGAGTGATTATTAGTGGTGAATCAGAAGGAATTTGGTTGAAAGCTGGTTTGAAATAAGCATATTCCCTCTGTAGGTAGTAGGCATGCTGAGATTTTACTGCATATTGGGTATCCCCTTTATAAATTTTGTAATTCCATGCTCTTGTAAAAGCTCTTCTTTGCCATATTATTTTGTTCTATTTCAGCTGACATTGTTTGAGATAAAAATATTAATTTCAAATTTCCAGTTTATCTAAAAAGTGGATTACCTTATGATTTAATACTGTAATGTACCTTTGGCACATATCTCATTGCAGTATTTGTGCATAAATTGTCAGGATAGTAGGCATTGGAACCCACAAACAGTTATTGAGCGTAGAACAGTGTTTCAGAGCATGCGTTGTGAATTGACACTGTATGACTTGGTATGTGAAAGTTACAAGAAGACATGCAATGTTGTTGTCAGCATCAGTGATATAATGAAATGTTTGTTAAAATTAATCATATGAATATGAATTTTTTTTCCCGCAAAAGTTGTAACATCGACTTATTCTGCCTAGAATAAAATTAAATATATGATGCATTATTTCGTATTGAGACTATGAGAAAGACCTGAATCTGTAACAAAGCTGTGAATTAGAACTGTTTGCTTTTGCCAGAAACTTTCAAAATTTTACAGTTCAGTCAGTGGTCTTAACTTCTGCCATCCAGTTTCTGTTAATACATATATATGGTTGTGTTCAAATTAAGTCTGTTAACGGTTTGCATTTAATGTCTGCTTTTTTCAGACTTGTTGCACACACACACACACACACACACACATCCATCCACCCATCCATCTATGGTGCTACAGCCCTTTCCGAGCCTTGGCCTTCCTCATAAGACGCCTCCATTTATCTCTATTTGCAGCTCTTCCCCTCCATCCTCTTGTTCCCAGCAGTTGTAGTGCATCCCTCTGAACCACATCCACCAATCTAGTTCTTGGTCTTCCCACTGGACACATACGCATACGGACTCATAAATAAATCCCTTAAGTCTGTCACATAAACTTGATCTGAAGCATTTTTGTGGCAGGCAGTAGTGTAATCAGATTTTGAAGAAGAAATGTGTGTTTTGTACTGCATCAACACCTTGCATTTATATTCTCAAGATATGAATGAAGTTGAATGGTTAAAAAGATAGCACATTGAATATTTATTAAAAGAACCCTGTGTGGTCTAATTAATGTTACAAGCATTTCAGAGGAACATAAGACCTTTGGGGTCAAGCAGTCATGGGTTTGACCTTCAAGACAGGGGTGCTACACTGTTCGAAATGTGGGTAACTCTTCATCAGTGGACATGATGTAACATCTCAAAAGACATGAATTTTTTTCACTACTGCTGTGGGAACCCAAAAATCTCCCACTTCAAGTATAGCCACAAGTGACTGTTGTGAGCTCCTGTGTGTTATGCTGCAGGTCTCCCAACAGGATTCTGAGTCTTCTCATATTTGCTATAGCATATTTCAGTTCACCTTGTGTACTGTCTCTATGTTGTTCTGCTACTACTCACAGATGAATACACACCACATACTTTGCAAATCCCCAGGGACTACAGTCCAGAGGTGTTAGATGTGGTGAACATGGGGGACATGGCATAAGTCCTACATGTCTGCTCAATTTGCCAGGAAATATTGTATCACAATAGGTATGATCCTGTGTGTGTGTGTGTGTGTGTGTGTGTGTGTGTGTGT
>Ga0268261_10003599_pt1 | contig 11435 bp, 10 predicted proteins | sample TergutNc150P1_FD_190353 | JGI IMG/M metagenome (GOLD analysis project Ga0268261, IMG submission 190353) | Nasutitermes corniger P1 segment gut microbial community from laboratory colony in Florida, USA - Nc150 P1 (SPAdes) (version 2) | ecosystem: Host-associated > Arthropoda: Insects >... | reverse complement strand
TGCAAATGGAAGATATTGTAATAGCTTCCCTAAAGGGGTCCATCTTAACCAATTTCAAAAACAAATTCCGAAACGCGCAGCATGCCTGCCTCAATACATTCACATCATCCATGCAATATGCCAGCAGCTCGTCCTTGTTCGAAAACAACTTACCTTTCTGATCTTCATACCACTGCATGAATTGGGTGCGCTCATCAGCAGACATAGAGTCTGCCCCGTAAAATTCGGGCTCAGGATAAGGACCCTCATAATTTAGATTGCTGGCCGTGTTGAAGAAGTGGGGGTAGTACCCCTTCTTGCATGTCAGGTCAAATGATTTGGGCATGCTCTTTAGACTCATTGGCAAATAATTCAACGAATCCAAAAAGTGAAAATTTTCCACAACCATACTTAAAATTTTACTACCGTCCATTATCAATTTCGGTTCCCATCTAAGTTCCAAAAACCTTCTAAGAAGAAACTGTGCGTCGTATCCACGAGAGTTGTGTGAAATAACAAATCTTGTCAGCGAATGGTCTAGATAGTCTAAGATAATCGACAAATTTGCCTACGGGGTCTTGCCAGAATGTGTGGACACGCTTTGCACACTGTTCACAATCGACATTAACATCATCCACGGTTTCACATTTAGAACACATCTGTTGAGCACATATGAGGTTCGGTACATGCTCAAAAGACCCATCACACTTTCCAAGGTCTTGTGTGCACTCCGTATCAAAGAAAACGTACAAATACTTGTTTGATAGCTTGCTAGGTTTCAGTGGAGCCACGTAGCATAAATGGCCTGAAGGTTGTTTCTTATTACAAAATGTACAAAATTTCTTGAAGCATTCATGCTTCGAATCACATGTTACCAAATATGAACAATTTCGGCATACTTGTCTCCACTGATAGACTAGCTTGCCTTTCACACAGAATTAGATGATTCTGGAAACACTTCTCACTGAGAAACCATCTCTTACTCTACAACAATACTTGGACTGATCTTTAGTACAGGGTGGCGTACCAGTACACAGGGAGCAAACTTTGTCACACTTGTGTTTTATTGTGTCACAACTGTTACATATATATTTCTGCAATTCCACCCTTCAAATTGGTGATTACATTATAATGATCATTGTTCCGATCATATAGGAGGTACAATTTCTTAGCCGAAAGGGAATTTCCACTAAACATAACTCTATCAGGGTACAAACCATCAAACAATAATTTTGTAATCCGAAAGGTGCTCCTGAAACTGTTGAAGCTCTTTAAACCCTCCGCCATTCGATAAATCCACACCGGAAACCTTCAAGAGTTTTTCAACAGATTCTTTCAAGCCTTTACCGTCTCTATATGATGCGAATTTTGAGTCACCATTTACCTTAGCCATAGCAATTATTAATGCATGAGCCAAACAGAAAGGCTTTCTTCACAGTAACAATACTCTTTAATCGTACTCAGTAAATCTAATGAAAGCCCCTTTGTCTTATCAGCATTTTTCCCGTTACCAGCAGGCATCCTGACATGGTCTAAATGTACTTCGAGACGGTCAGTCAAAGGAAACCTAGCGTTAGTTTGTATAACTTTCCCAAGTACACTCCAGACCACATCAGCCTTAAGCTGGTCCCGGCGACGTAAGCTAATGCCTACCACTTTATCCTGCACATTCTCAGTATTACGAATTCTCAAACCTACCAAATCTCTATCTGGCACTTTATCTACTAGGTAATTTGTAAGTGCAGTAATGCATTCCTTAAGATAAGTGGTGGGGTCTTGCTCTTCACCCAGTGAATTAAACTTGATAAGCAAACTACGCCCGGTCGTATTAAATTTTGGAAAAGATTTAAAAGTCTCATCCAAATCCTAAAAGGTAGCTGTTTAGCTGTCTCCGACGCAGAAATGTTTCTGCTAGTAGAAAGTACTACATCCTCCCTACTTACAGAGGGTGCCTCAGTAGTAGGAATAGCCCTTGTCCTATTCAGAATTATTTTCTTGACCATTTTATATTTTAATAGTACGGTACCACTTACTTGAAATATATAAATTGTAGGATGTACGTTGCTGCAACAGTTGTAGCCGCAAGTTGTTCCACAATAAAGTTGTAACTGTTTGTAGCTGCTGGCTGATAAAGCGCTGGTAAACAAGTATCGTAAAAGCTCTACACACAGTCAAGGCACGGTGTAGAATATTCCACTAGAGTTAAACTCCCCGTATATATAGTGGTACCCTCTGAACATGTTCAAACCTGTTCGTCTTCTTAATGCCACCTGCAACCCCTAATGGGTTTTTCCAGGAATCGTTACCTGATTGTTATCTTAATGTCTTAAAGTATGTCACCTGCATTCCTTAATAGCCTTTTCCAAGAATCTTTATCGAACTTGCATTCCTGCCGGCGCCAGCAAGTCGCAGCAGTCTAAAGTAGCAAGCTAATGGCTTTGCCCTGGGGGTATACATGCTTTTTCCATTAGGTTGATGTCCTAGAGTAAACACTTCTCTTTGCGCTAATGACTTTAGACAGGGGTATACAAACCATTCGCATATCTTTAGCTCAGGGGTTAACAAAGAGTAGGCTACTCGACTACCTCACTCAGTAACCTAAAATTTAAACTGTACATATTTGCCCTAATTGCCTGGGGTAGTTTCCTTTAAAAAGAGACGGTTAAAGCTGCAGGATTCGAACCTAGAATCTTTCAATTATGAGTCTCGAATCTTACCGCTCCAGCCAATTCTTTCGAGTGTCGTATAACGTTATAACATTCAAATAATATAAAATATTGCGCAAGTCCGCCATTTTATAAGTTCAAAATTCAAAATGGCGGTTTGTTTACCATAACAAGTTGAGCACGGCGTCACACTTTCTACCTCATTGGTTACATAACAGCCTAGGGCTGTTTACATCACGTGACAATAACAAGTCAAAGTTAGGTTAAGTACGGCGTCACTGTCTACCTCATTGTTTACATAACAGCCTGGGGCTGTTTACACCACGTGACAATAACAAGTCAGTTAGGTTTATAGGAAAGGTCATTCACTCCTCCGCCATGTTTTGTCTACATAACAGCCTGGGGCTGTTTACATCACGTAACAATAAGTTAAAATTAGGTTAAGTACGGCGTCACGCTACTTACCTCATTGTTTACATAACAGCCTGGGCTGTTTACACCACGTGACAATAACAAGTCAGTTAGGTTTATAGGAAAGGTCATTCACCCCTCGTCCATCTTTTGTTTACATAACAGCCTGGGGCTGTTTACATCACGTGACAATAACAAATTTTTCAAAATAATAAGTCAGAGTTAGGTTTATAGGAAAGGTCATTAATCCCTCCGCCATATTTGTTGACATAACATAGCCTGGGGCTGTTTACACCACGTGACAATAACAAGTCAAAGTTAGGTTTACAGGAAAGGTAATTCACCCCGCCGCCATATTTGTTGACATAACAGCCTAAAGAAGGGAGGGGAGGGTTAGGTTTGTAAATAATAAGTTAAAGTTAGGTTAAGCCCATGGCGCCATACTGTCTGGGAGGCAATGTTTGTCGCCCAAGGGCAAGGGGAGGGAGGGGAAAGTTAGGTTTGTTTACTGTGACGTCACTTCCGGGCTATGAGAAAGGGAGCTTAAGGTTAGGTTTACGTGACGTCACTTCCGGCGGTATGCCGCAACCCTTACTACTGGCATGTATTACACGTGATTTTGTATATACCACTTTTCTCGCGATCTGGTATACGGGTTTGTTTTTTTAGGTCTTGCGAATTGGTGCAGTGTTGTAGTCTTGAATGCTATACCTAAGTTGGCGTTTTTAAACATTGGTAATTTTTCTTATTTTCGGGCTATGGTAAGTTAATGTGTTCCAGATCTTGTCTTTTCGGTTTTTTCGTGACCGGTTTTGTGCTGTATCTGTCGGTTGAGTTTCTGAAGCAGGTGTGGAAAATTTTTATTTTTAACTGCAGTTTGTATTGTTTCCCAATCTTTTTGTTTTTTTGTCGAGATCCATTGGTAGGGAATGCATTATTGTTATGTGGTATCTATGCTGCCATTTTGTTCTGTGGGATGGTTGGAAATGAAATTGTCTGTAGTGGTTGGTTTTCTGTATGTCTACCTTGAGTTTTTTATGTTCGCGTAATATTGTCAGGTCGAGAAAGTCTACGGAACTGTGCTCTTCGTATGTAGGGTTGAGTTTTATATTACTGTGTATATTGCTTATGTATGTGTTGATGGTGTGTAAGTTGATTTTTGTGTCAAATATCAAATGTCTACGTACCTCACGTAAAATGCTAAGTTCTGCGTGTCTAGAAGTTTTTTTTGTTTGTCTTCATATTGTAGGAATATTTCGGCAATTAAACTAGATATCGGTGATCCCATGGAGATGCCCTTATTTGTGTGGTAGATTTTTTGTTGGCAAGTAAAATAATTCTGTGAAAGGATTGCTCTTAGTAATGAAAGAATTTGATGTGTTATTTGGGTGTCGTTTTGCAGTAATCTAGCTTTTGTGATATATAGTGTTTCTTTTACAGGTATGTAAACGTAGAGATCTTTGATACCAAAGATTATCATTCTGTGATTTTCATGTATTTCCAGCTTCGTTAGATCGTTTTTAATTAAGTAATGTGTTGTATGTAAATAAACGGAGTTTGTGCATCAAGTTGGTGATAGAAAAGTAATACTATGATGCATGGGCAACCAATCATCAAGATTTGCAATGCTAAACAAGCAAGACAGATATACCAATACAAAAAGATCAAAATAAAATTGTAGAAATACAATGCGGCCATCTGGTACAATAAAACCTGCAGGATCTAAGAACTAATACCAACCTACATCAACATAAGAATAAACGGTAACAACCCAAGATGCCAAAGAACTAAGAATGCAGCCATCCGATACAGAATAAATCAATACGCAAAAAAAAACAACTCAACGAACAACTACACAGAATCCACCTGGAATGCGCAGACCATTGGCCAACTACCTGGCAAATAATTCAACGATAGATAACATACAGCAACAAATGGAAATGCATTACGACCACCTGAACAGGAAACTATATCTCATACAAAAACAACCGAAGCATTCAGCACCTCACGACAGGACGGAAACCATCATTTTTACACAAAAGTAAAAAACCTTACAAATATGAGACCAAACGCCGAAGAGATGCACCTACTCAAATACGGCCTGAACTACAGTATTGAAAGACCAGCACCAATCTACGCCGCCAGCCTCGTAGCAAAAACTGAACAAGCAATAAGACTTATAGACGTAAAATTACAAAACACATACCGCTTCATGGCTACAAAAAACTAAATCAAATCAACGCAACAAGCCAAACAAATGTGCTTCAAAAAAGACAACTGCATGTGATGAAAGAACTGAACAAAAAGTTGACTACAGAAAATACACTAGTTACACAAGCAGATACATGTAGGACTATAGTGATCATAGATTCAAAAGAATTTTCCTACAAAGTACATTCCTTCTTTATAGCTAACAATTTCAACATGTTAACCAAGCCGATATCCTATAGAAATGCAATGGCCATGGGATGGGCATTGAATAAACTGTAGAAAAACGACCACTTCGGAGCATCATCTGACCTTAACATACGAAGTGCGTGTGGAAACCTCGGCACCTTCTGCATTCTCCGCACACGCTGTTTGTACTCAGTGAAAACTTCAGCAATGTGAGCCACCATTTTTGTACAAAATAGAACGCAAGAATACGAGATTTTTCTTGATTTGTTTGGAACCAACGCTACTACCTTCCCGCGGAACAGCTCCAGGCGTGTGGCCAAATGTGGCGGCCGGCGCAGCAAGTCATCCGTGCCGAAGGTAAATCCGTGGTTTTTTGTTGTCGCGGAAAACAGAAATTACCCCGGTCACGGATGGCTTGCTGCTGCCGTGCGCATGCGAGTGTACCTGTGGTGAGAGATGTAGTTGAAGATGTCCGCTGACCAGGAGTACGTCACTCGGCGCAGAATTATGAAGGGGCGAGGGACATAAGCTCCAGTCCTTTGTGGCGACGAGGTGCAGGAATTTTGTGAATGGGTGCACTTTCTCCGCCCTGCACGTCGCCGCGAACATATGAGCAAGTTGATAAATGTAGCCCACCTTCCGGTTATAGGGGCTTAGGTAAGCCTTCACATGACGCCATGTACTTTCTGTTGTGTTGGTGTGGGCGCCAGTGTTCTCCGCCCTGCACGTCGCCGCGAACATATAATGAGCAAGTTGATGAATGTAGCCCACCTTCCAGTTATAAGGGCTTAGGTAAGCCTTCACATGACGCCATGTACTTTCTGTTGTGTTTGTGTGGGTGCCAGTGCGCTAGTCAACGAACCCTATGCTATGGTTGACGGTGTAGTGCATGTAACCTTGCGCGTCGAGATCGCGGTACGCACCCCATCACTGATGACCGTAGTGCCGGCTTCGATCCATGCATCTATGACGGCCATCAAAGTTTCGGCAGTTCTGTCCGGAACGGGAACGAGAAACGTTTTACCGGGCTCTCGCTCATCGCCGCCAAACACCCACTGCCCCTTAACAGGGTGGCCCCTGCCGTATTTGCGCTTTCCGAACTTGCTCTCGTCGATCTCGACGGTCTTGTTAGGACCGCCGATCTCAGAGCAGCCCTCCATGAACACGAGCATGGTCTCTGCAGAACTGGCCCCAGTCCGAGTGTATTAGAACTGAAGCAATGCTCGTTTTTGATAAGGTAGGCAGGTTCGCGGCGCACCATGTCGTATGTGAGAAACATAACCTGGAAAGTGAGGTTAGTATGCTGAAACCATGAACCGTGCTTGATAGATTTGGACTCAGAGCACACGACAACAGACCTCCGACATCGCCACCTAAAGCCGTCACGTTTAGTGTCAGCGCACCAGGTCATCGCGACCGCAAGTATTACACGTCACCTTGCTACGAATCAAGCCCGCGTCTTTCAGAAGCTGAATACCAAAATCCATGTCGCTAAAAAGATACGTGAGAAATAACCTGTTCGCTTCACTGTCTTTTCCAAGCGAGTCACGCCCGAAAGATGATCGGGGAACAAAAGGCATCTCCATTAGACGCTGCTGGTATTTAGATACTACGCACTTCATTTGCTCAACCATTATTTCCACTAGAAAACACCACAATGCAACAACTCAACACAAAACAACCCGACAAGCTCCCACAGCAAAGGCTTCCACACTGACCGTTGAACGCCACCGCCTGGGTGGGGGTAGGGAGAAAAGCGCGAAAAACAAGGGCCCTTATTGCAGATCAAAGACCTTTTACAAAACTCTGGTCACAAGCTTTATAAAATATTCTACAGCGTAATTATGTATTTATATTAAACATTTGTGTCATTAAAATTTCTTCGGTGAAATGTAACCTAATGTTTATCTATCTGATAAAATGTATACATGCTAGGAAAGTAAGTCGCGAAAGCAAGTTTGCGTGGCCGATGGCAAGAAAGAAATTATTAAATTCGCAATATTAATTGCATTACACGCATTGTACAATACCAAAAGCAAATATTACAAAAACATAAACATAAAATAAGTTTGACGTAATGTAACATACATAGAATCAGTTCTTTAATAATATTTGTTTTACGAAATATTCCATAATGCTTGTCACAGATCTTCGATAGTGTAATACAGGCCTGCACCCCCTACGCCCTCTCACTGTCGAAGAATGATTGGTTGACGTGAGTCCGCGTGAAATTTACCGTTACCCTGTGGTTGGAGAAGGGAAGAGTGCGCGAAAAGTTTTGAATTTATGTACATGGCACAAACAGCCATGGTTGGCCCAGGCCCCCTCATCGAGGCTTCACTATCATACTCAGACACAACTATCGGTAATACTCCTCTGGACGAGTGGTCAGCCCAGCGCTGAGACCTCCACCTTATAAGACAACACTCACCTCAGGCTTCCATGCTCCTGGCGGGATTCGAACCCACAATTCCAGCAAGCGAGCGGCCGCACACCCACGCCTTAGACCGCGCGGCCAGTGATAGTCGATTGGCTTTGAACAATTTTTTAGGGATTCATATTCTCTTTTTATAATATTTTTAAAAACTTTGAGATTATAATTGGTAAATATTAATCAGTATCATTTGCAAGTAACAGTTGTTTGTAGTTTCCATGAATAGTTTTTGAGCAATCACTTATGTAGATAAAAGAATGTAAGAAACCTCGTGGAACACTGTTTTTTGTAACACTCCAGGATAAAAATGCATTGCTATTGACATTTTAATGTTTACCTCCACACATTGGTGTCTATTCCTAAAGTACGATTTCATTTATTCATTAGCTTTGCTAGCTTTTAAATAGAAATTTAGTTTGGACAGTGACATCTTGGTGAACACAAATACTTTTGTTAAATCACATAAATCTCTCCCTGAAGTGATTCATTATTTGGAGTACTTACCATTTCCTTACTTAATACATAGCTTGGTTCTTCAGATATTAGAGTTTTTCTAAATCGAAAATGTTCTTAAGCGTATATGTTGCTATCATTTAAGTGTCCAGTTAGTGGATTGTACATAATTTTTTCAAAGACTTTTGAAATTGAAGTCAGTTGAGATACTGGTATTTAGAAATGCAATTTCTCACCCATTTTATGTAATGGTTTCACTACAGAGTATTTGAAGCTAATAACTAACCAACTACATGCAGCAGAATCCTTGAGAAGGTAACCATTTCTCAGCTAGTCAAAACATTCCCCACATTTTATGGAACCTGAAGGTTCATTGCCACATTCACAAGTGCCTGCCACCTGTCCCTATCCTGAGCCAGATCGATATGGTCCATACCCCCACATCCCACTTCCTGAAGACCCATCTTAATATTATTCTCCCATTTATGCGTGGGTTTTCCAAGAGGCCTGTTTTCCAAAAGTTTCCCCACCTAAACCCTGTATGCATCTCTCATGTCCCTTCTACTTGTTAAAGCCACACCAATCTCATTCTTCGAGATTTGATCACATGAATAATATTTGGTGAACAGTACATATCATTCAGCTCCTCATTATATAGTTCTCTCCACCCCGTTACCTCGTCCCTCTTAGGACCATATATTCTCCTCAGCATTTATTCTGGAACACCCTCAGCAAATGTTCCTCCTTCAATGTGAGAGACCAATTTTCATGCCCACACAAAACAATAGACAAAATTACAGTTCTTTGTATCTTAATGTTTATAATTTTGGATAGCGAACTGGAAGACAATAAATTCTTCACCGAATGACAAAAATTATTCCCTGACTGTAATGTGCTGTGATTATCTTTCTCAATAGAATTTTGATTTGTTTAGGTTCACAAAAATTTGAACTCTTCCGTCATTGCAAAGGAACTATTATCAGTCTTCATACTGTGACTTCGTCCTGCATTCTTATCTCAAGACATGACCATGTACTTAGTTTTTCCAGCATTTAATTCTACTTCAGTCTACTTACTCCATAACTAATCTTCTGTTTTTCTTTACAGTATGTATGCTTCTGCCCCATACATTAATGTCAGCATAAAGTAGAAGCTGATGAGTACCATTTAATTTCAAGTCATCCTGGTTTATCTGAACCCTCCTTATGGCATTCTAGAGCAGAGTTGAAAAACAATGGTGATAAATCATCTTGTTTCATATCACTCTTAATACAAAGCATGTCGTACATGTTTGCCTACACTCACTGTGCTATATGTTTCAGTGAGAATATTATACAAGACCTCCCTCCCAACTGAATCACATACAGGCTTTCTTGAAGTCTGTAAATAGTTGAGGCACTACTTCACTGTATTCTCATTTTTTAAGAATTTTACCAATGCACAATATATGATCAGCAGTTGGTCTGTTGCATCCAAATCCACACTGGTGATTCCCATTAATTTTCTCTGCATTTGGAGTTAACCTTGATAGGATAAAGGACAATTTTGTAAGTAACTGGCAAGAGTGATATGCCTCTATAGTTACTAGTCTCTTTTATCAGCCTTCTTATAAATAGGCACAATGACTCCTTCCTTCCAACAATTGTATCCCGTCCTGTGATGGTGTTCGGCGGGTCGTCGTTTGCGTAGCCGAGCGGTTGGTTACGTAGAAAGAACGGGGACGGAGGGTGATTGTGACATTTAAGAATTATTATTCAAGAATCCAGTTTCAACTTGAATTGAAGAAGGTTGGTTTATTGTAAAAATGAATGCCGGAGCGGATGTACAGAGGTAGCGTGCCGTGGTGTCATGATCGACACGCTTATACAATTTTGCTTGTAGTACACAAAATGCTAGTAAAATCTGACAAGACGCCAGCAGCTTGGTAAGTGAAGAACTCCCCCGGGATCAACCCCGGACAATAGTCATACTCCCAAAAGTAGGGGAGGGGGTTTAGACGCGACATCGTGTGTTCGCATCTAGTACCCACAGGCCATGTGGTACAACAAAAATGTTTATTAAACTGTTTATTAAACAGCCAAATATTTACCGTAAACAAATCCCTTAAAAGCAGGGTAAGCAGTCGCTTCTGCTGCGGGGCTATTCTGTACCACCTCACTCGTCGCTGGGGGGGTGTAAAGTTAATATATATGGAAGCTGGCATCTCCTCAGGATAAAACTGTTGCATGAGGAGCCTTTACAAATACAAGTGACAGACGACACATTGCACCCTCCATCTTCTAACATAATCAAAAATCAGGAAAGTCGTCGCCAGCGCAATTAGGTCGCGGGGCGCAACACCTCCCCCCTCATTTAAAAAAATTTTACTCAACCTGTTGGCTAAATTTTTTTCCCATCAAATACAACTATTACACAGAGAACAAAGCCAACCAATCAACAAGATACAAGACAATTAACACATTGAAACACGAGGAAAATAATATCAATGAAACGCAAATAAGTCAAAAGATTACACATATCCTCACCAAAACATATTTCTAGCTCCAAGAATAAATGAATATAATTGTCACTGAAAACACACAAATAAAACTGGGTACACAAGTTCTTATCATCGATGACAGGTAAGATAATTTGCCTGCAACAAAATTTTGCAGCGAACATCATAAAAATACCACAAACTAAAGGTTATACATACACTAATCAATTAGGATTGATGTAACAGAAAATACCAAAACAAAAATGTTAAACATATACTAATCAACTAGGATTGACGTGAGTCAACAGGGTCATTTGAGGGGTTAGTCTTAAATTCACGTGCTACTCCAACCAGCGCTGCATACCTCAACGCTTACCTGCAGGCAACGCAGGCGTTGCGTGCGTGGACAAGGGGTCTAGTTCGGTAAGTTCTACGGCGTCATTTACCGAATGTCTCGTCTTAGTGCCTATCCTGGGACCTGTGCATCTCAAACTCTCGACGAGTGAATCGAATTAACAATTTTTGGCTTAACCACTATCGTGGTACAAGGGTTATGGCTGTCCCACCATTTTGAAAATTTAGGACATCGTTTGCAACAACATCGAGCACAGCAAAAATA
>Ga0268261_10003598_pt1 | contig 11435 bp, 10 predicted proteins | sample TergutNc150P1_FD_190353 | JGI IMG/M metagenome (GOLD analysis project Ga0268261, IMG submission 190353) | Nasutitermes corniger P1 segment gut microbial community from laboratory colony in Florida, USA - Nc150 P1 (SPAdes) (version 2) | ecosystem: Host-associated > Arthropoda: Insects >... | reverse complement strand
CCACGATTTCAGCAGGTGAGCGGCCGCAGGCCGCTCACCTGCTGAAATCGTGGGTTCGAATCCCACCGGGGGCATGGATATTTGTCTGTTGTGAGTGTCGTGTGTTGTCAGGTAGAGGTCTCTGCGAGGAGCTGATCACTCGTCCAGAGGAGTCCTACCGACTGTGGTGCGTCGTTGTGTGTGATCTAGAAACATCAAGAATAGGTGCTCCATATATATATGACATTAGTAACCTAAGGGTTAAAAAGTATCTTCTACTACAACTCCCGCCTACCCGGCTGTCTAAACGCTAGTAAGTGCCCTAGTTTTTTTTTGTTTTTAAAGAATAGGATCCCTACTCTACCGCCAAAAAGCTAGCTAATTCATGTTATATTCAGGCTAATGGCACACCTTAGTATCCTGTTCTTCAAACTGTAATAAGATTTGTGACTAGCGAACTGTGAACAACGTGGAATCAGGCGATAATGGCGTATTTTAAGTAATATTTTGACGTCTGTCTTAAGTTAACCAGGAAAATGCGATTGCCAAACCACCAGCTAATCTTTAAACTTAAAACTCCGAGAATAAGAAGCAGTAATTTCAAGTACTAGATTGTAAAGCTTAGAATGCGTGTTGGTTCGTGTGCGGTTTGTAGAAATGATAGTCCGAAACCGAATTAGAAAGAAATTTACATAACATTGATCAAGTAGGCTACATCCACATGAGTATGTGTTTGACATACAGTGACGAACGTAATAGAATGGGATCGAGTGCCAAGCTACTTTAAAATAGAGTGACTCCTCTCCGATTCCTTGCTTAATTTGTAAATTCCTGATCTACATTTAGCACACTAGGACGGTCAAGTGCAACTCTGCGATAGAGACCTGTCCTGTTTCTTTTAGATGCAGGTTTAAGTGGACCTAACATAATGGAATCGAATAAGGAAACGGTCTCGCAATTTTTCGACCTACAGTCTTCAATCCAGATTTTCCAAGGAATTCACGAGATCCTGAAATAAGTAAGTATCCTAGTTTACTTCAGTCTTTTTTTTTTAACTTCCACGCAGGTCTTCCTTCTATAGTCTGTTACAACATAAAATTAATCTCAGTACGATAAATGTGGCAGCCGGAATAGCATAGTCAGTATAGTGAGTAGGCTACTGGCTAAACGATCCAGATTTCGAGTCCCGGGAGAGACATGTGATTTTTCCTTCTCAAAACTGTCCAGACCGGCTCTAGGGCCCACCCGGTCTCAGTGGGTACTGGGGTCCTTTCTCGGGGGTAAAGAAGCCAGGCATGAAGTTGACCACTCATCTCCATGTAGTGTCGAGGCTAAGAATGAGTGGAGCTGTACCTCTGCTCCTCCTATATGTCTTCATGGCGTAGACAAGGACAACTTTACCGTTACCCAAACAATGTACGTTACATAATGACACGACCGCAGCTATCCAAGACTGTTTGGGTGGCGTCGGGTAGAGTAATGGGACAACACTGGTGGCAAAAACTGAAAATCCCGGGGACAAAAGGAAAAGCCGAGTGTAGAACTGTACACCATTTACTAAATACGATCCTGTGCTTTTGGCATATCACTTCAGCGGCCAGCATTTCTTAATCACTTCCACAACAGCGAAACCCGTTAAATTTCCTATTTATTTATTGTTTATTTACACACATCTCGAACACCAATTAACCCTTTAAACGCTGAATTAAATCCCATCTGCTATTTGCTAGCATTATTAGGAGCTCACCATTTTCTCCACGTTAGCAGGATAAGGGTTAACTTACCTGGAGCTACTCCGCAACCTTGCACACTCGCAGACCTGCAGACCGTGTAAATTCGTTTCTGTGCTCTAGCCACAATATCACTTCCACAGTCTCCACAAAAGTCAGACCCGTCACTCTACGACTTTTTTTTTATTTAAACACTCTTCGAACACCAATTGACTTACCTTGAACTACTCCACATCCTTGTATACTGATGAGCCTTCCGTTGGTAGCGTGGATTAAGTCGATCGAGAGTACCTCCTATCCCCACTACCAGAATGACCTCGGGCGAACTGGGTGCCTTTGCCTTCAGATACGGACTGGAATAAACAAACGTACTTTAAGTATGGTTAGTCATTAGGACTTCCCTTCAGTGTAGTAACAAACCATAGCTGTAGCCTTGACATTCAAAACAATTATTCGGGTCAAGTACATGTGTGACAGAGCTCGTTTACCATCTGGAACTTGACCTCAGCACTCTTCACTCCGTCTTATCTCGATGAACAGAATAAGTGGAGGTGACACGCATTTCCACTTGAATTATTTTTGCATATTATGGCATTTAGAGCGTATCCCAGTTATTTCCTTGTTTTAGCGACTACAGTGCATTCTAACACGTTACTTGTTGAGGTTATGGGCCTATTTTCCAGGAGGAAGGGCGAACACAGCCTGTGAGACATTTAAGTTCCGACGGCTGTGAGTATCATTGCGTGGTTATATTTATGCAGCAACGATGTCAGTAACTAGAATTATATTGCGTCAAAGGCAAAATGACCAAATTTGGAAGAATGCAGAAGGAAGCGGTCGTGGCCTAATTTCGTATAATCCCGGCATTTACCTGTAGGTATGGAGGAAAGCCACAAACCTGAGTTAAGACAGTACCTCGCCTAGATTCGAATCGGAAACCTCTAGAATAAAAAGCAGTACCACTTCAGGCAACAAACTTAGACTGAAAGTATCTGCGATGTGACGTCGTAAAATTTGGTAGATACCAACCTCCCAGGAGGTACATACTGCCAGATTATTTTGCATGAAGGGTAGGATTCCTCCCTCCACCCAGAGGATGGAAGCAATATATACTTCAAAACATTGGTGTCAATATACCAAACTACATGGCGTTATATCCCAGAACTAAGTCTCTTCACGAAAAGCTTGTCTATTTAGCAGATCACTGGGCCCAGGTTCGATCTGGACCCCTCTGAATATGAAGCAGGAGCCAAAAACATAATGTCTCAGTGCATCAAGATCATGTCCATTGCTATGGTTGTTTGCAGCAATTTCGATGACAGTACCAAGAACTTCACAGTCGCTTCCCTTCTACCATTTTATTTACTGATATATATAAAGTATTCGTATAGCATTCAATCTCTTAAGCATTTGACATATTCCTTAGAGGGCAGAGTGGATCACTGCAATGAATATTGGCCTATGCAGGGAAATACAGAGCAACAAGTTCCAATGGAATTAATACTTCAAGAGGACCATGAGATTGTTTTAATATTATTTAATTTCTGCCATTTTCTCTTACCACAGATACACATCAGTATATCAAAATTTTTCCTGATATGTGCCCAGCGTATTTATGACTGACAACAGAGGTGCATGCTAAATGTGTAGAGTATGTTGCTACTGAGAAACCCAGGAGTGCTAAGCCAGTAGTGACATTATGGACTGAATGACAGGGGAATTGTAGTTTGATTCCAGGCAAGGGTACAGATATTGTCTGTAGAGTGTCTGGTCCATCTTTCCACCCAGCTATCCAGTGCATATGTTGAGTTATTTCCCCATGGCTGGTGCATGAAATTTACCATTTAACTCCAACTAGTGCTGAGGTTAAGAATGCCTGGTGCAACAGGCCAATCTCCACTGCCCACATATCATCATGGTAATGTTTTATTAGCACCTTTACTTTTGTACTGACACTGATAACGAATAACACACAATTTCCTTTCTTTATTTCTTTCTCCCTCCCTCCCTCCTCCTTACTTATCTTTATCTGTTCTCCACAACACATTCAACATAAGTTTTGTTGGTGGTCATTTAATAATTATAAAATTCTACACAGTTAACAAAATTGAACACAAATGAAAAATAATGAAGAACTCATGTATATGGTTTTTACTGTATCACTGTGTTTGTCACTGGCAAAATTAATATTCTTCAACGCTGGAGCTGGAGGGCATCATCACACAGAACATGTTGCAGTATCTTTCATTTCAAATTTGGCATAATGGCAACATATGCATATAAGTTTTGGATATGACATAGAAAACTTTCTTGCACTGCACACTTACATACATAAACAAGGACTGACAGCTGGCCCTTCCTACATGGATCTTCTGCTTTCACTACTGGATGTTGAATTTAATTTCCACCTGAATGTTGCACAAGAAAGTGAAGGCACCAATTAAATTATCACTCTTCATAAAGATATAAAATAGTTCATGACTGGTAGTAAGTTATAAGAGTCAAATGACAAATTAGGGAAAACCCAATTTTTAATCAACAGCACAAAAGATTAATCTTTCAATTAATGTACTATATGCACTCTTCTTTATTCTGTTACTGAAGCCTTCAGAACATTCTGTTTGCACACTCCTTACACACAGGAACACAACAGATTCAGTACTCATCCAGTATAACCTAACTGTCACATACTTAATATACAGAAAATGCATGAATCACTAACGATACTCAATAATATATGAAAACACAGGGAATTCAATTGAAAACTTAACCTCAACACACGGCAAGCTTCAAAGCCTTACATTTCTGCATATGATCTACATAACTTACTGCATGTAAGAATAGGTGTTGGAAATAATCTCCTTCATCTTTCAGACGTGCTATATTTTGAAGGAACTGAAACACCAGGAACACATATTCAACATTTCCTATGACATTTTTCATACTATTTCTTCACTATATAGATTACAACATGAAAAACCTCTGTAAAAAACAGCACTGCATATTCACAAACAAAAGAAATGTATATTACATTGTGTTTCAGACAGCAGATTAAACTGGACCATAAGCAACATGACACAATATGCCATATAGACTACACTGCATTTGGACTGGCAGAGTGCGAGTCATGCCACTACTGTTACAGTTGCTGCACAGTATCAGCAATTTCTAGAACTGAACTTCAATCAGTATTTAATAGTCAGTTCACCAGGCGCTAAGCTTTTCTGAGTTGAGGGTCATTTCCAGCACATATTCTAACATGAAGAAACAAATGAAAGAAGGGAAAAGAAAGAAAGGAACCAACAATCCAATCTGGGAAAGGTAAAATGAGAGTAGCAGTTAAGCTCATATGAACACAGTCAGACAGCCAAGTGATAACTACCACCGTCATTTCCACTGTCCCAAAGTGTCTCAGACACTGCACGTGCTCCACAATGATAGTAAAAAGGAAGCAATTACAATGATATTTCTTATTTAAAGTGTAATTTTGAATGCATCATCTTTCTGCACACAGCTTTCTGTTAAGTAAAATAATCCTTCTAATTTTTGCTGCCCAACTGTAAGCATGACTTCTCCACTAAAACTCCTTTACAGCAACTCACCCAAGTCATATAATGTTCATTCTCAACCATAAAACCAGGTTGTACAGCAATTTGAGTCACCATCTGACAAGATAATTGAATTTGCATACAAAGAACATACACTGCAGTTGTACTACGTGCCATACCAACTTTACAAATTGTTAATCTGCATGGCATTTCCATCTGCTCTGACCTACAAGGAGTATGACTACTATGAAAAATGATTTGAGTAATGGGGGGGGGGAGTAGAAAATTTTACAACAGCATTCCTGAATGGGTAAAGCCAAGTGTTAATAACAGAAAGGCATAATAATGGTTAACTCTTCAGATAAGTGCATTTCACCCCTACTGGGGTGCATATTTACATTTTAGCAAATAGTTTATGAAAAAGTATTATTTGAACAGAAAAGGATAAAATTGTGGTTAAATGGCATTTTGTAGAAGATTAAACAGGGACATTATGCAGCATATCTTTAAAATGCAGTAATTGTTCTTATTGCTTAAATAAATAAAATGAATTAACAGGGGAGCTTGCCTGTGGGCGTGCGCATTTGTGAACACAATACTGTAAAAGATTAAATTATAATGTATTCAGTTTGTCTGAGAGACAGATTTTGAAAGCACCTGAATTCAAAACACTCTGATGGTTTGGGCACAGGATCAACTACCTCCAATAAAAAATATTCACCTCAGCAGAAGCATAAATGCTTGCATTATGAGTGGGCAATGTACACACACACACACACACACACACACACACACACACACACACACACAGAGGTAGATCTAACACATAAAATTACCCTACGAAATATACCAAATTTAAACTTGAAATCTGTAAAAACAAACACACCTACGAATGCATATAATGCACTACCGATCCAAACTGCACAGAGAAAATTTCTGACATAACTGACTCAAGCACACATTACTTCTTGCTGTATAAGTACTAACAGTGGAATTTTTCTCAGATAATTTTGCTTTCAGCATGCAACATTCATCTTTCAAATTTTGCCACAGTAGGCAAATTTTATTCTATGATATTAAAGAAACAAGCAGACTTAAGGGAAGAAACCAACACTAATTTGTCACAGGGTCAATAAATTAGATTTTCTCACACTTTTGGATAAAAAGAGTCAACATCCTTCATGCATCTTCTTTGTTTGTTCATTTTGTCAAAGATTTCAGCTGTGCTTGTCGAAAGTGTGAAGTTTGTCTCATAAGACTGTGTCTCGGGTTGGATAACACACAAGCTTACTAACAAAATTTGAATAAGTGAATTCCTAAGGTACTTTGATGTGAGGAAAAGTGAAATTACCATGATGTACTGTCATTATCATCAGGCCCCTTCATTATCTGTAAGAATATGGTTAAATCTAAATATGCAGTTCACTGTGACATTACTCCAGGAATAGGAACTATGAGGTGTTGAATACAGGAATTAACCTGTTTGACATATTACTTTTCTATGAAATTTATTTTGACCAAGTACTCAGTCTCTGTTCATCAGTTTCATTAACAAAATTCTTTTTAACAAAAGTTTCATGTTTTTCAAACTTTCCTTAACTTTTACTTCACATTCCTATGCAAGATGAATCCCATGTCAAAGCTGATATTTGCAGTGGAGGATGAATGGACTGGACAGAACAATAAGGCAAGTATAAACTGTGTCTTCTAAACCAGTGTTTCTCAACTGGTGGTCCATAGGGTGCATGGATTCTAACTCAGCAGAATGAAATTATTTTCTTACAGTTTTTCTTATTTTTTGGGATTATTAAAAAATAACTGTTTTGTAATAAATTTTTAACACATTGCTGCAAGCTGTGCCTAAGGGTTCCCTGCTATTGCTAAGGTTGAGAAACACTGTTTTAAACAACAGCTGACTTGTACAGCTTTGTTCAAATTACTTTTTTTTTAGTAATAGTACACATCATAATTTAATATGAATATAACAAGAATCTATTACAAAAATTTCTCTGATTTTGTTAACCGTAATAACATCAGATTTTACCGACATATCCTAAATACTGAATTGGAAAGAAACCAAAAGTAAATTCTTTGTATGGAACACATGTTTACAAACGTTAGTGACGCTCATGTCACTAGCAAATCTAGGTGTGTACAGTACAGACTTTAAGACCAGGCCTTTAAGAAGCAAACCAGAAATGCAATGTGCTTGTCTGATACCACGTGTCAACCAAGTAAACTCAAAATGTGAGATTTCAAGATCTCACAGTGGTGACTAGAATGACTGCTGTTTTCTCAGACGAGCTCTGCCACAATGTCAATACTTGTCTGCCATATGACTTGACATCACATCACATCCCAGAAGATGGAGATCTTAAATTTAAAATGACTGTGAGTCAACATTCCAGCTTAGCAGAGAAGTAACAAAGTGACTAAATCATGACATGTGCCACACATGTACAGAGAACAAAAGATATGAAAGACACTGCATGAGCAATAAACTGTCGGTGCACCATCATTTCCTCCATCTGCCTATACCTTCAGATTTTCAGAAATATTTCATGGCTATCAAATATCACTGCTGATTTTTAATTGTTACATTCTTCAACAATTCAAATGGTTTACATGCACAGTCTTATACCATTATGTTATTAAAATCAGAATGCATTAATTAACTTCAAATATTCTGTATGCATTTTTACATGTTCATCACATGTATGTTGTGTGTTTTAGTGTGGTATCTTCACCTCAGAATCCATATGAGTGACAGCAAGTCACCATTTATGTTGCCTGTTGCTTAATTGGAAACTACACTGAATCAGCTATTATAGTTTCAGGCAAGTTAAGTGACAGATCAATGAATTTAAAATTTTAAAGCAGTTTATGGACATATGAATATTTCCATTTCTTTTCTTTTCAAAGCTGTTCTGATGAAACTGTCCTTTACTGAGACAGTGAACCTCAGACTAACAAAACAGTTCACAGAAAGATTGGCCCAGTACACATTCCAGCATAATGAACAGACAGTCACTTACATATTTTGTCTGAGCTGACAGCACCTTTTCTGCATTTGCTGTATAACACTGCAATAAAATGATCTAGAACATGCATTTTATATAAAGATTTTTCAGTAAATGGCAACTTAACTATCACACATTCCAACTACTGTGTGGTATATTGTTATCCAATTGCTGAAAACAGTTCTACAACATCCTGGCAGTAGGTTAATGTATTACTTTGTAGTTTTCTCTACCAGTTTTCTGGAGGTACCATCATAATTAACCAGTTAAAGTATCAGCCAGGATTTATTTGTGATACTCCTAGTCCTTCAATGTGACTGCTGGAACAATACACAAAAACCTATAATGACTGTTGTTAGTCAGTGTTGCCAGGCAATTTAAAGGCAGCCAGACAATTTTAGACCTAGTATATTCCAGCAACCGTTACCACAGATTGCATACAAATTACTGCAACAGTCTTTAATTTCTTGCTACAACATAAAATTTGATTTCATTTGTAAATTCTAGCAACCCATTTAATGTAGTGATAGATAAGAATAGAAGTACAAAATTCAGACTCCATAAGATCTAAGCATATAATGGCTACATTACTTTGCACAGCTGCTACTAAATCATACCTTTTGACATGATGGCTTCCCCAATTGCCATCTGAAAACAAAACATGTTATTTCAACTATACAAATCCCTGCAGTCTTCCCAGTATAACACAGGAAAAATAGATCTCAGTGTTACTAAAATTCCTATCAGTACCACCACTACTAGCACATTCCACCTTCACTATGTATAAAGATTCCACACATTTGGTAACTTTTCAATTTTGAAAATGAAATCACCTCCTTTGTTCCTTGAGGCCAATAATTCCAGTTACATTCACCACACAGAACAAAAAAACCAATGAATTTAAAATTGTTGAATGTAAACATTACAGAGTACACCCACATAATCCTCTTAATTTTATCGAGTTTTCCTTTCAGTCTCTTTATCATTACAATGTTCCTGCATGTAGCTGACTGAGATAATTACCCAAACCAAATGTGTGATGTGTGATTTAATAATAATAATAATAATAACAATAATAATAATATACCATTCTTATCATATAAAAGATATGAGTTCTAAATGCCTTTGTGCATTAATGCACACAAACAAAACTTTAAATATATGTGCACATGAATTTCATGTTATAAATACTAGTTTTGTAATATTTGCAAGTACTGTAGCATTAATATTACCAAAGTTTTTTAAGGTGGAAATAAAGACAGGATCTCTAAACATAACCTAAAACATAAAGCCAGGATTATTTAAACGTGTACCCAATTAATTTTCTCACATCTTTGTCACTTACCTGGCAACCAAAATATTCGTACTTCAACTCCGATCACCAACTCATCAGCAGCTCTTCTTATAAAATGCATAACAACACAGAAACATTTAACATGATATATTTGAAATTTTTGCAGTGTATAACTCATTTTGCTGAAGACATAATAACCATTCCAGCCACATGGAGATTAAAGTAATAGTAAAAAATAAATGGTTACCTAGAACCTGGAAAGTGCTGTAACTTACTTATGAACCAACCAGTGTTTAAGTTGAAAAATAAATTACTGCATTTGCTATAATATTAAAAAATATTTCAGGTCAACAGTATTTTATCAGCTAATAACTGAGTTTCATGGTGTACTGACTCCTGAGTAGCACGTGCAGATGTAACTGTATTCACAAAACTCTGCTTTATAAAGTATCCACTGCACATTAGCATGTATGCCAAACTACCATTGCTTATAATAGGCAATTATGTAGTGCATATTGCATTTGGCAGAATTAACAGAACTATCATTTCTTCCTACTATGGAACTATTTTCTTGATATCAACTGAAGAAAAGGGGGGGGGGGGGGGGGGAAATGGTACCAGATCTGTAAGATGTTGAATGGGAGGGGGAAGCAATGTGTTTGAGTTGCCCATTAACAGTACAAATCTATGAAAGCACCAATTAGGTTGTAATGTACTTACCTTGTAACAAATTAAATGACATGAATATATGAAATGAAATGTATAAAAAAAAATTCTTTGAGAACAACAAAAGCTAACAGAATATATGTACAAAGTTAATAATAACAGACAACTTTAAACTGAAAGCCCTAGTGAGTCAATTTCCCAACTACCATAATAACTATATACATATGCCACCACTCTTCTGGCAGGTGGATTCCCTTAAAAGGCAGTGTTGTATTCTGACTATTGAATGCATTCTCCATAATACTATGAGACTTGCCACAGGCTGGACAACATTACACTTACAACCACCGGGAAAAGTGCTTACATGAGCAATGAAACCTTAGTTTCAGTCTTACACAAACTAATCCCTGTGATGTTTCCAAAATACGCTTGCACATCTTCATCTTATGACTAATAACATTAGGTAATAGAGACTTGAACAAGTCTGCTAGGCACTGATAACAACATTTCTCACTAGTTTCAGCTTCCTGTCTAACTAAATGTCATAGCTTTCACTGGAAGTGATAATATATCACAGTATAACCCTACCTGTTAATACGTATTTCTGGAGCATTCTCATTTCTGTTAGGAGGTTCAACTTAATATATCCCTAACTATACATGATATGAAACAGTACAATACATATTCCTTGTTGTATGGCTGAGATCCCCCAGTAGTTACAATGATATTCATATAAAAATTAATCACAGAATATTTCAGGATGAAGCTTATTAAACTTCTTCTCCATCCAGTTCAGCGAATTCTCGCACCACAGCTGCGGCAAATCGCAGTCGATCGTAAATGTTCGTCTCACAGCCGAACTGTGTGATATGGGCCAGCCAATACGAACAGCTTAGGCGATCACCATTAATGTATGTCACCAGATAGCCATGCTTCTCTGCAGAAATTATCACCTTTGTGTGATCCTTGAAGAAATTTATCTGGAAGTCAAGCATGATAACATTTAAAAATAAAACTTCAACCAATCAAACTAAATAAGACCACCCTGCTCAACCCTTAGGCGACTAATGTCATATATATATGGAGCACCCATTCTTGATGTTTCTAGATCACACACAACGACGCAGCACAGTCGGTAGGACTCCTCTGGACGAGTGATCAGCTCGTCGCAGAGACCTCTACCTGACAACACACGACA
>Ga0268261_10003597_pt1 | contig 11436 bp, 10 predicted proteins | sample TergutNc150P1_FD_190353 | JGI IMG/M metagenome (GOLD analysis project Ga0268261, IMG submission 190353) | Nasutitermes corniger P1 segment gut microbial community from laboratory colony in Florida, USA - Nc150 P1 (SPAdes) (version 2) | ecosystem: Host-associated > Arthropoda: Insects >... | reverse complement strand
CGACGAGCTGATCACTCGTCCAGAGGAGTCCTACCGACTGTGCTGCGTCGTTGTGTGTGATCTAGAAACATCAAGAATGGGTGCTCCGTATATATATGACATTAGTCGCCTAAGGGTTAATTGAGTACATATTCTATTTTCTTCGCATCCTTTTTATGAACAAAGACTGTGAAGTGTGTTAAAACCATATCCTCCACGAGAAATCACATAACGCTAAGATTAACACTGAAAGTTACAATTCATTATCAGTGATTAACTGAATGAGAAGCAGTACACTACGATTCTGAGATGTGTTGAAGAAAATAAATTTCAGGAATTATTCATTTGCATAATTTCAAAGGTGTTAATAAGATAAAACTTCATAAAATGTGAAGGAAATGACATACAGTAAAGAGAAAATTTTATGTAAATCTGAAAAATCAAATTTGTAAGGTAGCTAATGACTGCAGTTTTTGGAAAGTTGATGAAATAAATATAGCTGCTATTACACGAAAGTGATACTTCTAATATAGTTTGAATTCAGTTGTATCTGAGGTTTGAAGGTATGAAATACAGAAAAAAGTTGATTTAGTTACTTCAGAATTTAAATAACACCGTTGAAAATGGTGGTGGCAGTGATGGTAGAAAGCTGAAAGGTAAAGAGGAGGTGGACAAGGAGGGTGATGATGCTTGTGATAAAGAAGAGAAGGTGAAGAATGTTAGGAAAATTTTGAGTATGGTGCTGAAACAGAAGATTATATGATGTTTGTTGTGATAATGGTGAAGTTTTGGAAAATCATGAAGACAGCAATAATAAATAAGTTGCCTCTGGTGATAGGGAATAGAAGAGACATTATAGATGTGAAGGATGACTGGAAGAGGATGGTAATGGTGTTGTAAATGATGATTGCACCCACCAAGGTGGTAGGAATAGTTTTGTGTTAATAATCAGGAAGAACATATTGAAGCTAAGAGCTGTATTTAATTTTTGCACTGTCTTTTGGGAGAGCAAAAAGACACAAACTTAATTATCATTATTTTTATAAGTTCAGTATGTCATGGTTGTTACAGAGAACAATCTGCCAACAAGAAGCTATAGAACTGCCACAGTGTTTTCTTGCTACACTATTAAACAACTGAGATGACTGTGACTAAATAACTAGTGGATGAGTTATAACTGTCACAGTAACATGGGTACAGTTAATTTGTTGACAGTGATAGTCATGGTTATGGACAACTGAAATTAAAATTCAGAGATGCAACATCATCTGCAGTATTGCAGATTGTTGTGATGTGAGAAAGTTTGAAACGGATGTGGACTTATCATTACTGGGAGTTTATTCGTTTTTGTCAAAATGTGAAGTTACATGATACAACTGAAGAAGCTCAAATTTTAATGCAGAACTGTATCATAACAATCTGTTCATATCTGCATTATGTAGATATGCATAGCTTGTAAGTTGCAGTTAAATATTTTATCAGATGATTCCTTCACAAATTTGATAGAATAAATAGAGAAATGAAATTCAGAAAAGATAAGAAAATGGCTTGTACCTTGCAGTGGCTTTTCCAAAGGTACATGAAGAAGTGGCTTTCTCCAGATTTAAGTGACATATGGAAATTTTGAGAACAGAAATCGTTTATTCTACAAAGCACTATATTTTAAGCAGGAAGAAGTCAAGTAAGAAGTAACATCATAAAGCAGATTAAAATAATGGTGTATGCATGGAAATTAACAAATCTGACAATATGTGTTGTCCTTTCTGTCACAGTGAGTGCTCTGTGTGGTTGAGATGCTGTTGACACTCATGTCAGCCAGTTGAACCCAGATGAACCCCTTAAATACTGAGTTATTTGACTTTTAATAAAGTAAATTAAATATTGTACTGTGAGAAAACATACAAAAGTACATTACCAACATCTCTTTTCATCAGTGTTTTACTGAAGTGAATTCTGAGATATAGTTAAAAGTTCAGTTGGGCTCTTCTTTGACTGCAAGAAAGTAAAACTGTCTGAGATACAGACTCAACATACACACTGAAGTAAATAGTTGGTTTTCCAATATTTCTTGTGACAAAATGTTTTTGGACAGAACAGTGAAAGCTGTCTGAGGGACTTGCTGATTTAAATGTTCCAAAAGCTGCTTCTTTCAAAATAAAATTATGATGACATTACAATAAAAATATTGGTGGACCTGTAACGGTGAGTATAGTCATCACCTGTGGTAAAGTAGCTCTTCTGTTTGGTGTTTGAGGGGATATTGTCTTACATGCTGCACTTGCCTGGTGGGATTGTACAGCCTCAACAAGAAATACTGTGCTACTAAAACAAGAACCATTTTTCCATCTCAGGCTTATTTTTAAATTGTAAACTTTTCATTTAACCCTCTTATGTCCACGCTGTCTGGGTAGGTTGTGCTAAATATCAATAACCTGTCAAAACAGAGAAATGCTGAGGCATGTGGAGAGTAAAAGAGGCATGCTATTCAGTGGTGTGTTTGCTGCTGAAATCTCTTGTATGAGAAGGAAGCTGAATGCACTTACAATGGTGGCTGATAGATCGCCCAATGGCACAGTGCTGGTGGCCAAGAGATCAGCCAGCCAGCATTCAGAGGGTTAAGCTTTTTTGGCAAATGCTACACCAAGTATTGTGGTTCTAATGTTCTTAAGTTGATTATTCAGGTTATCAGACCTAAAGCTATATTGAGATGTGGTTACCATGTACATTGTAGTTTCTTTATGCAATAGTCGACTTATCCTGCTTACTTATTTTCAGTCCCTCTCCAAACACAAGCTGTGGTGGGATCTTCTCAAAAATTATGTGTTGGTCATGAAGTGTATGAAGGAACTGGAATCAAACCCTTAGCAGCACAGTATTTTTTGAGAGGATCCCTGCCTGTTTATCTCCTGGCTCTCCAAGATTATGGATGTGTCTTTGCATTGATGTTTTGCATTAAATTTGTACGGTAGACATACTATCAGTGGTTTGAAGCACAAATGTTTTATGTCCAATATGCATAGTTTTTCGTAACCTCATTTTAACCCTTTTAAGACTGATGTTCATTCAAAGTATATGCTGAAATATAGTTTGTGCCTGACCGAGTACACAGTTTATTATGATAATCATATGAACATGTAACTACACACTGTGGGAACAAGTGTAGTATTTGTTAATGTTATGGAATGTGGTACATGTAGACACTGCTTGGCAGTAAATGATTACAGACGCATCAGCATAACATTCTGTTATGACATACAATATTTCTTGATCCTATTGCATTAACATAGGATTCCGTGACTTTAAGTGTTTTTTTGAAAAATAAAGATAGCTTTTGAAGTTTGTGCTTCTCAAAGTAGTATTGATGAATGGACTGCTTGACCCTGGAGATGCAGGCTTTGTCCTGCCTCAAAACACCAGCCAACATAACATCCCAGAAGACTTGAAATCTTTAAAGATAGCATATATAACAATTAGCAGCACATAGGAGTTCCTAATTGACCAATATTTGTGCTTTGAACCCTTGATATACACATTCCTGTAAGTGTTTTTACTAGATGTATAGTACCCATAATAAAGCACAAGTGTTTGTGTTACTGTTCTACAGAGTGGGTACAAAAGAGCTTAACACCCAAGATCATTACATGTAGTCAGCTACACATCATTGCCATATAGCCAGATATGCTGCAACATATCAATGTGGCTGACATCTCAACAGTATTCACTCTCTTCCTCCATGAAATGTGACATATCAGTCTTTGCATCTGCAGTGTCTTAAGTTATCTTCTTCAGTTTCTTTATCTTTCTTTCTGAAAATGGCTGGTACATATTTCCTTTGATAAATTATCAGAAAAAAGAGCCCATTCATGTTGTTGAGGAGACCAGGTATTTTGATTGACTCCGCCAATTTATTGACCTTGCAGGTAATAATTAGAAATTCTTTATTATGGCAGTTACATATCTTGAGATCTTGCAATAATGAGACAGTGATCTGTAAAACAGTTTAACTTCCTGGTATGACAGCTTTCCTCCTTATTACCATTTATAAACACAAGAGGGATTGCTGTATTTACTGAGACTGAATATGGCAGGGGGGGAATGTAACTTATTACATGTAATGATATTAAATTTTTTACCTTTCCTTGAGTGCTCACTTGGTATGTTTGAGGGACGTTCAGATTTGACTGGCTTTTATGAAAGAAATAGAAACGTTTTACAGTTGAAGTAACAATGTTGTTTATCAGTCAGCTCTCATTTCCCTCTCAACACACATCTTTCCTTTGGACTGCGCATTTCATCTTTCCAGAAGTTTGCTTTTTGAATTGTTGGTTGAAGTTTATACCGTATCTGTGTGATATAATGCAGCCTGCATTTGTTGCCTCTTGAGTTCTCTTTAGAAATGCAAGGAAACAAAGTCACAGGACTGTAAGAAGGATGCAAAAAGACTCACAATAGCAGGTTTTTTATTATTATTATTTTTTATGTATATAAAATCTGGTCTCATTTCTGCACCTGACTTAGTACATGAGGTTGTTGATTAACAAAAACAAATGCTGAACCAGAAATGGCATATCTTGTTGAAAGTTTTTGCTCTCTATGAGCTTGAATCTGTGTGTTTTAATACCATGCTGTGTGGTTGGTTCATCCTTCTGGAATAGATATGAGTTTAAATAATAAGGGTCTGTGATTAAAACAAAATCCCTCAGCATTGGATTATGTATGTCCACATTGCTCAACTGATCAAGATATGCAGCAAAATTCCCTTACTCTGACTCATACAGGACTGGACAGTTACCAGATGAATTATTGAATATTCCAGACTATCAGAGAATAATTTTTTGTTACTGCTTCTGTGCTTGGATTGAACAACTAATGAGAGGAGTATTCCAGTTGGATATCTCCTTCATCTGCTGGTTCAAGGTTATCAGAGTCCTCTTCTGTTTTCTGGAGTTATCATAGCTGAATAAGTTGATGGAGTAGGAGACAAGGGGACAGGAGATACCACAATGGTTGATGTACAAACACTCTTGGAGGGGGTTTTTTTTTTTTTTAACATGTCTCTATGACCTGTCTATTTCATTGATAAAGCTTTTTTCTGGTATAAAGAAAACTTCCAGTCTTGTGACTACTCACCTCAACATCCAGATTATCTGGATTTCTGACTTACTGGGTGTCAGATGAAAGGAATTTTGCTGTACTTGTATTTCAGGAAAGCAACATTCTGTTCATGTGCTAATAGTTTTTAGAAAAATAAGTTTCAGCTTGTATGAGGGGTGAAAAGGGTTCTAATTTATTTTGGATTCTTAATTCCATGTAATGGACTGAAATTAGTAAGATACTAAAAAGGGTGCCCTATCCATAATGTAAATAGAATGTTTTTATGGTAGAACATTTGAGCTCAGAATTACATTCACTTAGATAAGGTGTGCATGTTAGATATGAAGTAGCCTTTCCCCAAATTGGTTGTAGAAATTTTTGACAAAAAGTTCTTTACTTTGTGTTTGCTAATGAGAGCACTGTATCACTTCCCATATCTTAATTTTTAGTAAAAATTAAAATGTCATAAATGTTATATCTGTGTCAGTCATGTTACTCTTTTTCTTTTAATTTGTGTTTGTAACTGTGTGGCTGTGTTGTGCATGTAGGTGCAACAGCATTTACTGGACAAAGTATGGCCCAAACTGCGTGTGTTGGCTAGGTCCTCACCAACAGATAAATATACTTTGGTGAAGGGCATTATAGACAGTAAAGTTAGTGAGAGTCGAGAAGTTGTTGCTGTTACTGGAGATGGGACCAACGATGGACCAGCACTTAAGAAGGCAGATGTGGGATTTGCTATGGTAAGTAACAGTGCAATTGAAATGGTAGTTATGTTTACTGAATTTAATGAAAGTCAAAGGCAGCAACACTTTAATACCAAATTCACAATTCTGAACCAGTTTATGCTTTTATGATGTTATTACCCAAGATACATTTTAATATTACCCTCCAGTCTAGTGTGTCTTAAAATGACTTCTATGTGGTATTCACACAAAATTTCTGCATTCATTTCATGTAAGTTGAAATGTGTACTTCCACTCAAATAAAACAACCAACTAGATGCAACAATCAATCGTAAAATTTATTGCTTTGTCGTACAGACACTGCTCAACATGTTTCGGGCATTACAGTGCCCATCATCAGGAGCCCGTCAAACTGCCGTTGACGGGCTCCTGATGATGGACATTGTAATGCCCAAAACATGTTGAGCAGTGTCTGTACGACAAAGCAGTAAATTTTACGATTGATTGTTGCATCTAGTTGGTTGTTTTATTTGAGTGATTGAAGATGCACAGAACCACAAACCTTAAAAAAAAGTGTACTTCCAGTTTGTGTTCTTTTCTCTGAATAATCAACCACCATTTATGGCCATAATGAGACAGTTGGTAAAATGTAGTTTTCAAAGTTTGTGTCAATAACTTGATCACTAAGTAAAGGTAAGAATAAAGGAAGTTGTCTGCTTGCACGCAGGTGAAGGAATATGGGAGAGTTTAGTTGTAGCACATTTTATGCTTGGTAGTAGATGGAGGTGAGTGGTCAGCTCTGTGCCCTGTCTGCTTCAGTTCCATGGTTGAGAGCCCGTAGTACCCATTAAATAGGAGGCTGGGTTGGCACCAGAGCTGCTCTGAACAGTTCTGAGAAGAGAGATAATCTCTTGCTGCTGACGCTTCAGAATCAAAACTTGATTCCTAACTAACTACTACTACTAACTACTAACTGATGATGTAATGGTACTGTATGTGTGTGCGTGTGTGTGTGTGTGGGGGGGGGGGGGGGGGAGCGCTATGTGTATAGCATGTAAAGTACCGCTACGTGTGTATATACATACTGTGTACAGTATATGCGTAGTTGATCGTATACTCAATACATACAACCATACTATCCTGGCTCCTATCTTAAATGCTTGTGTTTTGGAAAGTGTGTGAAAGTGCAGTATCAATTGTTAAAAATTTTGTGGTACTTGTATTGAAACAAGTTGAAGAGTCCAAATGCACTGACAATTCTTTGGTTAAAGATAAACAGTGAACAGCAGTTACACAGTATGGATGCATAGTTACAACATACATATTGCTGTATTATACATTTAGGTGAAATGTAATTCAGATATTGACTTATACTGGAGTAAACAGAATACAGACATGCCCCCACCTATGCAATAGTTAGCTTCCTGAAAGTTTGTTGCATGTTGATTTTTATGCAAGTTGGAATTGAGTATATGATCAGCTATGCATATACTGTACACAGTATGTATATACACACATAGCAGTACTTTACATGCTATACACATGGCCCCCCCCACACACACACACACGCGTGCGTGCACGCACGCACGCACACATACAGTACCATTACATTACCAGTTACTGTAAAAATAGAAGATAACACATTCACTGTGAAACAAGTGCATTGACCTAAATGATGGTTTTTTAAATTTGTCTAATTTGGGGATGTGTTTGTTTTGTTGTAAGGAACTACTGTCAGGATATTCTAGTGACATGAGTGCAATCATTTTACAGGGTATTGCAGGCACCGATGTTGCTAAGGAGGCTTCAGACATCATCCTAACAGATGACAATTTTAGCAGTATTGTGAAAGCTGTGATGTGGGGCCGCAATGTCTATGACAGCATAGCGAAGTTCCTTCAGTTCCAGCTTACTGTTAATGTGGTAGCTGTAATTGTGGCCTTCGTTGGTGCATGTGCTGTACGGGACAGCCCTCTCAAGGTACAGTGGTACCCAGTATATTTTATATACATAACCATTTCAATGATAGTCTGTATATATGTAAAAAAAAACGTTCAAAGTGGAAACCTGTTTCCATCAAAAAAAATTCTTTGGATATGTAAAAATATAAGAGGAAAATCCACACAGGTTGCCAGTAATAAGTAAAATCCATGTAGCACAGTTCTAGAAATGAAAAGTTTTTATTGGAAAATAGCCAAATTGAATATGTTTGTTTGTCCATTTATATTATTTCTGCTTTTTTCTTACTGAATTTCATCGAAAAGGAATGTTTCTGTTACAAACTTGAAAGAATTCAGTGTGGCAATTATAATAGATGTTAAAAGCATGAGAACCGAAAATGCTTGTTACACAACAAAGGTGCATTGCACATGGAGAGGACTGACAGATAAACAGTCAAGATGTACAGAGAAATAGGTAGATGGATACAGGCACAGCTGTCATGTAGCTTAGTAAGCAGGTGTGGTACATGTCAATGTACAATGTACCAAATTCAGAAAATATCCAGAAATGCACTACATTTATAGCAGCATACCCTCACAACAAAAGACACACAACAGACCTGATCATATACATCATTTTTTACACCCACTACAACTAGAAACATGAGAATGAGAACTGGTACAGAACCTTATACAAATGAGGGTGGAATATTGCTTTGCATGTGTACCTCTGCTGTTGTGATGTCCTCTGTGCTTACTGAGGTACTGGCTAGCTGTATAGTGTTAATGGTTTCTTGCATCTTCACTGTATGTACTGAAATAGCTAAAATTACGTTACACTCAAAATATGTTTGTTATCAGACTCTAATTTGTCAAGTAATATAAGTTTATTATCCAATTAGAAGGTGTGAGTCAATGGGATTCCTTTTCTGCTATGTTGAATTGTTGTCTGTCTACGGATAAACATTTTGTTTTGAGGGCATAGCTTGTAAGATATAAGGCAAGCACAGTTAGACTCCGTTATGGTAGCCTGTCAGATTCACAGCTGGTGGCTTTAATATCTGGATTAGGATTTTTTTGTCCAAAAGGCATGAAGGTGTGGTGTATACTGTATAGTGTGTAATGTTTATGTGTAGAAGTACCTGGGAACATCTGTGAAACTATAATGTTCAGGTGACTTGGGATTCCATTAGAAGCAGCTTTTCCTGTGCGTGAGTGCATGTGTACCATTGGCGTGCATACAGGTATGCCAGATGTGCCCAGGAACACCTTAATGTCTCAAAAACAGCAACAATTTGATGTTTTATGTCCCAGTTTGTAAGTTTATTTTTTGAAGTAGTTCAGTTAGTTTAAAAAAAAATGTAGTTATGTTTTAGTTCCTTTAGTCTTTTTGTTCAATATAAATAATGCATGCATGCATTCATTCATGCATACATTATATTACATTGCATTACATTACATTAATTACAGTACATTATATTACATTAATTACATTACATTACATTACATTACAGTACATTACATTATGTTACATTACATTACATTACATTACATTACATTACATTACATTACATTACATTACATTACATTACATTACATTACATTACATTACATTACATTACATTCCTACATATATGTACGTATGAATATACATGTAATCTGGGATTTGAAATTTATAATTGCTGTATGGTGTTCAGCAATGAAACATACATTTTATGCACACTATCATATGACATCATTTCTGTCACCAAGAGGATAGTTGTGAGATTTGAATGGCAGCATGACGTGGGAGACAATAATCTTTGTCTCTTCAAAAGGTTAGGTGCACGCAGCAGGCAGAAATGGGTTCATTGTGTGTTTAATATTTATGTAATGACTTGACTAATTATATGTAGAAGTAACAAGCTGTTGTGTTGTTCTAGGCTGTACAAATGTTATGGGTGAACTTGATTATGGACACTTTGGCTTCTCTGGCTCTGGCAACTGAATTGCCCACACCTGATCTCTTGCTGAGGAAGCCATATGGACGTACGAAACCCCTAATTTCAAGGACAATGATGAAAAATATACTGGGACAGGCAATATATCAGCTTGCCGTTATCTTTGCCTTGCTCTTTGTAGGTAGGTAGTCTAGCACAGAAGGACTGAGAGAGCTAGTAGATATTATGACCAACATGTATTTTTGTAGCAGATTTGTTTCTGTCCATATTTTGTTACTGGTACATTGTCCAGTCTGTCATAGCTAACCTACCTCAGATAGTAACACACGGAGACAAGTACACAGTTCTGTTTCAAAATGCATTTTGAGCACATAGTTTTCTCTTTTTCTGTGTTACTAAATAGTGCATATATCTCTGTTTTGGATTCTTTGTATATATTTAGATCATTTGCTGTATCTTCTTTGCTATGAAACTTCTAGACTGTTGTAAAATTTGGTGGGTTGACAATTACACCATTGTCAGAGTTATGGGGAGTGAGAGTATTATTCTTTCTCCTTAATGTTTTGTCTTCCTTTTTTTTTGGTACGGTCTTTCTTCTTTTCTTTCTTACTTTGTTTATTCCTAGCTCACTGTTTTCTTGTAGAGAATCACGCAGAATTGATTGTACAAGTTCTGTGTTAAATTTGTTGGATTCATTTGGATATGATGGAGAGTTGTTTAGACTTTGGAAGCTTTCAGCTGTTGTTTTATTGAGAAAATGAGTAATATAGTGCTTATCCAAGATAGAGCAGTTCTATTCTAGGCCTGGTTAAGACCTACAACAAGTAATGCTTCCTGTGCCACCACCACAACCACCATCACCACTCCCTCCCCGCCTTCATGGCGTGTCAAGGACTGAAATTTCCTAAACCAAAAGATGATCCATACTAACACTGCAATATATTCAGTAGTCTTTAAGTCTCCCTGCCGCTCAAAGGGAATTGTTTTTCATATTTGTACAAAATCTCAGTTTCTTGTGGCATCATTTCCATTTTAATTGGGTCAAAAAGTGTGCAGTTTCTGCTGCCTCTCCACAGGTTTATTCTTTTGATTTCATGCCGTTTATTTATTCTTTCTTATTATATGTCATACTGTAAGTTGTGTTTTCTTTAAGTTTTAATTCTAATGCATATTTCTCTAACATGGGGCTATCTGTGTCACATAGCCAAACCACTGTAGATGTTTCGTTCAACTATTCAACTCTTAAGCAAGGATGGCTGTAAGTGGATTTAATTCTACAGACATTGCCCAGTATATGCAATAGCTGTGTTTTGGGAAGTACAGCACAATTCAAAATCTGCACAACTTGGAATGGAGTATACAATAGTCAGTTATGTATTTACATACAAGGGATTCCAGTTGAAGCCCAGACTCCATCATTATGGAATATCATTGCTTGTGTCATCAACCAGCATTATTCTTCTGCCACTTTCATCTCATTGCGCACGCATCCATGCAAAGTAACCCTTAGTGCACATTTCAAATTATTATTATTATTATTATTATTATTATTATTATTATTATTGTTGTTGTTGTTGTTGTTGTTGTTGTTGTTGTTGTTGTTGTTGTTGTTGTTGTTGTTGTTGTTGTTGTTGTCTCTTGTCACAGGCCTATTCTTCCTGGTAATTCTCATGAACCAACAGTGATCCCCACCGCTCAGGCTTCAAGCTTCACACTGCAGTACTTTCCGTATTATGCGTGATGTTCCAAGTATAGCTGTCTTTTGTAGTGAATCTATCGAATGTTTTCCTGGTACCG
>Ga0268261_10003596_pt1 | contig 11438 bp, 17 predicted proteins | sample TergutNc150P1_FD_190353 | JGI IMG/M metagenome (GOLD analysis project Ga0268261, IMG submission 190353) | Nasutitermes corniger P1 segment gut microbial community from laboratory colony in Florida, USA - Nc150 P1 (SPAdes) (version 2) | ecosystem: Host-associated > Arthropoda: Insects >... | reverse complement strand
TGTTTCCTCCTAATTATATTTATGTCCAAATGCAGTATAATTATGTTGTCTCCTAATTACATTTATGTCCCAATGCAGTATAATTATGTTGTCTCCTAATTACATTTATGTCCCAATGCAGTATAATTTTGTTGTCTCCTAATTACATTTATGTTCCAATGCAGTACAATTATGTTGTCTTTTAATTATATTTATGTCCCAATGTTGTATAATTATGTTGTCTCCTAATTTTATTTATGTCCCAATGCATTATAATTATGTTGCCTCCTAATTATATTTATGTTCCAATGCATTGCACTTAAGTTGTCTCCTAATTATATTTATGTCTAAATGCAGTAAAATTATGTTGTCTCGTAATTATATTTATGTCCAAATACAGTATAATTATGTTGCCTCCTAATTATATTTATGTCCAAATGCAGTATAATTATGTTGCCTCCTAATTATATTTATGTCCAAATGCAGTACAATTATGTTGCCTCCTAATTATATTTATGTCGAAATGCAGTAAAATTATGTTGTTTCCTAATTACATTTATGTCCCTATGCAGTATAATTATGTAGTCTCCTAATTATATTTATGTCTCAATGCAGTATAATTATGTTGTCTCCTATTTAAATTTATGTCCCAATGCAGTATAATTATTTTGTCTCCTAATTATATGTATGTCCCAACGAAATATAGTTATGTTGTTTCCTAATTACATTTATGTCCCAATGCAGTAAAATTTTATTGTCCTTTATTTACGTTTATGTCCCAAATCATTATAATTATGTTGTCTCCTAATTTTATTTATGTCCCAATGCAGTATAATTATGTTGCCTCCTAATTATATTTATGTTCCAATGCATTGCACTTAAGTTGTCTCCTAATTATATTTATGTCCAAATACAATATAATTATGTTGCCTCCTAATTATATTTATGTCCAAATGCAGTAAAATTATGTTGTCTCCTAATTATATTTATGTCCAAATGCAGTATAATTATGTTGCCTCCTAATTACATTTATGTCCAAATGCAGTATAATTATGTTTCCTCCTAATTATATTTATGTCCAAATGCAGTATAATTATGTTGTCTCCTAATTACATTTATGTCCCAATGCAGTATAATTATGTTGTCTCCTAATTACATTTATGTCCCAATGCAGTATAATAATTTTTCTCCTAATTACATTTATGTTCCAATGCAGTAAAATTATGTTGTCTTTTAATTATATTTATGTCCCAATGCTGTATAATTATGTTGTCTCCTAATTTTATTTATGTCCCAATGCAGTATAATTATGTTGCCTCCTAATTATATTTATGTTCCAATGCATTGCACTTAAGTTGTCTCCTAATTATATTTATGTCTATATGCAGTAAAATTGTTGTCTCCTAATTATATTTATGTCCAAATACAATATAAGTATGTTGCCTCCTAATTATATTTATGTCCAAATGCAGTATAATTATGTTACCTCCTAATTATATTTATGTCCAAATGCAGTACAATTATGTTGTCTCCTAATTATATTTATGTCGAAATGCAGTAAAATTATGTTGTTTCCTAATTACATTTATGTCCCAATGCATTATAATTGTGTTGTATCCTAATTATATTTATGTCACAATGCATTACACTTATGTTGTCTCCTAATTATATTTATGTCCAAATGCAGTATAATTATGTTGTCTCCTAATTATATTTGTCCCAAAGCATTATAATTTTTTTGTCTCCTAATTATATTTATGTCCCATTGCATTACACTTATGCTGTCTTCTAATTATATTTATGTCCAAATGCAGTATAATTATGTTGTCTCCTAATTATATTTATGTCCCAAAGCAGTATAATTATTTTGTCTCCTAATTATATTTATGTCCCAATGCATTACACTTATGCTGTCTCCTAATTATATTTATGTCCAAATGCAGTATAAGTATGTGGTCTCCAGATTATATTTTTGTCCCATTTCAGTATAATTATGTTTTCTCCTAATTATATTTATGTCCATATGCAATATAATTATGTTGTCTCCAAATTACATTTATGTCCTAATGCAGTATTATTTTGTCGTATCCTAATTACATTTAGGTCCAAATGCAGTACAATTATGTTGTCTCCTATTTATATTTATGTCCCAATTCAGTATAATTATGTTGTCTCCTAATTATATTTATGTCCCAATGCAGTATAATTATCTTGTCTCCTAATTATATTTATGTCCCAATTCAGTATAATTATGTTGTCTCCTAATTATATTTATGTCTCAATGCAGTATAATTATGTTGTCTCCTAATTATATTTATGTCCCAATGCAGTATATTTATGTTGTCTCCTAATTATATTTATGTCCCAATGCAGTGTAATTATGTTGTCTCCTAATTATATTTATTTCCCAATGCAGTATAATTATCTTGTCTCCTAATTATATTTATGTTCCAATGAAGTATAATTATGTTTTCTCCTAATTATATTTATGTCCCAATGCAGTATAATTATGTTGTCTCATCATATCACCATTAGTCTAATCACTTATTGCTGTCTGCTTCACCACAGCTGTCTGTTTAGTGTTCAGAACTGTTTGTGTGTGCTGTGTGGTTAATTGTGACAGCGGTACAGCATATAGTGTACAGTTGTAATGTTGTGAACTGGATACTGAAAATTTTATTGCTTCTGGCATGTCATCGACAGCAGCAGCCACTATCTGTAGTGATAAATTATAGACTGTTTACCTTTGTGCACAAGAAGTACAATGTTGTAGTAAGTACTGTTTGTTGGTTTGTTTATCTTTATTTAACCAATCCACTATCCCTCTACACATATTATACCTTTGCAGATGGAAGGTGAATCGATTTTTGGTTTCAATGAATGATTTATCAATTGATTGCTTCTTCACAGAACTTACACAAAAGCTATCAATGATGTATATCATAAAAGCTGTTCTTATAAATCTACATATACATTACACAAAATCAAAATATTGACAATTCCCAACACTTACAAATTCTCCATTACCCAATAAATCCTTACATTTTTAACCACACTATATTCATCAGTCTGCTCAGTAAATACTAGTAAACAGTTCCTCAATTTTTAAGTTCTTTAACAACTCAGAAAATCAAAAGTTTTTGGAAGACCCTCGAGATATATTTTGTGGTCTTTCTGGGTTTTTTATTGTAGGAATTGCTAAGAGTACGAGTAATAAAGGAACGTGTGGTATTGCAAACAAGATTGGAACCGGAGACATGAAATACACAGACTGCAAAGTGATGATGGTGCTGTAGAGAACAGTACAGTTCTGTAAATAACTGTACAATAAATTACAGTATAGTAGAATACATTTCGGTACAATACAGAACAGTAAAGTATAGCACAGTGCAGAACAGCACAGCACAGTACAGTACAGCATAGTACAGAAAAGTGTATTATAGTAAAGTATACTAAGTACAATAGTGTACAATACAGTACCGTACAGTAATATATAGTAACATACAGTACATTTCAGTACAGTATAGTACAGTACAGTACAGTACAGAAAAGCAAAGTACGGGACAGAACAATAAAGTACAGCACAGTAAAATAGATTAGAGTAGAATACAGTACATATGAATAAAATATAGTACAGTAGAGTACAGTACAGCACAGTAGAGTACAATACAGTAGAGTAGAGGAAAGCTCAGAAAAGTACAGTAGAGCACAGTAAAATAAAGTACAGCACAGTACATTGGAGTAAAATATAGTAGAGTACAGTACAGAAACGTACAGCAGAGTACACCACAGTACATAACAGTAGAGTAAAGTAAAGTAAAGTAATTTTCAGTATAGTACAGTAAAATACAGTACGTAAATTTCAGTACAATGCAGTATAGTACAGTACAGTACAGGACAGTACAGTACAAGTCAGTACAGTACAGTACAGTAGAGAACATTAGAGTACCGTACAGTCTAGTACAGTATAGGAGAGTCTATTTAATTGCAAAGTAAAGCTCATTTTAGTTCAATATTGTAGAGTAGAGTACCGTACATTACACTACAATACTGTAGAGGACAGTACAGTACAAAACCGTACAGCACAGTACAGTACTGTAAAATAGAGAAGGGCACAGGACAGTGCAGCACAGGACAACACAATAGAGTAAAAAACAGTAAATTTCAGTACAATAGAGTACAGTCCAGTAGAATAAGTACAGAATAGCAAAGAACAATACAGTACATGTCAGTACAATATAGTAGAGTACAGTAAAGTACAGTAAAGTAAATTATAGCGCGGTAAAGGACGTTAGAGTACAGTAAAGAACTGCAAAAAGGTACAGTAGAATACCGTACAGTACAGTTAATTACAATAAAGTACCGTAACATAGAGTACAGTACAGTAAAATAGAGCAGAGTACAGCACAGTAGAGTACAGTAACATACAGTACAGAACAGAAGAGTACAGCAGAGTAGAGTAAAGTACACAAAAGTACAGAAGAGCAAGTACAGAACAGGACAGTACAATACAGTACAGTACAGCACAGTATAGGGGATACAGTACAGTACAGTAAAGTACAGGACAGTACAATACAGTACAGTACAGCACAGTATAGAGGATACAGTACAGTACAGTAAAGTACAGGACAGTACAGTACAGTACAGTACAGTACAGTAGAGTACAGTAGAGTACAGTAAAACACAGTAGAGTACAGTACAGAACAGAAGACTACAGCACAGAAGAATAAAGTACAGAAAAGTATAGAAGAGCAAGTACAGTACAGGACAGTACAATAAAGTACAGTACAGCACAATATAGAAAGTACAATACAGTACAGAAAACTACAGGAGAGTACAGTACAGTACAGCACAGTACAACACAGTAGTGGACAGTAAAGTACATTAGAGTACATTGATTTGCAGTGCAGTACACTACAGAAGAGGATAGTACATTATAGTACAGTAAAGAACAGTACAATACAGTAGAGCACAGTACAGTACAATACAGTACAGTGCAGTGCAGTACAGTAAAGTAGAGTTCAGTAGAATAGAGTAAAATACAGTAAAGTGCAGTAACGTACAATACAGTACATTGAAGTGCAGTACAGAACAGTAGAGTGCAGTGCAGTATAGTGAAGTGCAGTGCAGTGCAGTGCAGTGCAGTGCAGTGTAGTGCAGTGTAGCAATGTAAAGTAAAGTACATTAGAGTACAGTACAGTAGAGTGCAATGCAGTATAGTACAATAGAGTACAGTGCAGTTCAGTAAAATGTAGTACAGTGCAGTTTAGTGCAATGCAGTACAGTACAGTACAGTGCAGTAAAGTGCAGTGCAGTGCAGTTCAGTAAATTGCAGAAAACGGCAGTTTAGTTGAGTGCAGTATAGTACAGTACAGTAAACTGCAGTAGAGTACATTGCCTTTCAGTAGAGTACAGTAGAGTAGAGTGCACTTCAGTGCAGTGCAGTACAGTACAGTGCAGTACATTAGAGTGCAGTTCAGTACAGTAGAGTACAGTACAGTAAAGTGCAGTACAGTACAGTACAATATAGTTCAATTCAGTACATAACAATACACTGCATTTCAGTTCCTTCAGTAAATTACAGTACAGTGTAGTACTGTACAATACAGTACAGTGCATTACAGTACAGTACAGTAAAGTGCAGTTCAGTACAATAGTGTAGAGTAGAGTATATTACAGAAATTTAAGTCCATTTCAGTACAATACAATGCAGTGCAGTTCAGTTAAGTGCATTACAGTACATTGCAGTACAGTGTAGTTTTTTACAGTGCTGTACAGTAGAGTACAGTACAGTGGAGTACAGTACAGTGCTGTACAGTAGAGTGCAGTACAGTGGAGTTCAGTACAGTAAGGTACACTACAGTTTATTCCAGTATAATAGAGTATGGTGTAGTAAAGTATAGTGCAGTACAGTACAGTGCAGTTCAGTACAGTACAGTACAGTGTAGTTCAGTACAGTGCAGTAAAGTAGAGTGCAGTTAAGTACAATAATGTACACAAAAGTTTATTTCAGTACAATACAGTACTGTGCAGTACAATAAATTGAAGTACAGTACAGTAAAGTACAGCTTAGTTCCATACAGTGTTGTACAGTAAATTGCAGTTCAGTACAGTGTAGTACAGTGCAGTCAAGTACAGTGCAGTTCAGTACAGTGCAATAGAGTACAGTGCAGTTTAGTACATTGCAGTACATTGCAGTCCAGTACAATATATTACAGTTCATCTCAATATATTACATTACAGTGCAGTTCAGTTCCTTTCAGTACATTACAGTACAGTGCAGTTCAGTTCATTTCAGTACATTACATTACAGTGTACATCAGTACATTCAGTACATTACAGTACAGTCCAGTTCAGTTCCTTTCAGTATATTACAGTACAGTGAAGTTCAGTTCTTTTAAGTACATTACAGTACAGTGCAGTTCAGTTCATTTCAGTACATTACAGTACAGTGTAGTTCAGTTCCTTTCAGTACATTACAGTAGAGTGCAGTTCACCCCTTTCAGTACATTACAGTACAGTGCAGATCAGTTCCTTTCAGTACATTACAGTAGAGTGCAGTTCAGTTCCTTTCAGTACATTACAGTACAGTGCAGTTCAGTTCTTTCAGTACATTACAGTACAGTGTAGTTCATTTCCTTGCAGTACATTACAGTATAGTGCAATTCAGTTCCTTTCAGTACATTACAGTACAGTGCAGTTCCCTTCATTTCAGTAAATTACAGTACAGAGCAGTACAGTTTCTTTCAGTACATTTCAGTACAGTGCAGTTCAGTTCCTTTCAGTACATTACAGTAGAGTGCAGTTCAGTTCCTTTCAGTACATTACAGTACAGTGCAGTTCAGTTCTTTCAGTACATTACAGTACAGTGCAGTTCAGTTCTTTCAGTACATTACAGTACAGTGTAGTTCATTTCCTTTCAGTACATTACAGTAGAGTGCAATTAAGTTCCTTTCAGTACATTATAGTACATTGCAGTTCAGTTCCTTGCAGTACATTAAAGTACAATTCATTTCAATACATTACAGTGCAATGCAGTTCAGTTCTTTTCAGTACATTACCGTAAAATTCATTTCAATACATTACAGTACAGTGCAGTTCAGTTCATTTCAATACATTACAGTACAGTGCAGTTCAGTTCATTTCAATACATTACAGTACAGTGCAGTTCAGTTCCAATTAGTACATTTCAGTACAGATCAGAGCAGTTCATTTCAGTACATTACAGTACAGTGGAGTTCAGTTCTCTTCAGTACATTACAGTACAGTGCAGTACATTTCCTTTCAGTACATTACAGTACAGTGCAGTACAGTTCTTTTCAGTACATTACCGTACAGTGCAGATCAGTTCCTTTCAGTACATTACAGTACAGTGCAGTTCAGTTCCTTTCAGTAAATTACACTACAGTGCAGTTCAGTTCCTTTCAGGCTTCACAATTCCACCAAATATCCCCCACACATCACACAAACATCATTTTCTCCATTCCAACAAAACTCCCCTACCGAAAGCACATATATATATACTCAGAATTCCACAATACCTCCCCCACACCACACACAAAATTTATCTTTACAATTCCACCAACACTCCCCCACATATAACACAAAATCCATCTTCACAATTCCAACAACACTCCCCCACACATATTATACACAAATTAAATTCAAAATTCCACCAAACGCTCCCACACATATTACACACACATCCTTTTCACAATTCCACTAAACCTCCCACACACATCACACACAAACATCCTCTTCACAATTCCACCAACACTCCTCCACATATCACACAAACATCATTTTAACAATACCTCCAACTCTCCCCAAAACATCACACACACATCCTCTTAAAAATTCCACAAATTCTCCCACACAAAAACACACACACACACACACAACCACACACACACACACACACACACACACATCATTTTCTCAATCCCACCAACACTCACCCACACATCACACACAAACATCCTTTTCACAATTCCACCAACTTTCCTCCAAATATGACAAACTTAAAATTTTCACAATTCCGCCAACACTCCCCCACATAATTTACACATATCCTCTTCAGATTTCCGCCAACTCACCCCAACACATCACACACAATTATCCTCTTCACAATTCCACCAACACTCTCCCACAAATTATACACAAATCCTCTTCGCAATTGCACAAACACTCCCCCACACATTACACACACATTCTTTCATAATTCAAAGAAATGTCCCCCAAACATCACACACATAATTTCTTCAAAATTCCACCAATAATCCCCCACAGATTACACACAAAGTCTCTTCAGAATACCACCAAATCTCCCCCACACTTCACACACATCCTCTTCACAATTCCACCAAATAACCCACAACAATTTACACACATATTTTCTTCACAATTCCACCAACATTCCTCCACACTCTACACATATATCTTCTTCACAATTCCACCAGCGCTCCCCCACACATAAAAAAACACATTCTCTTCAGTATTCCACCAAATCTCCCCCACACATCACACACAAAAACATCATTTTCACAATTCCACGAACCCACCCCCACACATTAGACACACAATCTCTTCACAATTACACTAAAATTCTCCACCACCCATCACAAACAAACATCATCTTCACAATTCACCAAGTCTCCCCCACACAACACACACATAACATTTTCACAATTCCACCAACTATCCCCACACACTACAAAAAACCACCTCTTCACAACTCCACCAACACTCAACAACACATCACACACAAATTTCCTATTCAGAATTCCACCAACTGTCCCCCACACTTTACTCAAACTTCCACTTCACAAATTCCAACAACACTCCCCCAAAACATTACACACACATTCTCTTCACAATTCCACAAAATTTTCCCCCCACATCAAAAATAAACATCCTCTTCACACTTCCAACAACTCTCACCCACACATCACACACATGCACACACACACACATACACAAACACACATCTTCTATACAATTCCACAAATCCTTCCACACACATCACAAACACACAAGCACACACACATTCTCTTCACAATTGCATCAACTATCCACCACACAACACACACACAAACACACAAATCCTTTTCACAAGTGCACCAATTATTCCTCCACACATCACACACAATTATCCTCTTCACAATTCAACCACCTCTCCCCTACACATCACACACACACACACACACACACACACACACACACACACACACACACACACACAAAAACATCGTCTAAAAAATTTCAACAAATCTCAACCACAAATCACAAACAAAAATCCCCTTCACAATTAAACAAAATCTCCCCACTCATCTCACACACACACAAACACACACGTCCTCTTTGCAATAATTCGAACTCTCCCCCATACATCACACACACACACACACACACACACACACACACACACACTCATCCTGTTCACAATTCCAACAAACCTCCCCCCCCACACATCACACGCTTAACATCTTCACAATTCCATCAACCCTCTCCCACACATTACTCATACATCCTTTTCACAATTCCTAAAAATTTCCCCAACACATCACACACACACATGCATCCTATTCACATTTCCACCAAATCACACCCACATATCGCACACACACACACAAACACATACTCTTAACAATTCAACGAACTCTCCCCCCCACATCACACACACACACACACACACATCTTCTTCACAATTCCACCAATTTTTGCCCACACATCAAACACATATTTCCTCTTCACAAATCCACCAACTCTTTCCCATGCGTCTCACACACACACACAAACACACACATATACTCTTCACAATTCCAACATCTTTTTTCCACACATCACACACACACACACACACACACACACATCCTCTTCAAAATTCCACCAAATCTCCCCCACACATTACACAAAAATATCTTGTTCACAATTCCATCAAATCTCCCCCACACATTACATACACATACACACACACTCACACACACACACACATCCTCTTCACAATTCCATCAAACCTCCCCCACACCTCACACACACATTCTCTTCACAATTCCACCAACTCTCCCTCACACATTACACACACACACACACACACACACACAAAAATACACACACACACACACACACACACACACAAATATCCTCCTCACAATTTCACCAAATCTCCCCCACACATCACACAAACATCCTCTTCACAATTCCACCAAATTTCCCCCACACATTACATCTACAAAATCTTCACAGTACCATCAACACTCCCCCACACAACACACACACACACACACACTCATCCTTTTCACAATTCCACCAAATTTCCCCCACACATTACACCCATAACATCTTCACAATTACATCAACTCTCCCCCACACATCACACACACACACACACACACACACACACACTCATCCTCTTCACAATTCCACCAACACTCCCCCACACATCACACTCACGCACACACACACATACACATTCATCCCCTTCACAATTCCACCAAATTCCCCCCCCCACATTACACCCATAACATCTTCACAATTACATTAACTCTCCCCCACACATCACACACACACACACACACACACACACACACACTCACATGCATCCTCTTCGCAATTGCACCAATTCTCGCCCACACATCACACACACACACACAAAGCCTCTTCACAATTCCACCATCTCTTTTCCACAAATCACACAAACACACACACACACACAAACACGCACATCCTCTTAACAATTCCACCAAATCACACCCACACATCATAGACACACATTTACACCAACTCTTCCACACACATCACACACACACACACACACAAACACAAACACACACACACACACACAAAAAACCTCTTCATAATTCCACCATCTCTTTTCCATACATCACACACACACACACACAACCTCTTCACATTTCCACCCACTTTCTCCCACACATCACACACACACACACAAACATCCTCTTCCAAATTGCTCCGAATCTCCCCCACATATCGAAAACAAACACACACACATCCTCTTCACAATTCCACCAACTCTCCCCCACACACCACACACACACACACACTAACACACACACAAACTAACAAACACACACACACTCATCCTCTTCACAATTCCACCAACCCTCCCCCACACATCACACACACACACACACTCACAATCACACACAAACACACACACACAAAATATCCTCTTTACAATTCCATCAAATCACCCCCACACACCCACACACTTACACACACACACACACACCCTCTTCAAAATTCTACCAACTCTTCCCCACACATCACACACACACACACACTCACGCACACACAGACACATCCTCTTCACAATTCCACCAAATCATCCCCACACATCACAAAAACAAAAAACCACAAGCACACCACACACACCACACACACACCACACACACCACACTACACAAACCACACATACAAAAATCATACGCACAAAC
>Ga0268261_10003595_pt1 | contig 11438 bp, 11 predicted proteins | sample TergutNc150P1_FD_190353 | JGI IMG/M metagenome (GOLD analysis project Ga0268261, IMG submission 190353) | Nasutitermes corniger P1 segment gut microbial community from laboratory colony in Florida, USA - Nc150 P1 (SPAdes) (version 2) | ecosystem: Host-associated > Arthropoda: Insects >... | reverse complement strand
CTGAATGGAATCCCTCCCTTCACGGAACAATTTCACCCATCGTGCCACTGTGCGATATGGCAAAGCAGCATCACCACATGCTTCTCGCAGTCCTTGAAAACAGGTTTGTGCACTACGACCTCGTGCAACTTCAATTTTTATCCAGGAGCGTTGATCTTCTTTCGTAAACATGTTGTTAGGGCGCTTGAACTGGGCTTCTACACTTCAAGACGATGCACAATGCAACTCAATCAAACACAACCATCACCACTCACTGTACTACTTCAACTGAACTTCTGCTATCAGGTACAGACGACAGTAGTGTCACCCGACGCACATCCTTCAAGTTACAGCAGTGTTGCCACTACTTTTTATCCAACCCTTGTATAATTAAATTTAGTACTAACATACAACATAGATTTTTCTTTCATTAAATTGTGTATATATTTTTTTGGCAGACCCTGTATATGTCTTATTTTTTACAGTTCAGGAAGTCAAGTCTGTTGATATGTGCAAGCATAAATCAGACGGCCAAGCTTGGACTGCTTGACCATTGAAGGGACAGAGTTGTGCTGAAACATCGGTAACTGCTGATCTGTGCATCCCAGAAGAAAAAAGAACTCATTTGCACTATGGCAGAAGCCTGATGTCATGAATGTTATTACTAGTTCTTTCTTTGGTCAAGAGGTTGGCACATTTTGACGAGTGTCAACAGTAACCAGAGTTCCCCTTTACCAGTTCCCCTTTAAGGCCCAGACATTACAAAGCACAGTCAGACAGTTCTGTGGATCAGTCCATGTAATACATAATGCAAATTAATACAGTGGGTATGAAATAATACACATAAAGCTTTAAGACCGCGGTCTATTGAGTTATGACAGAATGCAGTCTGTTCAGATAATTACCTTCGTTTTGAAGGAACTTGATCAGCAGGTCAGAAAACACAACAAACTGCACCGAGCACAGTCCTTTAGAAACTAAGAGCCACACAGTCAGTCATGAAACATCCCGTCTTTCATGGAACCCAAAGGTTCTTTACCACATTCACAAGAACCTACCATTGTACCATATCCTGAACCAAAAAGATGCAGATCACATTTTCATAATCTCATCTATAAGATCCACTTTAATATTATCCTACAATCAGTGTCCAGTTTCTCACAAGTCGTCTCTCCCCTTTGCCATTCCATGCCTTACATTTCTGTAGGTATTTACTTATAAAACCTGATCTTCAGGGTCTCCTTTCCCTGCCAGTTAATAACACAACACATGCCCAACATTTCCCTCTCTTAACTGTTAACACTACACTTCACAGCAGAATATCAAGAACTATAAAATCATCACGGCAGTAACGGTGAAAACTTTTCACTTTCTATATTCTCTACTATTTCATTCTGTCCAATTAATGAAGGCAGTGTTATCACTGGCAGTTCATTGCAATACTGACTAACAAGATTAATGCTTATGTCCATTACGCTGATACCAGAAAGATCAACATCCATACCATCACTCAGTTCGTTAGATTCCAGCCTCTTACCACACAGTCCTAGGCTCAATCCCAAGCCATTCCATGTAGGATTTGTGGTTGACAAAGTGATATTTGGACAGTTCGTTCACCGAGTACTTCAGATTTTTCCTTTTAGCATTATTCCACACTACTTCATACTAAAATATCCCTCTATTGGTCTACCTTACCAATTGAGTTTCCTTAACAAAAATGGGTCTGTGTTCTAGGCAGAAGTTTCCACGTTCACCTTAGCATTCACAATTCGAACAAACCAATAAATGCCACTAAAAATATAACTTTCTGCACTTACTTGCAAAGGCAGATGATGATAATCTGATCAGAAACAGTCAATAACATGACCTTACGGCACTTCAAGATACTGTTATCAAGATGTAAATGTAAAATGTCTGGAATATTATTAACATTTTTGCACCTCAATCAAATGCACAGTGCACCGTGCAAAATACCAGAACTGAAATATCCCTTACATTCCCTTTGCATGTTACCAGCACCACCACCACCACCACCACCGCTGCCGCCGCCACAACCACCACCACCACTTCTTCTTCTTCTTCATGAGGCACTAAAACTTCAGAGAAGTTTTGGCCTTCGCAACGAGTTTCTTCCATTGGGTTCGGTTTCTAATGCAATCCTTCAAGTTTGTTATTTATATCCTTGTTATATCACTCTTTACATCATCCTCCAACCTATTTTTAGGTCTTCCTAGTGATCTTGTTAGTGCGGGTGACCACTCATATACTTTTTTTACCATGCTGTTATCTGCCATACGATGTACGTGTCCAAACCAAGCTAATCTTTGTGCTTTGATGTCCACCACCTCCACCACCACCACCACCACAACCACTTGCTAAACAGAAATACAGGGAGATTTCTAAGATGAGATCCAAAATAAAATCGTAATTTAGAATTTTTTATCACTTGGTTGACATAATTGTGATCAATTCCTGGGTGCTGTACCGTCAAGTGTCTGCCAAGACAGGAGCAAGTGTAATGAATCTGCAGGCTCTCAGAATTGATTTTGCCAAAGCCTGTGCCAGTTAGCACTACAGTCTGCACACAGGCAGACCACTGTGTTCTGACACAGCTGAAGAAGCAACAAAGACATTCAGTCTCTTCCCTTACCACAAGGTATGTTCGAACTCACACAGATGGTCATCTGGCCTTTATGGAAGGACAAGAGGAAAACATGCATACAGCCAGACCACAATATGGAGTACACACATCATTTCATGTGAAAAATGTAAACTGAATCCTTGCCTCAAAACAGACACTCTTCTTCTTCCACTACAGCCCACTGTGAGCTGTGGCCTGTCGAACAATGCCCCTCAATTTTTCCTTATCTATCGCCAACTCTCTCCATCTTCTCACTCCCATCTCTTTCTACTTCTTCTCTCCATACTTTAATGTGCAAAACAGAAAATACTTTTTCCAAAAATTTCATTTCAATTAAGTGTTGATATTGGGAAATAACAGGGCAAATATTTTTAAAATCATTTTTATGAATTTCACATGAATTTAATCTTAACACACATCCATGCACAAGTGTAATTTAACAGAAATATGGTACATTAGTGCACACAATGAAGAGGGAATTTATCGTCATTTTGTTCAGGTTACATGCATCATCACCATTATCATCATCCACCTTAAAAAAAATTTTAAAACGTTAAAAAAAATCATGGAAGGTTCAAAAGGTTCCTCTCATCACTGAATGCTGTTCTGCACACACCACAGGAACTGTACACTCATCACAATGTATGCCTTGCTGTCTTACCATGTGGCTCTTTACAGCAAGTTTTATTACACACATCACAGTAATAGAGATGCTCACCATTATGTAAGCACTGATGTGCTATGTGACTAATCTGCTGACTAAATGCCTTACTACAGACATCACAGCAATATATGCACTGGCCAGCACACATGTGCTGTGTTATCATGTGAGTCTGTAAAATGAATGACATATTACACACACCTCAGGAACATGGGAGCTCACCACTGTGTACAAGTTGATGTGTTGAAAAGTTTATTTTTAAATTGAATGACTTACTGCACACATCACAGCACTATGGGTGCTCACAACTATGCAAACGTTTGTGTCATATAAGGCTAATCTTTTGAGTGAACGCCTTACTGCACACATCACAGCAATATGGGCGCTCACCACTATGTAGACGTTTGTGTGATATAAGGATACTCTTTTGAGTGAATGCCTTACTGCACACATCACAGCAATATGGGAGATCACCACTATGTAATCGTTTGTGTTTTATAAGGTCACTCTTTTATTTGAATGCCTTACTGCACACATCACAGCAATATGGGCATTCACCACTATGTAATCGTTTGTGATATAAGGCTACTCTTTTGAGTGAATGCCTTACTGCACACATCACAGCAATACAGGCGGTCAACACTATGTAAACGTTTATGTCTTGTAAGGTCACTCTTCATGCTGAATGTCTTACTGCACAAATCATAGCACTATGAGCGCTTACCACTATGTAAACATGTGATATAAGGTTACTCTTTTGACTGAATGTCTTACTGCACACATCACAGAAATATGGGCGCTCACCACTATTTGAAGGTTTGTCTTACAAGGTCACTCTTTATGTTGAATGTCTGTCTTACCGCACACATCACAGCAATATGGTCGCTCACCACTATGTAAACGTTTGTGTGATATAAGGCTACTCTTTTCAGTGATTGCCTTACTGCACACATCACAGCAATAAGGGTGCTCACCACTATGTGAACGTTTATGTCTTATAAGGTGACTCTTTGATTTGAATGTCTTACTTCACACATCACAGCAATATGGGTGCTCACCACTATGTAAACGTTTATGTCTTATAAGGTGACTCTTTGATTTGAATGTCTTACTGCACACATCACAGCAATATGGGCGTTCACCACTATGGAAACGTTTATGTCTCGTAAGGTCATACTTCATTATGAATGTCTTGCTGCACACATCACAGCAATATGGGCGTTCACCACTATGTAAACGTTTATGTCTCGTAAGGTCATACTTCATTATGAATGTCTTACTGCACACATCACAACAATATGGGTGCTCACCACTATGTAAACGTTTGTGTGATATAAGGCTACTCTTTTGAGTGAATGCCTTACTGCACACTTCACAGCAATATGGGCGCTCACCACTATGTACACGTTTATGTCTTACAAGGACACTCTTCATGCTGAATGTCTTACTGCACACATCACAGCAATATGGGTGCTCACCACTATGAGAACGTATGTGTGATATAAGGTTACTCTTTTGATTGAATGTCTTACTGCACACATCACAGCAATACGGGCGCTCTCCACTATGTAAACTTTTATGTATTACAAGGTAACTCTTCATGCTGAATGTCTCACTGCACACATCACAGCAATATGGGCGCTCACCACTATGAGAACGTATGTGTGATATAAGGTGACTCTTTTGATTGAATGTCTTACTGCACACATCACAGCAATACGGGCGCTCTCCACTATGTAAACGTTTGTGTGAAATAAGGCTACTCTTTTGAGTGAATGCCCTACTGCAAACTTCACAGCAATATGGGCGCTCACCACTATGTACACGTTTATGTCTTACAAGGAAACTCTTCATGCTGAATGTCTTACTGCACACATCACAGCAATATGGGCACTCAGCACTATGTATACGTATGTGTGATATAAGGTAACTCTTTTGACTAAATGTCTTACTGCACACATCACAGGAATATGGGTGCTCACCACCATGCGAAAATTCATGTCTCATAAGATCCCCCTCGCAATTGAACGTCTTACTGCACACATTACATGAATATCGAAGGTCACTAGTTTGTGCACGAAGCTGCTCATTCCGAGTACCCTGTCAAAAACATAAAGGTTACACATTAGGTTATTTCCTAATAGAAAGAACAAGTATTCTGCTTGCAATGTGTGAATTAACTAAAAAATTATTGGTTTTGAAGAGCTGCATATTTGAAGCAAAGCATTGCACAAGCACACACCACAAAACCCTGAATGTTTCAACTGACAGCTCTGAATGGCAGTACTGTTGCTGGGGTGCATGAACATTCACAAAATCATAGAGCAAACACAAATACATAGGTGTCAGAACGCTGACATACGAGAAGTTCCAAACCCAGGTCCCATAAAATTTAGACATCGCCTGCAGTACTTGGAGCCTGGGATTTGTAAATCCCTAGACTACTACTGCCACCTTAATCACTGCTGTGTATTATTTTCATCTATGCACAATATTGAGATACAGATTTGATATGTGTGTTGGAGACTTTACATAGTAGACTGTGGAATGGTATTCTAGAAAACGTGAAAAATGGTGTTCAAACTTTCTCACAATTTGTTACAGGATATAAAAAGTATGTGTACGTAGGAAACCATAACTTCATGTGCTCAGGTAAGTGACTGTTTTTCTGACATTCTGCCAGCACAGACAAACTTCAAATTAATTAGCATGGTGTCATGGCTTTCTGCTATAAGGTACCACCTAGCTAAAAAATTACCCACATCTATGGCATTCTGTGCTTAATTAGTGGGTTCAGAACATCCCATCATGGGTAAAAAAACTTTACCCTTTGATCTATGCACATGATTTTCAGGATTTCTTTATTTCACCAGTCATAATTTTTTATTATCTCAACCACAAAGGAAAACCTTCTTATCGCATTGACATCACGACTTGACAAAACCAAAACTTCAGTTTTACAAGGACAGACTTAGAGAGAGAGAGACAGGCAATTCTGGATACCTATGAAGCATGCTAGACACTCAACAGACATAACACCTACCCCAGGATCAGTCCTTATTAATGAAGATGTCATTGTCTCCTGATTCTCTTCCTCTGTTACATCATTGATCCCTTCCACTTGCACATGCATCACCTCATTTCCAACCTCAGAAGATGTCGCACACAAACCAAGCTCGCTGCTCTGCAAATCAACGCAGTTCTGTAAAAGCACCACAGTAATGACAGTTGTGCTCACTCACTAAATGAAACTGAACACTATTAGAACCATTTCATGTAGTGTAAAAACTGATAATAGCTGCTGTGTACAGATTTACTGCATTGCAACTTACAGAATCACTGATACAAAGGAAACTCCAAAACAGAGAACTCTTCTTTTGCAGAAAATAATGGCTGATGGCTGCACCATGTTCAGAGTTCCTATCATGAGCCAAACAAAACCAGTCCACACTTCCACATGATTTAATGGAAAATATGAAATTGAAGTCATGACCGTACATTCAACAGATGGAAAGAAAAATATAAACTGTTCAGGAAAATAATCATCAGAATGATAACATTCATGTGAAACATTCAACTGTTTCAAAGAGTCAAACTAAGGAAGTGCCATGAAGGACTATTTACAGTAACAAAATAACAACACAGCAGTTACATGCATCATAAAGCTGTTTGCTTTTGACAGTGTACTGTAAGAGATATAAGAAGCACAACTGAATGTCACAGATATAAGGTACCATCCTAATTTGTGTACTGAAGTGACAATGTGAAGCAAACAGCACAACTTGACAGCAATGGAATACTTGCAACTATGGAGGACAACTCCAAACAATTTCAGGCACTAGTGCAAATGCTGCATAGAAACAATGCATTCTATCATAGAACAGGAACTTAGTAATGATAGAACTAGAGACATCCAGCAAACAGTGTTAACTGATATGTCAATGGTTGCTCAGCTACTCAGATATTCCTCAAAGTGTACAGAACTCAAGGTGTATTACAGTGTGCAACAGAACACATTACGCACACCCCTCCCAACAACATGGCAGCACACAACACTGCATTGTTGATAACCTATGGTATAAAAACAAAATTAGGAAAAATTACCTCTAAGAAATTAGGTCAGTAGAGGTGCTGTTTGATAAATGGAATACTTAATACCGTGGCACCTCTCCAGTCACAAGGGTGCCAAATTAAAGAAAGTCTACTGTAAAGCAATTAAATTTGTCTGGGCTTTAGGAATCATTTTGTGGATAAGAATTTTTAACTACACGGAGATGAGGATATATTTTCGTCTTCTCTGCAATTACACACAGACCAACCCATTTAGTAGAGACCATCACACCCACCCTCCCCCAACCCCCACCCACCAAAAAAAACCACAGTAAATATTTTCATTCCCAACAGTGCAGCTGTTTGAAATGTCCAGAAATACTGATGTCACAAAAAATTGACTTTTCTGAACAATGGTAAAATGTGTCCAATAACAGACATAAACACACATAACTCACCTCATTAGGTTCGGGCTTTATTTCACGAAAAGATATATCTTCAGGAATCTCCTCCTGTTTGATGCCTGTAGGCACTTCTTCATTTACATCTATGGGAAGCTCTTCTACAACAAATACGTCCTGCTGAACTGCTGTATTGCTGACATCACATGTACCATCAGATGGTGATGGAAACGTCTCACTAGACGAACCTGGCAGAACTTGCAGAGAATCTGTGCAGCTCTGTAAAACCAACATAACATTAATGTGACCTGTCATGACGAGGAATGGTGTACTGTCTGTAGCTGCTTTGTACTTTCTGTACACTGTAACTGTTCAGTCATTAGAATGAATAAGAAACAATGTCACACAGTACATTCCTTCCTGAGAAGCTAACAGTTTCTCAGCTACTCATTCAATTCCTTGTCATTTACAGAACATGTAGGGTCATTACAATTTTCACCACAGCCTGACTCACACCCTCTCAGCTAACTTCTTCGGTCCACCTATCTTCAGTTCTCACATATATTATTCACTGAACAACATCACTATTACAGCACATATGTTTAGTGCACTTCAAAAAACATGCTGATATACCAAAATGATGGACAAAGAGAAGTGAGACACTGACAAACAACAGAACCACTGACTGACCTAAACTTCTGTTCTTAAATTGGCACAAAAGACACCAAACCAAAACTCAAACCACAAACATCACCAACTCTAACCTAAACTACATATATTACATTACAACAATCAAACAAAAAACTCAGTCGTCGATGACAAACACAACCCCCAAGTTAAACTGCCTGTATTAAACTGGCACAACCAAAACACTAACATAACCACAGTAGAAATGTTAACAGTGTTACTGTAGTGACTGTGTAGTGAAGTGTGAGAGAGTGAATTTAGTGATCTGTGACAGCAGTGGGTATGTCATCACGTCTGTAGCTTGGTATATACACATAGGCCCCTAAAAGCGCAGTTGATTGTTCATTATGAATAAGGATTTTTATAACCCTGTATGTATGTCTCATGTCACATGCATTCTACATGACACAGCCAATCACCTTCCTTCTTTCTTCCATTATTCTAATAACATCTGGTGGCAGTACAATTTATGAAGGTATACGTTACGTACTTTTCTCCAATATCCTATTACTTTCAACCATAAAAGTCTACAAACTGATCAGCTCTGTTCCCAAACCCAGTCACAGTCTTTCCTCAGTGTCACAGACCAAGTGTCAAACCCACAGCTATAATAATCCTACATAAACGGACACATGTTTATACTTCATTAGCTAGTTTTGTGAAAGCAGGAAGGATAGCAAAACATTATAAAGCTGCAGTGTGCATTTCTACAAATTCATTTCCTCTCAATTTCTCCACCCACCAATCTTTATTGCTTAACCCCACTCCAATACACTTCCAGTTCCCCCCTCACAAAACTCCAAACAATGTATCAGCTAGTTCACGTTTTGTATGGGGTGATGTCCCCACTGTATACCTAGAATACACAATAAGAGAAGAAATGTAGACAGTCAATGCACAACTTCACTGTAACAATTACAAATGGCAGCTACATGTACCAGCTACACAGTAGCAAACAGAAGGCTGTTTATGTGAGCAGTATACAAGGAAATCATACACCTGTAGTTTATATGAAGTTAAAAATGTACAGCAGATGATATCTCAGCCTTACACACAAAGGTACACAATTGTTACACACAATCAAGCATTGACAATATAAAAATGTATAGCAGAAGATATCTGAGCCTTACATATAAATGTATATGATTGTTACACATAAACAAACATTTACAATATAAAAATTGTATAAAACTAAACAATTAAGTCATATAACTTAAAAAAAAGCAACATTAAAACCTTCAACAAAAGCTAGTGTCCTTGGTTAGTTAGGCTAGTTGTAGTAGACAACTGGTGCGGGGAATTGTAACTGTTGAGAAGTTGAGCCGATATGGTGTGTCTTCTGATATGAGAGATAAACTGTGTATTTCATCTATGATATCAGGTATTTGATGGTATTAGTAAATGTATTATCTGTAATAATGATGGAGTATACGATATCTTGTAGAGAAGTGCATTCTCTAGTAAACAGAACTGGCATTCAGCTGTCTGTGCTCTACAGACCAAACTCCTGACAGATACCCAATACAGCTCTGAATATTTATTCATTATGCTTATATTTTCATCCACTAAATCACAATTACAATAAAAAAGAAGTTTTGTGTGTCATTCCGTTACAGTTTTTCTACATGCCCATTTCAACCATTTATATTATTCAAACCAATATAGGAATGCAATGTAACAGGCAGTCAGCCAGACACAAACATGCATCCAGAATTTGTACTTTTCATGGCAAGAATGATTTTAACACTTAGACAAATAAGAATTTAGCTACACACACTTCAAACCAAATCCATGCCTGAAATATTGTTGAAACTGCCATAATCATCAGAGAGATAGGTAAGAAGTTAGGAGTAATGTAACCCAGTACATGGATGATATGGGTCCAGTCTATCATTAAATTCATATCTAGGTGGCCAACACATATGTTAATAATATGACAGTCTGACAAAGTGCTCAGAGACCTGAGGAATAGTAAAAGAAGCAGAGAGCTATCTGCTACATCAATGGAGATTCTGGTTAGTGGCACTGATCAGAAAAGTTGCCGAACCTTGTGTTTACATACTGTAAATATGGGCACTTGGATAAGGTATGAGATACAGCAATGTCACTGCTTCATTCCTCCCCTAGCCCACACCGCTTGCAGAGACAATCAGCACCTATAGGCTTGTCATACTACTGCTTAATGCAGCGTTCAGGCGGTCAGTACCTTCACAAATCTTTTTATCACCTGTGGGGTTGTAGCATCATACTAAAACCAACACTGCACTTTTTCTTGCACAGTGGCCACTTAAACTGGTACATGCAGCACCACTCTCTAGCACAAGGAGAACCTCTGCTCTCTGGGAAAACCTAAGTCCGTTCTAACAACTTGCAATTCAAATTTTAATACAACTAAGGGAGCTTCAGAAACACAGTACAATTCCTTCAACATGGATTTAATACTCCAGAAATCCTGACACTTCAGCAGTTGGGGGAAATAGCCACTAAATCCAGAAGCTCTGCTGTCAGAACCTTCCAGTATACATACTGATACTGTGATTTCACATTTTGTAATCTGGACATCACTGAGCACACTGAGCTATTATAATGGCACCCAAAAAACCCAAAATAAGTAAACAAGCAGCTGCTGGCACAACAAGGCATATAACATTAACAATACCGGAGACACTTCAAACAATCAGAAAGCCTGGAAGTGCTACATTTCAGATTGTCATTATGGCAGCATGAGATTGGATTGTTGGCCATCCAAACATAAGGAAAAAGTTAACTGTAAGAACTTTGGTCAGTAGAGGTACTGTTTAAAGACAAACTGAATATTTAATAATCTGGCACATCTCCAGTCCCGTGGGTGCCAGATTAAATAAAATCTACTCTATAATCACTTAAATTTGTCTGGCCTTTAGGAATTATACTATGGAAAAAGATTTTAACTACAAGCAGATTAGACTTTATTTTCATTTTCTTTGCAGTAACATGCAGACCAAACCATTTAGTACAGACTCTACCGCCCAACCCCAAT
>Ga0268261_10003594_pt1 | contig 11440 bp, 6 predicted proteins | sample TergutNc150P1_FD_190353 | JGI IMG/M metagenome (GOLD analysis project Ga0268261, IMG submission 190353) | Nasutitermes corniger P1 segment gut microbial community from laboratory colony in Florida, USA - Nc150 P1 (SPAdes) (version 2) | ecosystem: Host-associated > Arthropoda: Insects > Digestive... | reverse complement strand
GTTAGACAAATACTCCTAAATCTTATCCAATGGTAAACTGGGCTTCAAAGGAGTTAGGAAAATACGGTGTATACAACCTTGTCATCTACGTATGTTACTTATGTGCCTACAGTTCATAAAGCGCACAATTTATGCCAGTACTTCTTAACAGAGTGTGCTACCCGTCAACTTGACCTTGTTCCCACAACGACCGATTCTGGATTTCGAAATTTTAAGTCTGGTTTTCGTGTTTGCAACTGCAGGGGAAATTAATCTCGAAATGCCTTCTGAAATGGAGAATGGAGCAACACAGATCTGCTGGAGCCGAAAAAGAATTAAGATAATGTAAGCATTTTGAAACACAAAATGCACACAATAATTCTTCCACTCTACCAATTTAACACAATTCCTTTTCAAAGGTATTTCTTTCCTTGTAAGTTGAACCAATGTAATGTGACAACGCAAAAAACTGTTTATGAAAGTGACAGAAAATTTTATTATATTGTTTGCAACCTTCTATGTATGTTAACTTGAGGATGTTATGTGTAATGAGATAAAGAACGAGAACACTATACAACACTGCAGGCTGCCACAATGTTACACAGAACACAAGAATATAACTAGTAATTACGGAGGAAGCAAAAATTTTAAACGCACCTAAACACATACTCTATTAACGTCTAAAATTTAATGTCTATTTTTAGCAGCTCCTGTTTTGAGAAGTAGAAAGTGTGCTTTTAATGCAGCCACAGTACAAAATCCGCAAACCTGCACGTTGTGTGAACGTAAATCAGATATTCCATGATATAACACAATATAAGAACAAACATTTATATACTTTACTGCAGGACTTCTCAAGGAGTGTGTAATGACTGGTCACAGTTAGTTTCATAATGTATTGCTGTTAGCTAATTAATGTAATTGAATGGTGTGTGTTTAGATAATTATTCTGTGAATGGTTTCTATCAAAGTGTTCTGACAGCAAGATATTCTGATAGTAATTGTTTGCACACTGAACTGATATAAGAAAATACTCTTAAATATTTTAACTCTCAACATATTCTTCTCTAAATCAATGAGAAAGGGAAATACAAACCAGACACACCGATTGCATAAATATTACTTTTCCCTCTGTATGCCACAAAATAGATGAAACACTACAGGATTAAATTTTCTTATACTTTATTCCGCTATAATACAACAGTTTATCAGTAATTATTTCGCTATAGTACAGCAGTTTATCAGTAACTATTCCGCTATAATACAGCAGTCGTTCAGTAATTCTGAACCCCAGGTATTTCCATCAATTCGGAATAAACGTAACACACTTCTCTCCCGCTCATTGTCCGGATCACAGGGGGGATGTCTATGAGAATCTGTATTCCGACAGTGTTGTTTGAAGTGGGAAGCGCCGGCAATCTTTAACTGTTCAGCAGAAACGACGTGATTTTTTGGTGTCGTAGGTTTCTGTTTCATTTATTGTTGGTGTTGTAGTATTCTTTGTCACTTATTGTTGGTGTCGTAGTATACTTTGTCACTTACTGTTGGTGTCGTAGTGTTCTGTGTCACTTATTGTTGGTGTCCTATTTTTCTGTGTCACTTAATACTGGTGCTGAAGTGTTCTGTGTCACTTAATGTTGATGTCGTGTTCTGTGTCACTTAATTCGACATTACTGTAAACCGCAAGCACTAATTTCCCATTAATAATAATATCACTATCATCGTCATTATCATTATCATAATCATCATCTACAGTTAAGTCCAGTATTTAATGTTAAAAAAGTTTAATTTAGCTTTCAAGGAAGCTGGTTTGCATATTACAAATATCACCTGTTTTTCCTCTCGGTTTCAGAATTCTTAAGTATTCCGCACTCTCCCTCCCCACATATTGTCCAGATTGCCAAGGGACTGCTTTGTATATCTTCCGTAAAAGCCGGAATGTATCAACGTATATATTTAACATTTATTTGCCTCTTAATGTCAACACCATACCTCTTATCACATATCCAAGAAATAAAGTTCTTACAACCCTTTAGATATTCAGATTTTGTTTAGCTGAAATATGTTGGTGTGTGCTGAAGACAACAGAGGTTTTATTTTAAAGTCACCCAAAGATGGGTTCGACGGGACTCTGTGGCTAATCTGTATAAAGTTTGCAACTGGATGGTTTCACTAGAAAAATATTTCTTAGAATTTTGTCACCCCCGGCTGTAGCCAAAGAGCTGAGTTCATAGTAATATAAATCAGTACGGTGTGTTGTTATATTAATTTAACAATTAACACAGTATTATTATTGTAATACATCTGTCTTGGGGAACCACAAAACACACAGAGGTCACCACATTACTAGCGTGTGTGAAGTTGTTAATCCCTGCTCTACTGAAATGTACAGAAAATATTACCTGGTTTTGAGTTTTAAATATGTTCTTCTAACCAATTCACTTCTTCAGCATTACAGACTTCAGTAGACTGTTCGTAGTGAGCTGTGTGCTGTTTGTGGGAAATTTTTTAGCTTGGGAAAGAGAAGATTAAAGGTGTGGTCTAGTTTAATTAATAGTGATGTTCACAGGGAACACTTGGGACTGTAACAGTCAAACTTCTGGTAAATTAAAGAAGTATTATTCGTTTATAAATATAACATAAATTGTTAGAGGGTAATAAATCTACAGTCAGTAGAAATAACCAACAAGATGTAACATTTTAAGAGAATTTTTTATTCCAACGATTATTTAAATCTCAACATGTTTCGAGCGGCATACCGCTCATCATCTGGAGGTCTAAACTGTACTTGCAGTCTCAGCAAATACAGTATAAATCTCCTGATGATTAGCGGTATCCCTCTCGAAACATGTCGAGCCTTTAATAAACGTTGGAATTATAAATTCTATTACAAGGTTGCATCTTGTTGGTTATCTCTACTAAATCACACTATGAGGCACGTATCAATGAATAGTGAATTTTAAAAAACACCTACACACCAATAAGCACATCAAACTGCAGAATATCAGCAAAACACTCCAGAACGTCTATAGCATAAATTTTCTAATTTTAACAAAATATGTACTTTCGTGTCTGTACATGAATATGTGACTGACTGGAAGGTACTGACAGTAGGTTCTGAGGATGTCAATATGAACTCAATATGTAAAATCGCTGTATGTTGAAAATGTACTAAAATTATTACATTTTGCTGCACGTGTAGACTGTACACTTTATAGGCTTTGTGCCCTGGAATTTACTTCGAGTCTCCGAGAGAGACAAAAAAACTTTTTTTTTAAATAAATTAAGCAATGTATAAACCTTTAGCACGTAATAAATATATCGACTGTAAGGTGCCATTTAATAATATCTTTATGAAATTGTTGTTGTAATATAAAATATAAGGGAAAATCCGTAAAATTTATTTTATCGCTTCAGTTGATTTGAAGATGTGTGTAAATACAATGAAATATGGCTGTGCTTATATCCAATTCTAATGTTTAATTTTTTAATGTTTTAATATATGTGAAAATGTATGGTATAGCTGTATAGACCACAGCAGGCAATACCATACGGCGCATGCGCCCTGTTTACTCAGTAACCAGTGCTACAGACCCACACTTACCATATACAATGATCATTGCTGTTGGTTAAATGAGAGTACCTCAATGGAACATTAGACCTACATTGCCTTTCTCGTTAAAAATTCAAGTGTTTCTAAGCTAAACAATTAGGACAACGATTCATGCTGTTCCGCTACTTTTTAGGTTTTCACAGCAGTATAAACAACCTACCCTTTCTTCTGTTCTATGAAGGCAGGTTCCTGGGTAATTGGTTACAGATTTTTCGAGAAAATGATTTGGTCGAAATTTTCAAAATGTCAAAATGGCTCATTCAGTTTTTCCAGTCGAAGATAAAACAACAATTTTCTTCGACAAATTAGGGAAACCACAACCCAGTGACGAGGGTGTCTAACCGCACGTTTGGTTGTATCGAAGGAGAGATAGTCGGAATCTGTGGCACGAGTGGCAGTTAAGAAATAACCAAAAACTTTACCTGGGAGTCCTATAGCGAAGGCACCACATGGAAGAAATATGCGCAAAAACACGATAGTATTAATATGAAACTTAAATAAATTAGTTACGTCGTTATTACCTGCAGGTGTTGACCGTAACAAACAGGCTATTGGCGGTCCCTGTGATCACGAGAGCTTATTTTTCGGTTTTACGAAACGCAATGAATTGCCATCCGTAATGTGCAATTAATCCAAATGTAAAACAGTTGGTTGAGGCACAGCGCCGCAATCCGGTATGTCGCGGGTTCGTTTCCCGATGGGTCGTTCGAATTTTCTTTTACTTAATCCTTTCTGTCACACTATGGAACTGGGGTCGACTCAGTCTCTAACAAAAATGAGTACCAGATGTATTTGAAGGGTGTAAAAGCGCCTGGTGCGTAGGGCTAACAAAATTTACCATATTAATTTGCCGATTGTCTTCAATCCTTGAACCCTCGGTACCACTCTGAGATTTACAGGGATTGTTTTATTTTACTTTAATTTGTACAATTAATACTACCACAAGTGGAATCAGATTAATGGATTTTTCTGACTTGTTTCGAAACCTTCTTGAACTCATATAAAGCATTTCATTTTTTCAGCAGGCAACAGGTTTTAACTAAATACCATTAGTCAAATGTTTGGTAAACCTGCATCTGTGCAGCGACTGGTACTAATGTTGTGCACTCTGAATGTCGTTGTACAACAATTGTGAATTCAGAACTTTCGGTTCATGAAACTTGCCAAGTTACCTTTCACCTTCTGGTCCGAAATTAAAATAAAATTTCTTAATTTACACTGACCAAAAGCAGCTTCAATTAAATAACCTGTATTTAATGCATAGAAGTAGAAGGCGGAAATTTGTTTAACGAAGAAGCTTAATATAATAATGAATTTTTGTGGCACAAAATAAAATAAGAATATTAAACCCACCAGAAAATGAAACAATTTTAAATCCTAATATGTATATTGCACACGACTACAGAATTTTATCGGATTGCACTACATAATTCTATGACTTCCAGTTGAAATTAAACGGTAAAGAGATTAAACTTGATCTAACTAAATTTCTGCGTCATTTGAATACTAATGGATCACATTCCCTAGTTCTATGTTGGGAATAATTATTTTCTTAGCGAACTGAGTACTGAGAAGTATATTTGAAACAAGAAAATAAAACAACTTTACGTGACAATAATTGCGTGCTGACAGCAATTTTTGTTACGTTAATTAGGTAAAGGACGAGAAGCAGAGGAATGAGATGGCATGGAAGGGTTGGGACGGTTGGGTAAGGGGATGGGTGGTAAGGGGAAGGGATGTGGTGGGAAATTAGTACTCATATTCTTAAGTATTTATTAAAACTTTTGATTACTAATTTGAGGGGAAGATAATATTAAAGTGTACCCTCATATCGGAGCATCTGAAGTGTCATAAAAAATAGTGTGTAACTGAAAGACATAAACCAAGTCTACGTGAAATATACAAATAAATTTGGTTGGCAAAGTGCAGAAATTTGAATGTTAAAGCAAGTGGTATATATAATTACCAATGGGCTTGAAACATGTAGTAATTATTTATAGGGACCTTACAGAATTGATCTATCCAGCTAACAAGACCGTCAGTTCACAAATAAACTAATATCGATGCACTTTCGTACAACATATAATGCCATGGAAATGCAACAGATGGTTCACTTTACTGTGTTGTCTAGTTACAAAATAGTTCTTACTGCTGTCCACAATATAAACGTGCTTTTGTTCTCATGTAAAATTCCCCAAATTTTTGTTCGATAATTACAAATTTGTTGTTTATTGTCAGATTCTCAAAAAAGTCTTCGTTATCAAATTTCGATGAAACACATCGCTTTGGAGCCGAGTTCATGTATTCAGGAAGACCGACAGACCTGACAAAGGGAAATGGGCGCTTTTCTCTAAACACCTAACCTACCAGGTTGTCCATAAATTCCGCTGAATTAAGTAATTAAGACCCATAAAAATTACGCAGTACCAGAATTCTGTGAAATATTGTTAAACATTTCGCATCTGTACACCTACCACTGAATTGTAAATGTGCATTCGTAGTGGTTTGTTTTATTAACGTCTAAAAACACAACATATAAAATCAAAATTTCGACAAAAGTTTGTAATTAACTTTCAGGCAACATGTTTCGACTGCTACGCAGCTATCATCAGGCCAAAGTAGAACATAGTCCATGTACACAGAAAGTGTGCAGTCTATGGGATCTTAATCACCGAAACGGCTGGTTCATGTGATTGAAATTCCAAATATTTTACGTAGAGTAGGTCAAAATTAAAAATTACTACCATGCCATTAGAAAATGTATTAGTTGATAAAATCAGATAAAAGGTATTTGAATTTTAGTCAATTATAAATTATGTAGATAATATTGTGAGTATCACATCTGTGTAAAACGCCGTTTTATGTATTCTTAGCACTGCACAAAGAGCTAAAGTATCAGAAACATACAGATATTTACATACGGACTCAAATCCTTCCATAGCTTCTGTACAGCACTATAGGAGACATTGGTTCCATTACATCTATACATCTAGTTTTGCTATTCGTTAGACAAAGACATCTACATATTATCCACAAGTACACTGGAAATCTAAGGTTTTAGGAAAATACGGTGTATAAAACCTCGATATCTACGTATGTTTATTATGTGCCTAAACTTCATATATCGCACAATTCTTGTCAGGACTTCTTAACAGGGTGTGCTATCGCACAATTCTTGTCAGGACTTCTTAACAGGGTGTGCTATCGCACAATTCTTGTCAGGACTTCTTAACAGGGTGTGCTATCGCACAATTCTTGTCAGGACTTCTTAACAGTGTGTGCTACCCGTCAACGTAAACTTGTTCTCACACCGACTAATTCCGGAGTTAGAAATTTTAAGCCTGTTTTTCTTGTTTGCAACATCAAAGAAAATTAATCCCGAAATGCCTTCTGAAATGTAGACTGGAGCAGAACAGAGCTTCAGGAGTGCAAAAAGAATTAAGGCATTGTAAGCATGTTTAAACACAAAATGCAGAAAATAATTCTTACATTCCACCAATTTAAAACAATGTCTTTTCAAAGGTATTTCTTTTCATTGTAAGTTGAACCAATGTAATGTGACAAGGCACAAACTGATTACCAAAACAGTAGTAATTCCGACTATAATGTTTGCAGTCTTACACCTAAGTTGGCTTGAAGATGATGTGTGTTTTGAGTTAAAGAACGAGAACGTTATAGAAAACTGCAGGCTGCCACAATGTGACACAGAACAGAGTACATAATGAAAAAAAGAGGAAACAAAAATATCAAACAAACTGCATACAAACGTCTATTAAGGTAAAGAATATTTTTAGCAGCTCCTGCTTTGAGAAGGAAAATGTGTGTTAATAACGCAGCCACCGATTCCCAAGGGACTGCTATGTATATCTTCCCTGAAATTCTAAAGTTTTACACGTATAGTTAACATTTATTTACCGTTTACTGTCAACACCATAATTTTCATCACCATATCCAAGCAACAAAATGTATTACAACCCTTCAGTTATTCATATTTTGTTTAGATATAATATGTTGTTGTGTGCTGAAGACAACAGTGGTTTTATTTTAAAGTCACCCAATGATGGCTTCAACAATACTGAGTGGCTAAATTGTGTAAATTTTGAAATTGGATGGTTTTAATAGAAAAGAAAATCTTAGGATTTTGTTACCCCGGGTGTAAGCAAAGAGCTGAATTCATAAAAATACATATCAGTAAGGTGTCTTTGTGTTTTAAATTAGCAATTAACACAGTATTATAATTGCAATACATCTGTCTTGGGGAACCACAAAACACTCAGAGGGTACCACCGTACTAGCAAGTGTGAAGTTGTTAATCCCTGCTCTACTGAAATGTACAGAAAATATTACCTGATTTTGAGTTTTAAATATGTTCTTCTTCGCAGTTCACCCCTACAGCAGTACAGACCGCAGTAGACTGTTCATAGTGAGCTGTGTGCTGTGTGCTGTTTGTGTGGCGAATTGTGTTGGTTGGGTGAGGGGAGACTAAAGGTGTGGTCTGATTTAACTAATTGAGATGTTCACAGGGAGCACTTGGGACTTTAAGAGTCTAAACTGAGGGAAATTAAAAGAATATTTTTTCGTTTCTGAATACAAACAAATTAGTTAAACGAATAAAATTCATACAACCTAATAAGCACAAGAAACTTCAGAATATCAATAAAACCCACCAGCACGCCTAAAGCTTGAATTTATTAATTTTCATTAAATATATACATTCGTGTATGTACATGAATATTTGAGTGATTGGAAGGTATTGTCGAGTAGGTTCTGAGGATGTTAATATAAACTCAATACGTAAAATCGCTATATATGTTGAAAATGTACACAGTAATTACATTTTGCTGCACGTGTAGACTGTATACTTTATAAGCTTTGTGCCCTGTAATTTACTTCGAGACTCCGAGAGAGACAAAAAAACTTCTATCTTTAAAATAAATTCAACAAAGAATAAACTTTCAACACGTAAAAAATATATCGAACCTAAAGTCCCAGTAGAAATATCTTCATGGAATTGCTGTTGTAATGTACGTGTAAAATCTAAGGGAATATGTGTAAAATTTATTTAATTTTTTGAGTTGTTTTGAAGTTGCTTGTAAATACAATGAAATATGGCAGTGCCTATATTCAATTGTTTTTTTAAAGATTTTTTAATATTGTCTTTTATGGGATAATGTGCAAAATTATGGTACATCCGTACAGACCACAGCCGACAATATCATACGGCGCATGCGCCTTTCATGCTCCATAAATATTGCTACGGACACACATTCACCATATGCAATGATCATTGCTGTTGGTTACATGAGAATACCTCATCGGAACATTAGACCTACATTGTCTTTCTGGTTAAAAATTCGAGAGATACTAAGCTACACAATTAGACCTACGATTCATGCAGTTACGATATATTTTAGGTTTTCACAGCGGTTTAACAACATACCCTTTCTTCTGTTGTATAAATCTACGTTGCTGGTTAATCGGTTGCAGACTTTTAGAGAGAATGTTGGGGTCTCATTTTTCAAAGGGACAAAATGCCCCACTCAATTTTTCCCGTCGAAGATACAAAAAAAATTTTCATCGAAAAATTCAGGAAACAATTGCACAGTGACGAGCGTGTCTAACCGCACATTTTATTTAGGAAGAAGAGATATGCGGAAAATGTGGCACGCATGGCAGTTAAGAAATAACCAAAGGAACTTTACCCGGAATACCTAAAGCGAGGGCACCACTTGGAGGAAATATATAAAGAATAGACGATAGTATTAATATGGATCTTAAAGAAATGACATAAGAAGTTGTTACTTGCAGGTATCGACCGTAACAAACAGGCTATTGGCGGTACCTGTGAACACGGGAATATATATATTTCCGTTGAACAATACAAATAAATTACCCTCCCTAATGTGCAAGTAATCTAAAGATAACACAGTTTGTTAATGCACAGCGCCATAATCCGGAATGTCGCGGGTTCGATTCCCGACGGATCGTTGGGATTTTAATTTTCTTAATACTTTCTCTCAAACTGTGGAACTGGAGTCGACTCAGTCTCTAACAAAAATGAGTACCAGAAATATTTCATGGGTGTAATAGCGTCTGGTGTGTAGGGCTGACAAATTTACTACTTCTATTTGCCGATTTTCTTCAATTCTTAGAGCCTAGAACCCTCAGGACCTCTCTGGGTTTGTACAGGAATTGCTTTATTTTACCTATAATTTGTAAAATTAATACTACCACAAGTGGAATCAAATCCATGGATTTTTTTAGTTTGTTGTATCAAAACCTTCTGGAACCCTTATAAACCATTTCACATTTTACAGCAGGCAACAGATTTTAACTAAATACCATTAGTTAAAACTTTGGTACACCTACATCTGTGCAGCAAATAATAAAATTATTGTGCAATGTGACTGTCGTTGTACAAGATTTGTGACATCAGAACTTTCAATTGCGAAGTTATTATTAATATTTAAACTTACACACTGGAAATATTTAAGGCTAATTGTGCGATCTGTCTTAGACGTTCCAACTTTCGCCACCAGGCGTCTCCACGCGTGTCACCAAGCGATAGCACACAGCGGCGGAAGGTGGAACTGTGGGCGTGAAATTTCCGCGAATCTTGCCTAAATGCCGACTTCCATGTTACATTTAACTACCTTTTACATGCCGTAAATCTACGACATGGGACTGACGGATTTACATCCCCTCCGAAGGACGGTGTGCTGATGAATATTTCGCCCTAAAGATTCGACGGTTGCGGCAGGGTACAAACACGCGAACTTGGGTACCAAAGTCAACACGCTACTTCTAGACCACCGACGCCGCTAACTTGCCAAGTTACCTTTCACATTCTGGTCCGAAATTAAAATGAAATATGTTAATTTACACTGACAAAAGCAGTATAAATAAAATCGCCTGTTTTTATTGCATGAAAGTAGAAGACGGAGATTTGTTTAAGGGAAAAGCTTAATAAATTAATGTATTTTTGAGACACAAAATAAAATAACATGATTAACCCCGCCAGAAAGTATAATAATTTTATCTCCTAATATGTACATTGCACACAGCTACAGTATTTTATCGGATTAAAGTACATAAATCTATGACCTCCAGTTGAAATGAAACGGTAAAGAGATTAAACTTGATCAAATTATATTTTGTGCGTCATTTGAATGCAAATGGAACACAATCCCTAGTTCCATATTAGGAATAATTATTGTCTTAGCGAACTGATTGTTGAGAAGTATATTTGAAACAAGAAGAAAAGAGAAGCAGCACTTTACGTTAAACTGATTGCGTGTTGACAACAGTTGTTGTTAGGTTAATTAGGTAATGAATGGGAAGGTGAGGAATGGGATGGCATGGAAGTTTTGTGACGGGCGGGTTGGGGGATGTTGGTAAGGGGAAGGAAACGGGTGGGAAATTAGTATTCATGTTCTTAAGTATTTATTGAAAATTTTGATTACTAATCGGAAAGGAAGTTAATATTAAAGTGTACCCTTGTATTGAAGAATCTGAAGTGTCATAAGAATAGCGTGTAAGTGCAAGATATAAACCCAGCCCAGGAACTAACACCAAACGTTACAGCTGTGAACAGTGCCAAACATTCTGACAGTGACACTGAAACAGTTTGTTCCGTAAAGCGAATTGTTATGTACATTACTTGATCGATTAAGACATCCCAAGTTGCACTGTACACTGTGGAGTTACAGAACACGCAGCACAGACGCAATGTGCGTGCGGTTTTAACTGTGGGTATTCTGTGGAGGATTTCCGAGCATGTCGTCACGAAATTGATAACATCACACCGTTGGTTTGTCTAGGCCTTATTTTTGTCACTTGACCTTGCGG
>Ga0268261_10003593_pt1 | contig 11441 bp, 9 predicted proteins | sample TergutNc150P1_FD_190353 | JGI IMG/M metagenome (GOLD analysis project Ga0268261, IMG submission 190353) | Nasutitermes corniger P1 segment gut microbial community from laboratory colony in Florida, USA - Nc150 P1 (SPAdes) (version 2) | ecosystem: Host-associated > Arthropoda: Insects > Digestive... | reverse complement strand
AATCGGCAGGGGTGTCAGTTCAGTCAGCTACCGGCAGCCAAGGTGTGCAAATCAGCGGTAGTAATGCTGGATAGACCATGTTCTGAGGTAGTGCAAAGGGTACTGTCTACTCACTCCATTCGCCAGTTTCCCCTTCACTTCCCCTCCCGTGCGTCACCATGTGCCATCACATTCCAACTGGGCTCTAACACACAAAATTACTCAAGAAACCCTCATACCGTATTTAGTCAAATATCCTACTTTATCACCTAAAAACAGGGCATTCACTTATAAACACACATAAATTTAAACATTTCCTGTACAGGCATTTTCTTGAAAACTGAAGATCATTGCACAAGGTCATCACATACAGTCATCTTATATAAACTTGTAGGTAACCCTCAAAACATGATCATATCAAGGATCTGGCACAAGGATGATGTGTACACGTTCTGTTATAACTAACCTGAATTTGGACAGTTCAATGCTGCTGACAGTAAGAGTTCTCCGATATATCGTTGTCACCAGTGCTCCTCGAATCTTGAGGCCCACTTCTTGCATAAGGAAGTTGAAATGAACATTACACAGTGCCGCTAGATCGAGTGAAACAAATACCACATGATATTATAAACAAATGAAAGAGTTATTCAGTAACAGTGACACTAATCTAGCAATTTTTCATACTACACTTACTGTACAGGCCTGTAGGTCTGTAAGTTAAAATGTGACTGTAACATCTGGCTGTTTTGTAAAAATTACTGCTTGAAACATGAATGAAACATGGTCAAAGATAAATTGTGGAGGTTGTGTTGAGGGATATCATGTTGATCTGCACTTATCTCAATACCATTACAATCACATTCCAAACCTGTGTAAGAAAATTTTCATTTAAAATGACTGGTGTAATAGATTTCCAAATTCAACATAACACATTTCACACAATCCCACTGGTAAAAGTTTTGTGCAGTAAGACCACAAGATTGAGGTGGTCAAGGTTCAGTATTTCCTCTTCCAATCCACGTGGATCTGGCACAAACTGGAATACCTAATGGACATGTGTAAAGTGTCAACACAGGTGAAATTTTCATTGATTCTCTGTCAATTTGTGCTTCATCCATGTTTTCAGCACTAACAGCTATGTCCCATAATTCAAGCAAGGTCTGTCCTGCGCCTGACAGATTCTACTAAGTTAACTTAATAATCTGCATATGCCACTATAACCACATCTGTTTACAAACCTACTTATGGTCACCCAGTGTGGAGGAAACAAAACAAATTTGAAGAAAAACTTCCAGAAAGCAGCCACTTGGAGGGTAAAGGTAAAGTGCACCCTTGTACAGGCAATGAGGCTCTGTACAGGTCGTACGGTCCATAGGGGGAGTACAGGTATAGCTCTACCCTTTCTCAACCACGGCACTAGAAGGGGGTGAGGGGTCAGCGTCACGCCCCGGCCGCTTTTTACCCCCGGGAGAGACCCGGTACCCATTGTACAGGAGGCTGGGTGGGCCCCAGGGCCGGTCTGGACGGGTGCAGAAAATCTCGCCCCCACCGAGATTCGATCCCCAGGCCGTCCAGCCCGTAGCCAGTCCATTTACCAACTACGCTACCCGGCCCACAGCCACTTGGATGAATGAGGTATAAATCCACTCATGCTTCACCTTGAAATTAAATGATGGTGAGTGGTCAGCCTCATGCAGTGGCCACTTGACCCCCTGCACAGACCCCAAAAAATAATGGAATTGGAGGCTGTGGGGGCCCTAGAATTAGTCCGGACAGTTTGAAGAAGAAAAAAATCCATAGCTCCTGGCAGGAATCAAAGCATGATTCCTAGGACATCCAGCCCACAGCCCTCTTCACTGTGCAGCTTATGATATCCTGGATACCAGACTGAGATGTACGGACAGGGAAACACTCCGTGAAAGTGTCAAAATATAAGTGGCTCAGACTTTTGTCAGACTGTGGGTTCTGATGCTAGTACCAATGAATTTTTGGGTTATATTTCTACACTTTGTTTCCAAAGAACAAGTGGTGGCTTCACATTGTAAAATCACACATCCCTCAATCTTGCATTTAACAGCAATATTCACCTAGGAACCCACCTATTAAAGTAACAGCAAAGAGACCAGCGGCATACAAGTAGCCTTCATACACTGCCTCTGACTTCGTCTCAATAAATGTCACTAACTTATTGAGGAGAAGGGGTCCCATGAAACCTGCACAATCTGATAAAAGCTTCAGTATACCAATACTGTAGAACTGAAACCCAAAGCAAGTGTGCAGAGCTCGAACAAGTGAAACTGGTTTCTGTGACTCTGTTCCCCTACAGATTACACCTGGCATCTCCAGCTCACTATGTGGTGCATCAATAACATTAACAGCTGCACCTGCAATAATTAATACAAAATGTGCAAAAACAAAAAGTTCATTCAAAATAGCTGATAACATATCCAACACTCAAATCAGGTAGGGTCCAGTTGAAATGTGATGGCACACGGTGACGCACGGGAGCGGAAGTGAAGGGAAAACTGGCGAATGGAGTAGGTAGGCAGTACACTTCAAACTACCTCAGAACATGGTGTATACAGCATCATTACCGCCAATGCACACACCTCGGCCGCCAGTAGTTCATTGAACTGACACCTCCACCAATTTAAATGGACTCGTCTGTTTCGCCGAAAGACAAAATCTGGTTTCTGCGCGTGTGCCATCACATTTCAAACGCAGCCTACCTCCTAAATACAAGCCTGAAGCATTATTAATATACTGACCTAATAACACCACAAAATTAATTTCTCAAACACATATTATAAGGAGAAACTGGTGACTACTATAAAACATAAATTCAAAAATTTTCTGCATCTCATGCATTTTCTTGTCTAATTCTTATGGACTAAGGGTAGCAGGCTGACAGAAGAATATCTGTAAACTAAACATACTAACCTGTATCATTATGCTCCTTAGTTACTGAAGGTAAAGTCATTGCCATCTCCAGCTGAGAACACAAATATGCAGGGGTCAGTTTGGTTGGAAGGTCATACAAATCTTCAGAATTTCCCAGTTTCTTCTTAGCACCTTTCTTCATAAGAGGTGTAACCCAATGGAACAAGAGTTTCGAACAGACTGGAGCATTTTCCTTCGCAGTGCCAAGATACAGAGGATCTCTCTCCTCTCTGAAACGACTATACGTACCCAGTCTTGGTGAGCCTAGAATACAGTTACATACTGTTAGATGATGACGACAATGACAACTATGATGATGAATGATGATAATAGAGAATCTTTGGCGGGTCTTTGTGATGTTATAAGCTCAACTCACAGAACCAACCTTACATGCAATGGAATATATACACAACAGATGTACACAGTCTCCTCCAACAGGTTTTGTCACTCCATGGGTGCCAGCATAAGACAGTCTTCACAGTGGTAAAGGGGTGCTTTTGAAATGGTCCATTGTGTGCACCACAGGTTCGAAAGCACTACTAAAACCACCGTAAAAACTCCCTGATGGTGGCACCCATGGAAGGATGAAAAATGTAGGATGAGATTTTGTGCATGTTTTGTGTATATATTCCAGTGCCTGCAAGGTTGGTTTTATGAGCTGATTTTCACACTGTGTCCAGTACACTCAATTTTGCAAACTTTGTCTCAAATCATGCTCTTCTGGGTAATTAAGCTACAAAGTATGAGATGATAAGTTTGTTCATACAATCTGGTGGAACGTGCTGTTTCCATCTTCAGAGTTACTAAATTTGGTCCAGCAGGATGCTTGAAGTTATCAGGAGCAGAAAGTATGTCAATTATACAGGAATATTGGGCACAAAGTGCCAGTCTTAAGGCCTAGGTGCATCACGCCTGGAAGGGCTCGAACCCAAATACTATTCAATTCAATACAGGAATATTGCAAGAATTGTGGCCAATCAGAGCAATGGATTGACCTTGTACAAAATAAACAGAAATTGGCTTGGTGCAAAAGATAAAAGCATCACATTCCCCTAAAATGTATGAAAAAAACTTATCCTATGCTGTGTCATAACCCATCAGTCTATCACCTGAGAAATACCTGCTGTGAAAGCCTTAAAACTTGTAAATTATATGACAGAATGAACAGTCTACAAATCTGCAAGAACCCACCAAATGTTCTAAAGCAAATTTCAAATTTATAGCATGTAACAACCATCTCATAATTTTGTTTACCATGATATAACAAAGTTTTACAAGAACTGTATATGAATTTAATCACAGTATATTTTGAGACATGTTTCTCTAATTTCATTGTTAATATCTATCAGCTATATTTTAATCATCCTTATGAAAAAAGTTTTTATTACAGTTATTTACAAGTAAGCTACAATGTGGTGCCTGTGCACATGATATGGCTGAGTAAAACATAGTGGGCAAATAACAAAACCTCCTTACACAAAGCTGTATTATGAAAGTTAGTGAATCATAATTATATCTTCCTGGAACATAATAGTATAGATGCAAATAATAATACAATATTGTAACTTACCAAGTAAACTCTGGCTCTCAGAACTGTGCAAGCGTTGGTCAAATCCTTCATATGTGCCAACATCACACGATCTCTCACTCGGAAATAAGGTGAGCAAATAAAGACACTGGAGAATGAATTCTGCAATGCTGAAGCCATAGGAAATGCACAAAAATTTGGAAAATTCAGGCAAAGGATTATTGCGGTACAGCAATACATGGGAACGTAAGGAAACTGCAGAAAGAGCAAAACTTAACGTCCATAGCACACATATACCAAACGGTCCTCGCAATGACACCCCTAAACGGTGTCTCAATGCCAGGATGAATCCGGCATGTACAAGCCAAGTCACTCCTTTGACAGCAGCCAAAAGATAATCCACTGGCTGCAAAGAACCTGGACTTAATTGTATCACTGCACAGATTTTTATGAGAGTAGCAACAGCCATAATAACGGCTACTAGAGTTCGCAATCCTAGTATGCGTAATTGTATCTGGCTACGAACAATCCAATGGGTATGTCGGCCACAGTAATATGCAGAAACTGTTGCCAACAAAATAAATACAGGCACTTGAAGGCACAGTTCTTGAAAACAGATTCCAATATCATGGTTCTTTGCAGACCATAGCGTCAGTCCACCAGGACCACACATGTCTGCCCACTTCCACTGAAGCCAGCTACCACTGGAAGCAGCCATAATCAGTTAAAATTACCCTGAAACAATACAAAATGTATGCATAAACACAGATGGAAAAGTCTGGCTAGCAAAAACCCTACAATTAAAACCCCATTTATTTGTTTTTTTAATAGTTTTAAACTGTTTACATTATGTCATATCAAGGAGCATGAGGAATGTGTGCAGCAAGAACTGGAAACAAACAAGAGGTAAACAGTCATTTAACGCATTACTGTAGTGCTTGCATGGAAAGACTGAGGAAATCTACAAACAGCCTCAGTGAGTATGGTTTGTCTCCACATCTAAATCTGAACCTAGGACCCTGAAACAATACAAAATGTATGCATAAACACAGATGGAAAAGTCTGCCTAGCAAAAACCCTACAATTAAAACCCCATTTATTTGTTTTTTTAATAGTTTTAAACTATTTACATTATGTCATATCAAGTAGCATGAGGAATGTGTGCAGCAAGAACTGGAAACAAACAAGAGGTAAACAGTCATTCAACACATTACTGTAGTACTTGCATGGAAAGACTGAGGAAATCTACAAACAGCCTCAGTGAGTATGGTTTGTCTCCACATCTAAATCTGAATCTAGGACTTCACAAATATGGAGTACAAACCACCCAACCACAATATTCACTAAAAATATTGCACAAAATAATGCACACTTTACACATACTCCATACTCAGTTTAAAAAATGGGAGGAAAATATATATGTCTACACCAAATGAAACCCAGCTAAGGTTAGTTGCCCTGCAGGGATACTGCATATTGATTCACAGACACACCTCTGGGATTTAACCAATCTTGTACTTGGATACTGGGACCTCTTCCCCTGGGATTAAAGGCAACCAGAATGAAGTGAACCACTGAACAATATAAAGGCCTCCATTTTCCCTACCTTTATGACACAGTGCTCAGTCACGTGTACAGCATTATCTCTTATCTCACCTTCAGTTAACAGTTCCTTTTTACTCTTCCAACTTACACAGCCAAAGTAATTCTTAAAACTTATATGGACAACTTACACAGAGTTTTGTTGGCCAGCCTGACACATGACAAACACAAACGCGTTTCTAAGTCACAAGCAGATATTTGAATATCAATGTACACGAAATTATTGCTAGAAAGTCCTTTAAATTTACGAGTTTCACTGCTGACAATAGGGTCAATACCAGCATCACACGTCTGTGAAATATGCCTTATGCTAAAGCCCAGGATAATGTTGTTGGTGTAGCGACTAGGCTACGGACTGGGCCATCCGGGGTTCGAATCGCAGCAGGGGCAAGTGACTTTTCTCCTCTGCTCAGACCAAATCGACTCCGGGGTCCATCTACCCTCCTACTCAATGGCCGGGGCGTGAAGTTCAGAGCTCAGCTTCATCTAGTGCCAAGGTCAAGAATAAAATGAACCGTACCCCTTTATGCCTTCATGGCGTGGTTTTTCATAATAGATTATATTTGTGCTGGTCAAGCGTTACGAACATGAATCACGTATATTCATAGGCTACAAGTCGTAACAGCTCAAATATGTATCCTATGAAATAACTGTTAAAGTTACGTTAATAATGGCAATACCTTCCAATGAAATAATGCTGGCTTTTAGTCAAGCTGATTTCACTGCCACTTAAGAGATGATGGTTTTCATCAGTCTGCACCGCGATACGTCATCTGCTGTTCAACCACAAACAGCAACTTATGAAAGTATGCTGACTGACAGCACGCATGTCACTCCCTTATTCTGTGCCAAGAAATGTGGCAAACACAAGCTAATTTGCATCTGTTTATGTGGCGGTGTTAATACCATTAATTCCGATTATATTAGCATACCGCAATACCATACGTTGTCCACCTGCATGTGAACTTCTCACTCTCTCTCTCTCTTTCTCTCTCTCTTACAGCTCGGATTGGACCACAGATCATATATTGGACTAAATAATCTGTGCATTGGACATACGTCGTAACATTTCGTTACTCATTTGTTACGAACCTTATACGCAGTTTGATGTATGGCGTTACGGTTTAAAGTTTGGCGTGTTTCATAATATGCCTTACATTTGTTTTGTATTAAATTGTGTACAATGAAAATACACAAAGGATGAATCGTATCTGATTTTCTGTGTACGTACACGTTTAACAGTGTCTGTTAGGCATTTTAAATTTATTTAAGAATTACAGGTCTATTTGTGGTATTGTGGTTATGTTTTTATTTAGGTTACGAAACGATTACAGGTTTATTGGTTCAACAGTTCTAAACTCATGGAATGTGAACAAGATAACGTTCAATGTGCTCCTGCACCAGAAACCATTCTCCATGCAACCGAGGTTAGGGAGGAAAAAGAAACAGAGAGTTCATCATCTCCCATGGAAGAAGATTCCCATCCCATAACCTCACTTCAGAACGCAATGTTAGATGACTTAGCCAGCAGCGAAGTAGCACATTTTAAAGACCAGCAACGCGGAGAACCGGAATTGAGTTTTGAACAAAAGCGGCAGATTGCGGAAGATATTTTGAAACACAATCCAGGTCAATTTTTGGCAAGATTTGGGAAGTTCTTACAGGCACAGCATCTTGATTATTTTACTGAATTAAATGCAGTGTCTGAAAATTATGAAATTAGTTTTCATTTGAAGCAGTTGCAGCGGTTTCACTGCAAAGGTACAAATGAGGTAAGGTACTTGAATAGCATTTAATAAAGTACATCTTACTTACCTTGCTGTATGTTGGTCCCAAAAGGTGATCTGTTTATTTGATATGGTAAGACAGATGTTACTTAAATACTGTATGCAGTAAAAAGTCATTCTTTTCCACATGAAGACTGTATGTTCACATGTTTTAATCAAAGTGGATATTTTAATTATGTTCTTTTAGAAAATGCATGAATTTTCTACATGTGTAGGTGAATTTTAAATTTATCTATACAATGGATGTAACAGAATTGTAATAGGCCTTTCTCCGCCTCTTGGTGATTAGTAACATGGTTAGCCACAGTTAACCATCATAAATTCCACAGAGTGTAAGAAAGTCAAGTTCTCATATTCAGATCAGTATCTGTAAAAGGTAGAAATGTGCTGAAGATGCATAGAGGAGTGAAGTATAGCACCCTGCATTTGTAAGCTTGGTTCTAGATAGAAGTGAGTGGTCAACCACACATTTTAGTCACTTCATTCCCAGAATGTCAAAGCAAGATATAAAATTCCCAGTTATTGCCAACATTTGAACCATAGGCATCCACTGTATAACTGTTTTATTGATTAAGTTATTCTGGCAAATTTTTGTACCTTAATCATGTCTGTGTAGGTTGATGTCAGAAACCGGCGCTTTGAAGCAATGAAAAAGCTGGTGAAAGAGGGAATTTACTTCAGTGACAAGGAGATGAGGCAGAGGAACCCACTCTTATATCAGCAGTTAATTGGGCAGTACCTCACACGAAAGGAACGTGAAGAGAGAAAGGTTGCAGACAGGCCTGATGGTTGGTAAGGGTAATTTCACCTGTTATGAATTATAAATTATAATACAAGATGTGTAATATTTACATAGCAGAGAGTGCAGGAATGTGTGAAAACATACTGATCTCCAGCAGTTAAGAAGTATCAAGTTTTTCTGTTCACTTTACTTAATAAGTATTAATATACTCTGCTAATTTTTTAGACAAAAGGAGCCAGTACCTACACACAACAAGGTAAATATTTATAAAGTTCTGACAAAAGGTAATACTGTACCTTTAAAATTTTAATATAAGGTACAGTAAAATTGTCACCTTGTACACCATGAAGGTGTACGGAGGAATAGAAGTACAACTCCGAGCATTCTAAGCCTTGGCACTGGATGGAGTGTGAGTGGTTGGGCAGCTTTACTGTTGGGGAAGAGTCCATAGTACCACTGCAGAGAGGCTTTTTGGGTCCCAGGGACAATCTGGGTATACAAAGAGGGAAGCATTAACTTTTTTTTAGAAGTCTACCATCATAGTTACGTTTTAACTGTATAGTTCTTAGTTTACAGTAAATTACTTCACATTTCTTCACATTTTTTGTTTCTTTTTAGCACTGTTTTATACAAATAAGATGTGTGTAAAGTATTGTGCTGTGCTGTACCAGAAAAATATTTGTGTCTTGTTGTCATGTGGGTTATGGCCCCATGAAGTCTGGTAGGTGAGTATCAGCACAACATACTGCCTCCATCTTTACAGTACCTATAGAGACTGCTTTCCTGCCATTCTGATGGAATTATAAGTATGATCCTGGCAGGGTAAAATGGAAGTACTTGAAGAAAATCCTGCCCCAGTGCCACTTTTCCCCTTACAAATCCCACATGGACTGGCCTGGGATTAGCCAAGGTCTCCATGGTGAGATGCTGGCAACTAACTGCCTGAGCCATGGTAAGGCCTTTAACTTGTGAAGTGGGTGCCACAGTAGTGCCACGTACTTTTGGGTCCTAAAATGATGAATGGCAATAGATCTTTGAAAAATATGGCAGTTTTGATGTAAGCTTATGTGTGTTAATTTTTGGCATGGGGAAAGGGGGAATTTTTCTATACCTTTTTGTCTTATGTTAATAAGTAATAACCACTGGAGCTAGATGTATGAAATTTGATATGGAGATATACACATACATAGAAAATTTGTAAGAAATACTGATTGTTCATTAGCAATTACCAACATAATGACAACAAAACTCTGCTTTATCTCTGACAAATGTAAATATACAGTATCAGTAGTTAAAAATAACTTCTTTACAAAAGTAAAATAAACTAATGGTAATTAATGAGTAACAGAGCTGTTAGACTACAAGTTGATGGAACAGCCAAGTAGGCTTCATGAGTTCTGCTCAGAAGTTCTTGTTATTTCTTTGTTATTCATACTAAGTTCTATATAGTCAAACTGCAATGCAGTACCACCCTCACTGTGCTGCCAATAGTTGCAGTCACCAAACAGTGGCACTATGTGGGTGTTTGACTGTATGTATGTTTTGTTTCTGAAAGATTATATTCAGCTGGAGATACCACTAACATGTTATTTGACTGTTTCTGAAATATTATATTCAGCTGGAGATACCATTCACATGTTATTTGACTGTTTCTGAAAGATTGTATTCAGCTGGAGATACCATTAAGATGTTATTTGACTGTTTCTCCAACAGTTCTTTGGTGAGCTGGATGTTGGCACAAATGGAACAAAGTGATATGCTTGCTTTAATGCAACAGCAGAAGAATGATGAAGATGAGGCAGTAGACAAGATGGACTCAAGTGATGAATATGAAGATGAAGAGGAAGTGGAGGAGGAGGAGGAGGAGGAGGAGGAAGAGGAGGAGGAGGAAGAGGAGGAGGAGGAGGAGGAGGAGGTGGTGGTGGTAGATAAAAAGGAGGGTCAGGAAAAAGAAAATGGAAGTTATTTGTCTTCAACAAAAAACAGAAAACGATTATCTGGGAAAGAGAAGGATTTTCTGAGGGAACAATTTGTTAATGACATGTACTGGAGCTTCTTGGAAGGAAAGGATAAAGATTTTGACTACAGGTTAGTAATGTGGGAATAAACAATAATCTGCAGGGGTGTGGGGAGAATGTCCTCTGTACAAATAGTGAGAAATATGGACCATAAATTTGCGGTACAATTTCCAGGGACTGATAACCCGTCAGTTTCACATTGTACACTACAAGTAATTGTTCATAACTCTAATAATTACTGAAGACTGAAATTAAAGTCTTCTGGGATGTATTTAGACGGTATTTAGATTGACAGTGACATTAAATTTACATAGCAGAAATAGGATATAGTGATTTGAACTGCTGAGCACAGGGTTCTTGTGTGGAAGTTTATAGGGGATGACACCCTATTTGGTGAAGGTGATAAACACTGATTTGTTTTACTCTATTTTGCTTCTTTTTTTTTGTTTCCAGTAATGTAGACTTCAATCCTGAGTATGAGTGCTGGGCACAGAAATCTCGAGACGAAGAAGATAAGTATTTTGATTCTGAAACCCCTGAAATTGTTGCCAGTGATCATACCTCTGATGTGGAAGAAGAAGATGAATTAGATGTATATATGAAGAGCCTGAAACCAGATGCTACTCCTAGTGAATTAGCTGGAAACCTAAGTACCATATTGTAGCTACTATGGCTAATGTGATGTCACTTCTGCTCCTTACTTCATTTCTTAACCCATTGGCATACACAGACGTCCCTGAGACGGCCGGGCTAGCTAGGTCCATTAATACACAGCCGGCTGTGAGACGCAATTCAGAGACCAACCCAACATCACAGCACAACAGGGGTATGTATTGAAGTCAATA
>Ga0268261_10003592_pt1 | contig 11443 bp, 7 predicted proteins | sample TergutNc150P1_FD_190353 | JGI IMG/M metagenome (GOLD analysis project Ga0268261, IMG submission 190353) | Nasutitermes corniger P1 segment gut microbial community from laboratory colony in Florida, USA - Nc150 P1 (SPAdes) (version 2) | ecosystem: Host-associated > Arthropoda: Insects > Digestive... | reverse complement strand
TCCTCTGTTGTTGTTCAGTTATACGGCGATGTTCAGCTTCCTGGAAGAATAAATTCATGATAAATGTTCAAGTCATTCATCACTAATACTGCAAAATTATGACAGCATAACTACTAAATCATCACAAAAAAGGGACTTAAGGAACAAAGAATAAATATTTCACAGCCTAATAACATAATAAATTCAGCTGCCTGACTGCACAAAGTCCAAATGACTTATGCAGACAAATGTGAGTTATCTTCCAACACCCAAGTGGAAATTTCTCACCTGATGAGAGACAAGCAGTGCCAGGATTGAATTAGTGGCAGGTAGTCTAAAATTGTCCTGTATACTGATAAGGTCAATTAATTGTTATAATGTAATTAAAATGAAAGCTGATTACAAAATATGTACTAACAATTTATGCCACTGGGTACAAAATTTCAGAGTACCAGTAAACTGCTTTATATTTTGTAATGGTATCCAAGCTCTGAATACATTGCACATTCCCCACAGTAATATCCTTTCATATCCATTGGATTCCTGGAATGCTGTGTATCAGTTTCACTCATTCCTTTGTATATGCACACATGCTGGAATCTACTTCAGTTATGCCATAAATTTGTATTAAGAAACATTTTTCTGAACTGCATAAGACATGCTTCAGTGTCTGACAAGACTTATCCCCCCTAATGTAAATATATCCTGTGCATGAGAATGGTTGTGTGGAGGAAAACTGACAGACCTGTATTAGCCAGTGCTGGTAATTGTAAGCAGACTCTCGCCCTCCACTGCGCTGGTTCTCAGGTTTCTTTTTGGCTTGCATCCACATATCATTAGATATGAAACGAGATCTTGGAACAGCACTTAAAGCGTGAAGGGTCTGCCTGCTGAGTGGCTGGGCTCCATTATGAGCTGGTACAGAACTATGGTGGACATGGGTTGATTCCACATGCTGTGGAACTGAGTCTGCTGATGGCATGCGACTGTTTCTGTAAATCAAGTCATATCTGTGAGGAAATGAAAGTCCACATCCTGTATACATAAGGCAAGATTATCCAACCTGTGACTTGCTTCAAGGTTAACTAACATTCCGGCATTTTTGCCATAAATATATCATCTTCAAAAATGATACCTAAAACCATTTCCAATGTATAAAAATGCATAAAAATGTAATTTTTCTGACTGCTTTCTGCTCCTTGCCAGGACTGCATACAGAACACCCACAGATACTCATATTATGACATTTACTCTGTATTCCCAATATGCCTTGTAGCCATGGCAGCAAAATTGGTACTCAAGTACTGAAGTTGAATTTCTGGATGTCAGTCATTGTTTACTAGCAGCAGTAGAAGACAAACAGCGAGTGGTTCCATTACAGTCCCTAATGACACATAGACTTTTATAGTTCCACGGTGTCTCCTTGTTATTTTAAAATAGGGTTAAGGTACCATGCCAAGCCTGACAGTGGCTACCAGGCTTATTAAGCCATTCACCCTCATGTTTTATACTCGTAGAACCTTGGGAGTCAAGAACGTACGACCCAAGGTTCTGTATCTTTTGCAAGCCAGTGCCAGACGATGACACACAACATGTACAATACCTTCTTTTTCACCCCCCACACAGTCAACAGTCCTGCCGCTGTGTGAGTCCAAGTTTAAACACACAGGCTGTAAGAGTTGTGTGGCCTGTTTAACAACTCCATAGCCACTTTAAGCTTCTGTCTACTCATTACCTGAACCTCTTCTGTTCTACTTGGCAGAGGTTCACTCATTAGGATCTTAGTCATCAATGAAGTCACAAGAGTAATTTTGCAATACAGGTATTCTTCCATTTTTAATATTTCATCTATTTATAAGTTTTGGTCCCGACAAGGCATGTAACCATAAATCTGGTGAAGAACAGTTACTTCTGCTTGTTTCAGATACAAATAGTACAGTAATTCGTTTACCTTTTTAGTCTAATTAATGACGTGAAAGTGACATTACTCTTTGTATTCACCAATGAAATCTTACACAGAACATTAATTAACCAATATGCAGTATTTATTACAGTGTTCTTAGTTTTTAAGTATGTCCAGTGGATCTTCAGGTGTAACATACAGTGAAGCATATTAAACACAAGGAGTTCATGTGTATTCCTTGCAGCCACTGAGATTTGGTTACTCTGACCAATCACATATGGGTAACCAAGGAACTTCACTTGTGGGTTTCAGATATACTTTACTCTACTTGGCATATGACACATGTTAAATTCAGCCTGCAATGTTGTAAAGCTGCCATTTAACACTCTAATCAAAGTCATGATTTAGAGTTGCAAGTCAAATCCTAGAATTGTACATTAGAAGGCAGTGGCAGCCTCGGCAGTCTCTCAAGACATCTTCAAAGTATACACTATTTAAAGTGTACAATAAAATTTCAAAGAAGGTATCAAACATGAGTTACAGCACTGTTATTTTCTTTCCCCAGTACTGCTGCTGGCAAACTGTTTCTTAAATGTATGTGTTCAGTGCCAAAGGGATGTAAAATGTTAAACAAATCAAAAGGCTAGACTACACAACATTAACAAACAAGAAAACAAATATATACAGTACACTGGTTCAAATGAAGGCATAGCCAGAAGTCTCCACATTTTCCTTTCTGTAACAAAGGCAGACTGCATCTAAACAATGAACAATATGTTTATTATTAGAGCACAATGGTAGCAAAAATTGTGTACAGATATATGTTCGAGAATGTTTGTAGTCTTACATGTATACATTTTGGATCTCTGTTGTATTCTTATACAACACTGGTACCATGGATAGACTCTCCGTGGGTCACAGAAACAATGTTATGTTGTGTTTGCTGGTGGAAACCTTGCAAAGGGACAGTCCTTCTAAGCAGAAGATACTAATTTTTAATGACCTACATTCGCATATGTGAACACATGCAAAAAACATCCCTAGAAATTCATTATATGTATATATATTGTTTGCATGCATGCTAGGGAAATTTACTGCATTTTTACAACATGCTGCAAAATCTCTATTTTATTTTCCAAAAGATGCTATGTATTTCATAATTTCATCTTAATCTGTTCTAATAATAATCTTCCTGTCTCTGCTGCTTTCTTAGTCTGACCTTTCTACCCACCCAATGGAGATGTACAGGGCTATTGTTACATCCCATCACACTCAAGGACACACACCAAACACTCAGTAGGACTTCTTTGGATGAGGGATCAACCCGTAGCAGAGAAAATAATACGTGTTTCATAAACCATGCACTGGAATTTAAATATCAACTTGGTTGTTTAAAGATTAAAGCAAATAAGTGCCTGGCTGGTACTAAAAACAGCACAATAAGCAATCTTCTCCCATGAAAATCAGAAATATAGGCTAAAGCACTGACCCATGTTGGGGCTTGTGCTTGAACTGAAGTGCTGGAAAGGCTTACAAGAGGCCAGGCATTCTAAGCATACACTAGATTAAAACTCTACAAGTGAATGATGTCTTTTTACTCTACAAAGAACCAGCTCAGACAGCCATTTTCACCAACAACCATCATAAATTTAGGCTAGAACACAAACACACGTTGAGACCAGTGCTTTACCTGATTGTTAGTAACTCACCTGATACTGTTTTCCCTTTCCCTCTGTTCTTGGCTGACAGCTCGAAGAGGTTTTGCTGGAGGTATAGGGGGTGGAGGTCGATGAGGTGCAGCAGACATCGTGGAACTTGGCCTCAAAAGGAACTGCTGGCTCTGCAATTGCTCTTCCTGCTGCAGATCTGGTAAAGACAGTCTGTAGTTGCGGGGAGCAGAAGACTGTGCCATGGGAGATGCTGGGGGATTATATGAGTTGATATTTCCAGTTGGAACTCTAGATATGTCTTGCAGGGACAAGTGCGTGGGGAGTAAGCCAGTACCCTCATTAGTCCACTGTTGTGGCAAAGCAGTTGTGCTTCCCCAAAGTTGATGCATCTGTGAGTGAGTGTGCCGAAGTTGCTGACTTTCATGGCGTTGTAATTTCTCTTTCTGTCTTTGCAGTTCTTCATTTTCTCTCTGTAATCTTTCTCGTTCTGCTTGTAAAGCCTCCTATATGTGGGGAAAGAATGTTCATTTCCTTTAACTTCAGGTACTTTTGAAACAGTTTTTAAGTTCATTAGTGACATCACATGCAAATACCCTACAAAGTATTATTTAAAAACTCAGCTTACTTTTCTTACTTTAAAAGGAATAAAGACATGTGTGTGTTGAATAAACATTCATTCTGTAAGGTGAAGGGGGCAGACCACTTCACTAGCAACCAGTGCTGTGACTAAGAATGCATCATGCTTTACTTTCATTTATCCATGTCTGGAGATCCCCATGCATAATCAGAAGAAAAATTTTATATTGGTTACAAATTGTTTGTTCAATGAACTACTGAGAGCTGATAAAATTTGATCCAAGACTTATAGATGATATAAGCCAAAATTAATTAATTAAATTAACTTTAACTTCCAGTACTATAATCATAATCAATTTGCATTTATAAAAGGATGAGAAAACTCTCGCTCCTGGGTGCCTTTACTTTGTGCACACTGTGTAAATAAAAAATTCTGGGGTACTTCTACCATAACCTATTCAGGTGTTTGAATTTCTGTAGTAAGGCTAGCATGAATTATACTGTTTGTGATCCATTTCTGTGCATAACTTCCCCTGCAGAATGTATTAATGCTGCATTACGTTTGTCAGATATAACCAAACACGTTTTCATTGCTGCCACAGTGGTAACTGCTGACATGCAGAGCATGAAGTGATGAAAAATACTCCATGCACAATTTGCAGTTACGAGCTACCCTCCAACTAAATCTGGTATCCTTACTATGATAGTATGGTAGCTGTGACAGCATCTAAAGGGCTTGTTGGGACAAGGGCAACAAAGTAGGCAAGTCATTTAAGATTAAAAAAAAAACAGTATCTGAATTTAGTTAAGAAAACATTTTCAGTGGCAGCACTGAAGTTGAGCTATAGTACTGAATGCAGGTACAAAGTGTGTTTTGTACTGACAGTCGTCCATCTAGCCAAGTCCACCCACTGTTCTTTGCCTTATTTGTCTGCCACAAACTCAATTATAGCTATAGTTGTGACTCCCATGCAGTAATTCCAAAGGTCCATTAGTTAAGCCAAAGTCGAAGTGTAGCTGTTGCTAAGCCACCACATGTTTCTTGTCTAAAGAAATTTTCAACAAAAGACATGGGTTCTTCAATGATCTATAGCTATGTAATACTTCAGACCCTGCATGAAGTGTCACTGCCATCTCATAAGTTCACACAGCTGCCATGTTTGTATTAATCTGTAGTAAGAAGCAAGGTAGAAATTCCTTCAAGGTACTGATGATCCCTAAGTTTCATGGAAATGCACCAATATTTTCAAAAATCATGGGGGGAGAGGTATACATGTTATAATCAGCTTGTACTTCCTTAAAAAATAAGGAAAGTAGGCTGAAAAGAGAAGTATGATTGTTGGCAATGAAGCCTCACTACTTTGTTGACTGAGCCCTTGTGGTGTTTAGCGGTCCAGGTATTCCTGTCTAGATGGCATGTGTGAGAGCACAGATACTGAATTTAAAGTGATGGCGGTCTGAAGATGATCTGTGGTCTACAGCATGGTTACTGATAGACAGGCAGATAAATACATTTTATGTGGCAGTGGGTCTGACATCCACAAATAAGTGCAGTAGCTAGTGAGTCAGTAGTTAGTAGTGACAATGGAATTCACAGAAATGTTTTGTTAGCAAGAAACTGTTTACACAGCCTTTGCTGAGAAGATGGGATAGACTGTTTTTAAGAATAGCGATAGTGTGATAATAGTGCACAGTGAATGTTCATGGACATTTCTCTACACCTGCCTGCACATCACTAAGGTAAAATGATTGGTTTATTCATTTTGTTAGAATATGAGCTTGGAGTGTATGGTGGCAATGGCAACTAGTTACTCCTTCTTCAAAAGTACCATGTTGACAGATAAGATTTATTAAAAGCAGAGGGAAATAAACTGTTAATGAAGCAAGTTTGCTGAGAAGGTAAGCAGTGTCTCAAAATGGCAGACATCTTGAAAATAACACAATCCTACAAGACATAAATTTCCAACATTACCCATACATCTTCCAATGCAATACACACAGTCATTTAAGAGAAATTTGTGAAATTTTAGGTTCTTGTAGCAGTGAATATGAAAGTTATGACCTTCTGGGATTTTATGCCATATGGTATCATAGACAAGTACCAACATTTTAGAGAAAGCTTATCTACCAACTTCATAATGTCAAGGCCTGTAAGACTGTAATTGTGCAGTATTTTTACAATGAAGACAGTGCTTCTGTTCATCAAGTAAATAAAGAATTTGTTGATACTTGAAGATCATGATTAGATAATGTTTAATGGACCCCTTTGAAAAGTGAGATGACAGAGGGTCCAATCCACACCAAAGCTGACTACAGCAGTAACAATGAGGCCTCAACTGTATGTTCTGTTCCTACTTTGACTCAAAAGTTTTCTCCTTTTTTCCTTGATTTTCTTCTTCTCCTCTTACTAATAACAAACAAACCATAATTTAAAGAAAAACTAGTTGTGTCTTTTCACTAATTTGGTTTCATGAAGCAAAATAAATTTCATCAGAAAATCAAAGAAACCAGAAGGGCAAACAACACTCACACAATTCGGATTGTTTTCATCAGTCCTCGTCGTCACCAGTTATGCTACATGGAAGTTGTCCCCTGATAGCTTAATCATACATTCATATATTAGTACCACTGCACACTAATCTGTTCCACTCCTTGTAATGATACAATTTAATTCTTTGCATCTGGTGGACACACTTATTATTACTACTGATTTTGGCTGCAGTATATTGGTGCATCAATAACACAACTGCCATGATAACATATGAAAAGAACAGATGAAAAGAGGGATAACTGGCTTCTAAAGAGTGTTGTTTGCCCACAAGCCTTTACCCATGTACCAAATCCAGTGTCATGCACAACAGTTTACCCTTCCCATAATTAAAATAGTTATAGAACCTCTGTACAAAGGAATAATGCAAAGAAAAAACCCCTAACAAAACATGCCATGTTGTCGGGTCAAAAGCAGTGTATAGTAATCTGAAGAATTGTTTTAATTTCTATTATTGCCCACTGACTGTACCAGGTCATATCTGGACAGCTGTGCAGTTAAGAATTTCTTTGTGGTCACAGTCACGGTACTGTAAGCAATATTAGAAACTGAGAACACTGGAACTCACGCACATCTGTCGCTCTACCGCACTTTATAAGGTATGTTAGCAGCACATTTGGACTATGTGGTTGGCAAACTAAATCACAGACTTTATTTTCCATTTATATTCAGTGCAGAAGAGAAACATAACAGTGAAAAATGTTGTAGTGTCCAGTATTCTGTACTAACAGTTCCATCATCGCCCCTTTCTGTTGTGCAGATAACAGACTGCAATATTCACATATAAATATTAGTTCACACAGTGACATGTTAGTGAAGCCTCATGTATCCAGATTCATGATATACAAACCTCAGAAGAGATGTAAGCATTTACTGTGGAACCTGTATAAAGCGTGTGTAAGTTGCGTATTAACGTATGGTAAAGGAAAATGCTGCTTCAGGTTTGGAATGAAACATTTCATTACCACTACCACCTTCTTCTGTGCTATATATATACACGTGGTGGTGGAGATTTAGCTTAGCAGCAAGAGCAGCAGCAGCAGCAGCAATAGTAGTATTAGTAGTAGTAGTAGTAGTAGTAGTAGTAGTAGTAGTAGTAGTAGTAGTAGTAGTAGTAATTGCTATACAAATGGCAAGCTTTTAACTAGTTAAAAAAGCATTAGCATAAGCTGACAATGTTTTATTTAAATTCAAAAGCAGCAGCATACTGCATACATTATGAAGTTTCCAACCCCATACTGTACCACAAATACATGCATGATAATACAACCTCAGCTGAAGTACTAAGTACATGTGTGTGTTTTGGTTACAGCTCTTACATTCATATTTTTTAAATATTTAATGCAGTGAGATTCTTTTGTGCAATGCACAAATTGCTGAACCTATCAGGTTGAAGAGTCACTCAGCCTGTTAATTTGTAGACATTCAGAGTGCAAGCACAGCCCACAGTCCTACAGCCTAAACATATTACATAAAACTTACACAGATTAAGGCAGATACTAGGAAAAATCTCCATTGTTCAAACATTCCTAATGTAACTGTAAAATGTTTACATTCACCCTCTAAACTTCTTCAGAGAAAGAGAATTCCAGTTGTGAGTTTTGAAGTTTTGCAGCAATGTAGCTGCAGATACATTCTTCTCGGACGTGCTACTATTCCAATGGGTAATCATATCCCGACCTTTCAAGGCAACATAGTGTCATAGTTCACAGAAGATAGTACTTACCAAAAGCTGAAGATGAGGACACTATGTTGCCTCAAAATGTCAGCATCTGATTAGCCACTGGTGCAGTGCTGTCCCATAAAAATAGAATCCCATTTGGTTATTGTCTACAACTGTGGTGTGTGGCCATTTTTAACCATGGTCCACTCACACATGGGTGATCTAGCGAAGTACCATGAACACTTTTTAAAACAATATTAATGTATTCAATGTATTAATATTGTGAGTTACTAAAGGCTACATCAGCTACTTAGGAAAGGGTGAAGGGTAACAAGTGCCCCACCGTCCACAGAATGTGGAACCAATGGTCTACTGTTAACAGATGAAGAACACTAGACTGAATTCTTCTTGACAAGACTCAGCAATTTGTGGGGTGCTTGAAAATAATTTGCGCTTTACCTAAACATTATTCTGTATTATTACAATATCTTCTGCATTAATTTCATGAAGTATTAGTTACATTTCCTTCAAGGCCTATCAAAACTGAATCTGAGTAAGTAATAATTTCACACACACATATGATTGTAACAGCTGTAGACCAATAGTGTACGCATTATAAGTGATTGGTAACAACCACTATAAATGCCAACTATAATGCAGATATTGACCACTTAGTCATGGAAGCACGTTTGATCAATACAAGATTCACTGATCTAATTAAACAATAGTGGGTATGTTGGTAACATCGTACATAAAGGCCATTTTCATATACATCATCATCATCAGACAAAGTTTCCTCAGTTATTCTCATTACTTCCATCAGCACTCCTCTGGAACCTATGCCCTCTCCCCCCTACTCTGATTTGCATATCATCCTTCTCTCTCCCATATACATACTAAATGCAGCGTAAAAAAAAGTATGTAAATTTTCTTAGCCAAGTGTTCGGAAATAGTGTGCTACTATAATAGAACTCACTTTCTCTGTATCAAGAAGTAAGCAATACCCTGGGCTGGCAGGAGGCATTGGCTCACTTTTAAAGACTTTTGAAAATAAGAACAATAAAAACTAGAGTGCAGATTTGCACTGATATTTTCATCTAATTTTTAATGACCACATTCAGTGAAACTATGGCAGACAGCAGTTCAAATGTTGCTAACATGGAGATCTGTCACAGTGTCACTGGAAAAACAAAGGCCAAATGATATCAATATGCTCTGCATGTCCTCAACCTTTAAACCAACTGACATTATCATGATATTTATGACATCAGAAGCCTTTTGAACTTGATACTGATTTTCTACGACAACACGGCAGATATTTGTGACATGGGAGTGACACTATCGCCATCCAAGGGTCATGAAATGACATACTGTAACATCTTAAAAAAATATAACATTGAGTTTTTGGAATGTGGTAACTACAATATTGTGGCTAAACAAAAAAAAAAGTCTATTTAGCCTACAGATTGGCATTCATAACCAATGGATCACTTGAGCAAGAAGTATGAAATTTTGAATAAAGATAAATCATAAACATTGATACAAATTAATTACTAGGTACTGTTCTGGAGTTAACAGTTGCAAACATGGTGATGGTATGAAGCTTTGGCATTACATCTGACAATTTGGTGTACACATAACCTGTACATAAGTAGCAACATTGTGACATCTGGTAAAGGTAAATTACAGGGAAAATTGTCACTGTTCATGCTACACAGGCATACTGGGGAATGGAGAGACAGCCCTCATGCCTTTAACCTCGGCACTAGATGGAGGTGACTGGGCAGCTTTACACCCAGGCTGCTTTAAACCCAGGGACACAGCCCCCAGTACCCACTGAATAAGAGGCCGGGTGAACCCCAGAGCTTGTCTGGGTGGTTGGGAGAAGAGAAAAAATATCTTGTCTGTGCCAGAAATGAAGTCACAACTCACTGGTTGCCCAGCTTAAAGCCTGATCGCAAACACTTATTATGCTACCCTGACTTCACACACATAAGAAGAATTATAACCACAGTAGGGCCTGACCTTATGACAATCCATACAGAAGCCCAGTATGCTAACTTCTGAGCTAACTACATTTCATTGCTGAATTATGAACTTACTGTCAACTAAATACAAACATAATAGCACAGCACTGTAGGACAGAAAGTCTATAGTGGGAAGCACAGTTCATGAGTTCTGCCCACAAGTTCTCTCACAGAAAAACCCATCCTATAAATGGGACACAGTGTGGGTATGACAATTATACATAACATGTGATACTTTGTGTTTCCCACCATGCATCATCGCCTGAAGGGTGCAGCAGAAAAGAAAACCTGAATAAGTAATTGCTTCCTTTAGTCCATATTCTCCCCAAAAAATGGATGATCAGTACATGGTCCTTCAAAATTGGCCACTTCAAATTCAGTATTTTATATATGCAAAGACTGCTACTTCTTTGTTATTGTTCCAGCATGTCACACTGATTGTCATAGGCACTCCCTGTAATAACACCCCCTGCCACAATTTGTTTTCAAGGCTAGAAAGGACAATTCAAACAGATTTTCTGGACCCATAACTAATCTGTTATGGGAAAGATACTGTCAAAATATACAACATGGCCTCCATGATTAGCAACACATTTAATCATATTACAGAAAGCTGGACTCTGAACTAAGGTAATTTCCTTGAAAGTAGTATTTGAATTACCTACAGCATTATATAGGTCAGATTTAAAAGAGGAAATATTCAGGACACACACACACACACACACACACACACACACACACAAAACGGAGTTCATATCAACAATATCCGCACAGCATACCGCTTCTGGTGTGTTCACTCTGTTACTGTCCCAGTTATTCTTTTTTCCTATTAGTCATGAACAAATACTTTCAGTGCAGTCTAAACACACTTGATGTTCATGGATCCATGCATCATAATATAAATCGCATAGAAAGAAGCAATCAAGGATGGAAAGAATAAAAAATGAAAATATAAAGGAAATAATGGGATTGAAAGAGAAGCCGGACATTGTAGACATCATAGAGAGGAAAAGGCTCCAGTGGTATGGCCACGTTAAAAGGGTGCAAGAGGAGAGACTACCAAAATTAATTATGGAG
>Ga0268261_10003591_pt1 | contig 11444 bp, 7 predicted proteins | sample TergutNc150P1_FD_190353 | JGI IMG/M metagenome (GOLD analysis project Ga0268261, IMG submission 190353) | Nasutitermes corniger P1 segment gut microbial community from laboratory colony in Florida, USA - Nc150 P1 (SPAdes) (version 2) | ecosystem: Host-associated > Arthropoda: Insects > Digestive... | reverse complement strand
TCCAAAGCAAAGTTGAAAAGCAATGGCGATGGAGCATCTCCCTGTTTCAAACCATTCCTAATTGGAAACATCTCAGACAAATTCTTACCCACCCGGACTCTGCTGTGCGTTTCAGTCAGACACATTTTTGTTAGCCTTACCAGTTTCTTGGGGATACCAAACTCAATGAGAATATTGTACAAGGACTCCATCCTAACTGAATCATAATCTTTCTTGAAGTCTATAAAGAGCTGATGCACTGCCTCATTGTTAATGTTCTAATTTAATTATATTGTCTTCGACATGTTTCGAACATCCAAGTGTTCATCCTCAGAAAGATTTGTACAAGCAGTTTTATGGTATTTGTTTCTTGCATCCGTACAAGCTTTCTGGTTGATGGTAGGATAAGAATGAACACTTGGATGTTCGAAACACGTCGAAGACACTATAATTAAATTAAAACATTAATGTAAAAAACGTGCATTTGTTGGTTCTTATTACATAAGAATATCACAATGCACGGTTCAAAAAACGTAAAGAAAATTGTTTCTTTTAAATGTGAATTACATATTTTGGTGTCATGTCTTACGTACGTAATCAAAAACATTCAACTTGCTGTGGGATTATTTTGTGTGAGTGCTATTTAATATACCGTACAAACCGTCAAATAAGGCAGGGTGCATAGAAAATTGGAGGTCGCCTTACAAGCGAGGACGTACGTCATTTCCCAGTAACACGTCAGGTACACTCCAATTCCTAGCGAATTGTGACTAATGAGTCATGCTTTAGCGCTGTTTTTTCACGCTCACTACTTCAGTGAAGCTTTGCTATCAATTGCAATGTAGCATCTATTTGTATTTACCTATTGCACAGTGCGAGTCTGCGTTTTCGCTTCAGTTTCAGCTTTTCACTAAATTCAACTGGGAAGAGGAGCTTATTCGGGCTTCTAGTGTACTCGTATATGACCAAGATAAAGTTCATTTTTATGGAATTAGAACCTTCGTCCTTGTCATAACAAAAGTCACCAGTAGCAACTTTCGTGAGTCAGTGCAAGTGTGATTGCGATAGCTCAGTTGTAGGCCATGGGCTGGGTGTCCGAGGAACGTTTGTTCGATTCCCAGCACAGACATGAGTTTTTCTATCCCTTCCAGATTGTCCATAGCAGCTTTGGAGCGTATCTAGTGCTGAGGCTAAGACTGAGTGGAGCTACACCTCCATTGCCCCATATGCCTTTACGCGTTCACAGGGATATATTTACTATAACTCAGAGCAATTAATGTCTTCACAACAAACATCGCAGTTGAATGATGCTCTGCATCCTTGAGGCTCTCTGGATTTAGTTTCATCTGTTATGAACTACAGTATTAAAAGGAATAGCAATAATTTACCAGAGAAAAACGACAATTTTCTTGTTATTGTGGTGGTGGTGGTGGTGGTGGTAATGGTAATAATAATAATAATAATAATAATAATAATAATAATAATAATAATAATAATAATTAGTAGTAGTAGTAGTAGTTGTAGTAGTAGTAGTAGTAACGACGGTGGTGGTGTGCTTTATATTTGATAAAAGATAAGAACGCTAATATTGCTGATTTGTTTCGAGCCTCCGTCTATGTATGATGCACACAGAACAAGGTTTGATCTCTGTATGAATAATGTTTCATCTTCGTATATGAGTTTCAAAGAGTCTGAAAGTAAAGAGTGACCAGCTTCCACGTACCCGAAGGCTCTCTCATAATTAATTTCAGCTTATATTGGCGTGTTTGTATTGAACAAAAATACAGCAATTTTCGCTTATAAAAACGTAATGCAACGTCGCTTGGAGGGAGTACGCTTCTTCAGCTTTCAGCCCGGGCGTATGATTAATGTTGCACAGTTCGAATCTTTTGAAGTTTCGGCGATCATACTGGTAGTAGATCTGATTTCTCCCTTTAAAAACGTAGCCCATTATCTGGAAGACTTTCTGCTACGATAATTGGGTGGTTCATTCAGCTGACTTCCGTTTCCGATCTTCTTACGTCATAGAAGTCAGACATTTATTCTATCTCTGGGTTCGACAATTGTATGCGACCAGATTTGCTTATTTAACGGCCCCTTTTTACTACTTGTTTTATGTAGGGTTAAGAGGAAGAATAGTGGACGGCGAGTATCTTGTCCTTGAATTCTTTTACGCTGAACATCGTGGTACGAATAAGGAAAATTAAGTTTCATATCTCTGCCTGTTGACGGGCTCTTTTGCTTAAACTGTTTCGTTATTTTCCGTAAATATTTTACACAAATGCTGGATATTACTTCATATTAACCGACGACTGTTCTTGTAATTTCATAGTAGCGCCTTTACAATTCAATGTTCACGAATAATCATACCTTTGGAAGTTACGTGATTTGAACGATTGTAGCGACTGCCATGTGAAGAGGAATTGTGAGGAGCGTAGTTGAATGAAAGCGGCTTATTATCGTTTAGAATCGCAGTCTTTGGTTTTAAGGTTTTGAACCTCTTGTTCTGCTATTAGAAGTTTAGTTAATAAGACATGTCTTAGGGAAATACGTTATGAGGATGGGAGGTGGATGGAACGGGCTCAGTATGATGTCCAGTGGCGCAATTTGGTATCAGCAGTATTGAACGTTCAGATTCTGCAACCAGTCGGCAGTTTGAAAACGGCAATCCTTATATTTGGGAAATACAACCCTCTAGTTCATAACAGCAAGTGTCTGTAATATGCCCTGCCTTTTTTCTAGGTATGCTTCGGAAGTCACTCAGACATGTTCCATGAAAATCCCACACTCGCACATTCTACTGTTTTCCCCGAATTGCTATGACACTACACGCGAATGCTGTGGTTGATCGAATTCAATCAAAGTGCAGTTGTAATTCTGCTATTTTTTTAAAGTGTGGTAAAATACACTTTGAAACAATTTATCTGCGGGTACCGGAGTTCTGTGTGCACATAAGCTGCAGTACAAGAACTTCTTCTTTGACTTTTGACCCGTGAAAATCAGTACACTGCGCGTCTCGAAACGTCGGGAACCGTACGCTCAGCGATAGAGCGTTTCATGCCAGAAGAACTAATACGTCATTCACACCGCTCTGAAACTTTGCAACTCGCTTAAAGAAAAACACGTAATGGTGGCTAATGTGCTGCATCTGTACGTGATATGTCCAGTCACTGTATCATTCGCAAACTGAATAAACAAGGAATAGTACTATACTGCAGAATAATATTAAGAAATAAACTTTGTTTTAGTAAGGCCTAAAGTTTTAACAAGGCTAATAATAGCCTGTTATTGGACACGATCCTCTGCCAGTTTCTTCTACCTGTCCTCTCTCATTTCTTACCTGTCCAGCCGAGCTTCACGACCAGCCTATTAGGACTTCGCTCATTTTCCTTTCTTGAAGGTAAGAAAAGAGTGCACATAATGTGCCCAGTTTTGGAAGCTTCATTGGTAATGCTGAATTTCACATTCAGATGTTACGATGTGTTATTCAATGTGTTCATGTTAAAAGCAAGTTAATGTCTGTGGTAGTTGCACACTGATACTTAACTCGAAGAAAAAAATTAAAACCAATAGTAAAGGGCTATGTGATTACGATTCTTCTGATTTATGATTCTGGTTACAGTGTCGACCTTCATACATTTTATTTAACCGTAATTTTTCTCATGATCGCCGAATGAAATGCGTACTCCCGTCATCTGTCCCCCTTTAAGTGTATTTCAGTTTGTGTATTTGGCTAGTGGATTTTCATTGTGACGGTTGGCAGTCCTAACGACGCACTGGCCGTGCTGCCTCCAGTAATTAGCAGGGTAATGAGGCAACGAGGAGACAGAATTAATTAATCAGCGACCAGAAACACTGTGACAGCTTTGCGGCCAAGATTTGCCCTCCACCATGTCTTTTAATTCTAATTAGCTCTCAGATACATTTAAAAAAAATATGTTTCCTCAAAAAAACTTTTTACAAGTAATTTGCAATATACAAAATGACATGATATCATGGGACTGTGCCTAGCATTGTGTTACAGAAGGAATTCGAGGGCAGCTTTTATGTGAAAAGGGATGGCTAGTAATTAGAGGCGAATGTGGCAGTAGAAACATTTTCTATACAGTTCATAAACGTGTTTCAAAGGATGGTTCTTTCAATAACCGGGGTCCTCTTTACAGATTATATTATTTTGTGCTGTACATATATTGTTTATGTCGGCGCCGGAAGTCAGTCAATTCTGCCACTCTTTTTCCTTTACACCAAAGCAAAAACTTCTATCTGTTCTTTACTATCAATAACCTTTGCAATTGTGTGGATTTTACTCGGTCTGAGTAATCAGGGGAATGCAGGTTCGAATATCGCCTCTTCTTCTCATGCCCCTTACAATTCAGTAATCGTATATCATTATTAACAATTGACGTGATATAATTGTAAGGCAATGAGAGTGTTTTAAGTAAGCATAAATAATAAGTAAATAAATAAATTCTTCATTGTGTTATTAGCTCAAAAAAAAGAGTAAAAAGAAAGAAATGAAGCATTCTGTATAAAGTTCCCTGTGCTGTGAAAAACTTTTCCACTCTGATGAGGGATTTAACAGTCTTCTTCTAAATATTAATGCCTATCTACCAAACAAGAGTGTGTCTCCTACAAGATATTAATCTCAGTATTTATTGCCGGGAGAATTAAAACCTTTTATCAATAAGACAAAGTCTTCATTTTTATCCCGACATTTGTCTACCTGCCATGAGACGGTAAATTTGTGTGTCTGCTCAAGCAACATGCTTTGTGGTGTATAACGAATGCTCAAGCAAATCGACACATTCCTTATATGGGCACAAATTGTAAGTTGCTGATCAGTTTCACTCTTCCGTCTTTTTACACCTTGTGGTTTAGAGGACCAGTGTTCATATAAGAGAACGTATATATCATTTCTGCCAGGACTGGAAGTCAAGTCTTTCGCCCTGGTTGACTTGGTGATGTCACGAATTCGTCTGATGTAATGCATTGGCGGATATTGGCAGAATTGGTTACTAAATGAAATTCCAATAAATTACATCAGTAAATGGCCAGGATTAATGCTGTACTAATGTGGACAAAAGAACACAATATGCGGTTATTATTTTCAGTTGTAATTATCCGCAGTTCAGTTTTGTGCGATGACATGATTCTCACGTTCCCCTGACTGGAATGACAGATGTTTTTAATGAAATTTTGTAATTTACATTCTGCATTCCATAATTTGTGTGTTTAAATAACTAAATTATCTGCTACATTTATAGTATTTTTTTACTAGCCTGTGGTTAATATCGATAGTGATCTGTATAGAATTTGTCGTCAGTCGTTTAATGCACAGTAGTTATTATGTGTATCACCTGCTTCAGCATTTATATATCTTTGTATTATGCTAACACAGTGTATTCGTGTGTGAATATGGCGCTTCTGTAATATAACTCTGTGAAGTCAGATAGAAATTTTCGAAGGAATTACTGCCATATCATCTTCTGTAAATATCTTAAAATTTCTACCAAACGCAAGGCGTGATACTTCAGAATACGATAAAATGCATTTACACGTTTCAGATTGCTCTCAAAATAAACTTCGATCATTGACATAAAAATAATTAACAAATTTGACTTTATAATGGGCACGAAGTCTGCTTCTATTGTGAAATTTAAAGTAACGTTTTTTATGAAATTTCAGTGTACTTCAGCTTTACATATATTAAGACACAGTCATGAAGATTTATATTACTATCTTATATTCCCATTTTTACCTTGACTTTATATCCTACACAAATAATGCCGTAGCCTTAAATTTCGAGTTCTGAAATTGGTTTAAATAGTAGCCTACTTATAGATTTGTTCTTCAGCTAACAACAAATTTTATCTTCATAAGACAGACCAATCAGTTGGTACTGTTGGAGGAAGTGATCGCTTATTGTTGTTAGAATTATACAAAATATGTAAATAAAGAATGTGCGAAAAATACAATATTGGTGACTGTTAAAGGACATAGTAAATAAAATAACTGCAGTGCTTTAAAGGATTTTTAGTCGGTCATTTTTCCTTGTGTGGTAGCTAACCTCCATAGTTAACGTAGCAATGAAGAACCGAACAGCATGACTAGAAAAGCTATGGGTATCTCCATTATATTAAGTGAAGGCAAGTGAATCCTTCAACAATTCGAGATATCGATTATGTCAACGATTGTGCGGGCCGCCTCTTAATATTTATGTTTCCCCACGAAGACTCGGAGTTTGAGCTGGCCTGAAATATTCATAAAGAAGTTAGGCAAGTGACCCCATCCTGGCTGCAGGGAAAGAAGAGGAACTTTATATCGATTTTCTTGTGCCGAGCTTATCAAAGTTTAAGAGCGTTTAACTTCGGTTCTATCTGCTCGTATTTCCACCCTGACTCTTGCTTTGTAACGTCCCCTCCCTCCCAATTCTCCAACCACCGGAAATGTTGTAAGTCAAGGGTGTTCAGTTAGAGGCTCGCAGACCACTACCGTATTTCATCTGTTAGTAAAAAAAGTCTTCGTTGTGAGCACTGTATTCCTGCAGTGTGTTGCTGGTTGAGGCTGTACTTCCCCACTTTAGCTTCGTCTGCGATTCACTTAACACTTCATTACATAAATCCATCGCAGGAAATAAAATTTGGCTTAAGAATTTTAAGATCATTTTATAAAAGAAGGAAAATAGTGCTACGCGAACCACTTTCATAAAACAAGTGATTTGAGGGGTTTTTAAGGTAGCGAGTTTATGTACTGTGTGGTCGTGTGAGTTGGAGAGTTCTGAAGATTGACGTAGTTCATACCTCCGAAACGTTGTTAACTGTCTACAGGGACCCACTGTGCAATAACCCCAAGATAAGGATTTGATTTTCTTATAAATGTCCATTGTATAAAATGGTCTAGAAGTCATATGTATAAACCTCGGCTTTCATCGATTCGATCGAGGAAGCCATATGGCTTAACATGTGTTCTACATTCTAAAGAAGCTTGGGAATTTGTACACTGTTAATATCTTAGAGATGTGACACTTTTGAAAATGTCACCTTCCTTTAAGCGAAAAATAACGTAACGATTATGGAAAAGCGTTTACCATAATCGAAAATCCGTAAAATACGAGCGTGTTCAATTGAGTGTTGCGTAAACAAACACTTATCATTGCTTCTTTGAACGGAACTTGCACAATAATCTACAAATCATAATACCCTCGTGAGTGACCTAAGCCACGTTACTGTCTTATTGTTTTAGCTAATAATCAGTTGGTATTTACATTAACGATTGCTGTCAATAGCAGCTGATCAGTAACGATTACTCTGTATGGTAATCAATCATCATTCATCACTCTTGGTAGTAACTGATTAGTGCGAGTGTCTGTTATCTCGGTTACTGTCGATTATTCCTGAATCAGTGATTACAGTGCTCCGTTGGAGTAGCATGTAAATATTATGGCGGCCCTTTCTTGATGGCCGCGTAGCCAGTATTATTGGTAGTAATAGTAGTAATGCTGCTGCTGCTGCTGCTGCTGCTGCTGCTGCTGCTGCGGCGGCGGCGGCGGCGGCGGCGGCGGCAGTGGTTGAGGCCACGGTGGTGGTGGTGCTGTTGGCGGCAGTGGTTGAGGCGACGGTGGTGGTGGTGGTGGTAGCAGTAGTAGTAATAGTAGTAGTAGTAGTAGTCACATTAGTAGTAGTAGTAGTATTAATAGCGGGGGTAGTAACTTACATTGTCTTTCTTGCTATTATTTCCATCTTCGAAATTTATGGGCGATTTATACTTTGTTCTTCTGGTAAATTTCAAATCCCATGCGAATTTTTTTTTATAATTGTAACCTTCCATTCCGCGACGTCAAAGTGCTAGATGTTACAAACTCACCCCCTTAACTAGCTGGTGCCGCTCACAAGTTTCTGATGCATTTTGTGACAGAGGCGTCGAATTTATATATATTGCGAGAAAATGGGCCTGAATGACTTGTGAGCTGATTGCTAAAAGAAATTTGTGGCTGTTAATAACTCATGCTTTTACATTTTGCATAGGGTTTTGAGGAAGAAAAAACGAACATTATGTGGACGAATGCCATTTCTTACACATCACAAAATATTGTCTCGATCATTGAGAGAAATGAGTAATGCATAAGACTATAAACTTTCAGTCGAAAATCTGATGAGATTAGACTGCGTTAAAGACCTAAGCTTAAGTATAGAGATAACATGAAGAAAAACGTAAAGACTTAAGTTTGTAGGTTAGGGCTCATGTTAGCATCCGGTGGCGGCTTCTTGTGAATACAGCACGGAACTTCCTGTCTGTATAAATGTGTGAGATTGTTTGACTAGCTGGCGACAGGCAGCATTCCAGGGAGGGCTCTGCTTCAGGGACTTTGCATGCATATGTGTGTGTGTGTGTGTGTGTGTGTGTGTGTGTGTGTGTGTGTGTGTGTGTGTGTGTGTGTGTGTGGTGTGTATGTATGTAATACACACACACACACACACACACACTTGCATACACACATACTGCCTACCCATGCCCCATCTTCGCCCGGACAGGCGTGCCTTTATTTATTTATTATTAATTCACTACACTATGATCGCAATGATCCCTTCCTGCACACCAGCGATAGTTTTGCCATTTGGACCTGATATAAACCAATTATTTTGTCTCCTACTTTTGCAAAATCAACATATATTTGTTCCTGTGAGAGGCACGCATTTTGTTGATAAAGTTCAGTAACCTTCAGGAAATTCCTTTGATATTATCGATCCTTACTGCAAGAATATTTCTCACTGGAAAAAATTCTACTAAATGCGAATGAATATTCCTATGGTATTCAGGGTATTCGTGGAACAAATGTAGTCTGTCCACTAGTGTTGCTAGTAATGATTTTTGCTTCTACGAAGAAATTACACAGTTGCTTTTCCACAAATTTATCATGTAGTACCTTTAAAAAGCGCAGGTAAATTTGGCTTTTAAACAAATTTTTGGTGCATTAATTTCAAGTTCTAAAAGTGTTGTGGCAACTTTGGCATCATCAGGTAGGTAATTTATTTCTTCACCAGCATTTTTCAATGTATCTACCAATTTTGATACTCTTATTATCTCATGGTATTTTTCCAAGAAGCTTCATATGTAAATGGCGAAAACAATTTCTAGGTACTAAAATTATTCGTTGCCTCAGCCATATTATATTTACGTAGCGAATGATAATGGGAAATGCCAAGTTTTTTAAATCTTCTGAATTACCTAATATATTCCCAATATTTTCCAATTTTATAAATCGGCCCATGTCTTTAATTAATTACCCATTCCCAGTATGGGGTTATTATCTGGAATTTACAATTAGCAGTACTTTCTTCAATTTTTAATTCATATTTATGGTTAGGAAGCGCTTCCGAACTTTTCGTCATACATGTGATGACTTAGCGAAAGCTAAATAATTATCGGCCTTAATTCCTCTTTGAATAATAGAAAGAGCCTGTCCAGAGGCTCCAGCTAATATATATATATATATATATATATATATATATATATATATATATATATATAGCCGCGACTTCTCCCACAGTTGAATTATTTCTCACCAAATCCCGCAACTTCTGAACTGAAGCTTGCAAGCTGCTTTATGTGACACAGTACACTCGTCTTGTATTATTTGGCATGTGGGTGCTCAGTAGATATTATATTTAAAGATATTTTGAATGCAGAATGGGCAGTTCTGTCTCTTTCGAAGAGAGTTTCAGCAATACCTCATGAAGCAAGATCAAGAGCATTCATTCTTTATTGACGTTCTCTACCAAAGGAAAGTTAACAGGAAATAGTTTTCCTGTTCCACTTGAGGCATCTATAAAAATTAAGCCTCTTGAATCGTTGACAACAGAATCAGAAATGTATTGAAAGCGAATTCTTTAATCTAATATAAGTTGTGGTTCATTTTCTTCACTAACTACCCACATTATTCCAGATTATTGGTCAGATTCTGTTGTACATTCCATCCTCACTACACGAAACTAATTTCTTAGTTGTTCCTGAAGACCAAATGTTTTAAAACTAGAATCACTCTTAGATAACTTTCAGTCTGTAGTCGTTATCAACACCCATAAAACATGTCATTACTTGTGATTTCAGTACTTGGATTTTTGGGCGCTTTGGCAAAATTGCGAACAGCGTCTATTACCTTCGTCATGTGTGTCTGTCCCTGTGTCCTCATGGAACAATTTGGATTCCACTGGACAAATTTTCATGGAATTTTATATTTGAGTATTTCTCCAAAATCCGCCGAGAAAATTCAACTTTCATTAAAACGTGACAAGAATAACAGGTACTTTGCATGAAGACCTATGTACATTTACACGTGTGATAATACACGTGTATATCTGTCAGTTCTTCCTCGAATGAGAATGTTTCAGACAAACCTTTTAGAGAAAATAAAAACTCAGTTTTTATGCCAGGAACCTATTCCCGAAAATCGTGCCTTTTATGAAGTAATATGAAAAAATGTGGTAGTACCAGACAGGTCACACACAGGTGACAATGCAATACGACGCATGCATTTCGTATCCTGGATAACTAAGACTGCAGACACACACTTAGAATATGTAATACGTGTGCCTTTTCCACAGCGACAGTGGTTACACAAAAGCGCCTGAATGCACATTGCCTATCTTGTTTGTTTGCATGCTTATTTGTTTTTTTTTGTGTGTTTGCAGTAGATGAGAAAGTTGTGAATAAGACACATTTCTATAATTGTAGTCGATTATTATATATCACTACAGGTCGCTTTCGATTATTACCGAAATAATATCTACTGTTTTCTCAACGCACCACCGCGCTATTCTGCGAAGTATCTTTCGACCTGATCGTGAACCTCCCCTACGTGCTCTGTCTGCTATTGTGAGCAGACTCCCGAACTCAACGATTGAATTTGCAGTTATTATACATAGCTGATGTGACTGTATGTTCATATATAATGGATGAACAATTAATTGAATCAATCGTTGGAAAACAAAACTCTTCACAGATCCATTATGCACAAAAGTAAAGCATGGCAAGAAAAAGGGAAAAGCTAATATGAAATGTAGATAGTGTATTTATTATTAATTTAAAGTGGAACTGTATGGTCATTACAGTTGTTATTATCGTTAACTACACAACTATATATACAGACTGTAACGGAATAGATTTTACAAACTTTCAGTTGTTTAACCCTTTAAATGCCGAGTTAAATCGCATCTGCCATTTGCTGGCATTATTAGGAGCTCACCCTATTCTCCATGTTACCAGGATAAGGGTTAAGGGGGTCAAGGGAAGCAGTTTGAGATAGGGAACGTCTGGTCGGAAAGTCTTCCTACTAAAATGGCTTAGGTACAGCGGTTGGGAAATCAGGAATCCCGTGAATGTGGTTCCAGTAGAGTGTTCCCCCGCCAATTTTAAGAATGCTGTGAGAAATAAACTGGACGCAGCACTTCGCGATCACTTGATTGGTT
>Ga0268261_10003590_pt1 | contig 11444 bp, 3 predicted proteins | sample TergutNc150P1_FD_190353 | JGI IMG/M metagenome (GOLD analysis project Ga0268261, IMG submission 190353) | Nasutitermes corniger P1 segment gut microbial community from laboratory colony in Florida, USA - Nc150 P1 (SPAdes) (version 2) | ecosystem: Host-associated > Arthropoda: Insects > Digestive... | reverse complement strand
TAATTTTGACAAGTTCTTTTATTTCTTACACACACATAATTACACATCGCTAACAGGAATTTGTCTGCTTCAGATAATGCAGGAGACGCTGTCTTTCTTCATGTTTTTGCTTCAAGTGAAAGACAAGAATGCGGAAACAAAACAGGATAAAGAAAAGAACAAAACATGAAATCTTAAAGCACCACGATATCTATGTATCATTGTGTATTGCAGTTTTAATTCATAGAGTATCTGGGTACACTTTCACATTCACATCATATTTTATGTCCGAATATTACATTAAAACAAAAACAAAACACCTTCCTCAAATTATTCTCTATCCTCGTCACACCAAAATGCGTATGTAGAAAAATAAAGCCTTACGTTTCAGAATGACTAAATTCTAATGACATCTTAAGTATTTAGACTGCATCTAGACACAATATATAAGACGCTCAGTATCACAAAAAGTCATTTATAAAAGTAAATTTATTACGTAGATGAAACACAAAGTGAAGACTGAATCATTTCGATACTTGTTAAAATGTACCGAAATCTAAAAAACTTTCAATTTAAGAGTTGTGGCCTAATGAATTATCTGATTAGAATATAAATAATGAAAAGTAAATATCTCTGGTTTTCGATTGGAAATATATTATTGAATCATGTTAATATATTTATACTCACAGACTACTTAATTAAGAAATTATATATTATTTCTGTTGCAAACTGTGCATACAGGGCAACAGACTTCATAATTCCATCCAGTTTTGTAAATATTAGACAAGCATTTAAAAGTCATCCTAACACTCACGCATAGAGCAGGTATATTGCAGTCAGTTCTATGTGCTTGCAGAGCAGAAAACGTCTAGTGGAATTAGAGTTAAAACAAGACGAAAATAAGTACAGTGGTAATATGAATGACGGGTAAAATAGGAACAGTTACACATTACAAAACTTTCTGCAATAAAACAAGTTATATCTCGCTGCCAACAAAACTCCAATAAAATCAAACACATACGCCAAGTAATTTTGTGCTCTAATAAAGTATGTACGTTGTTGACCGCAGCTCTGACGAATTGTCCGAGCTCTAAACACAGCACTGAAATAGAAACAAAGGGAAACTCTGGACAGCACAGAGATGCAGACTAACAAAACAGGGATAATTTCTCACGTACAAAGAGGAAATACAAATTTGTTTACTTTTCGGAAGTGTGGAATCACAATAAATCACAAGAGATTAAGAAAATCACAAGCAAAAGGGTGTGTGCCTATGGGAACGCCAAAAATAACAGCACCACCACATTCGACCATTAAACAATGACCTTACAAATTCCAAAACTGAGGGCTAACCACAGGACTAAAATACCATTCGCCTAATTACTGACACTTGCAAAGCTGCATGATTCTTCAACAAACAGCACAATAAATGAGCCAATAATTTTGTACAGTCTTCATCCACAAATGGCAATAGATCTGCAGTTTTATATACATTAACAGTAACATAAAATGAATATACATTATTGTGAATTATAAGTGTAAAATTTCTAAAATAATAACTTGGCAAAGAAGCACCAAAAAGCTTTCCGTTGTATAATGTTATGTGATATAAGAAAAGTAGTAAGTAATTAAAACGTACACACAATTGAATTAAAAGTCATATAACGTAACGCACAGGTGTGTAGTGGGAATTTTTGTTGAAAGAATTAAATCACAAAGAACCAAACGGATTACGTTAGACTTCATTATGTGAGAACGTAAATTATTCCTTTCTCTGACCCGTAAACTTATAAGATAAGAAAAAACGCTGTCACCAGATGTTTGTTATAAATGCAACAATCAGCAATTTAGCGATAATCACCGTGACTACTATGGTGGATTCAAATCTTCCCCGTCGGTAGGGACGCCTAAAATGTGTTTCGGTACCAGTGGAAAATTTTTTCCTGGATCCTAGCAATGGGCGTACGGGCTAAAAATCTTTACACCAAATCGGAAACACAAACTCGAAATTGCAGAGTAACTTAGGCTTGTTTTGAAAAAGTAAATTTATACAATCGACAAATAATGAAAAACCAAAAACACATGCAACATAGTCTGGCCACAGTAATTTGTACCGGCTTCCCCCCATCAATTCTTCTCGTTAGCCCTCCCTGTCTGGCAGGAGGTAGCATGGTTTAGAATTTATTTATACTAAACACTAATATCCATTGCCTTGCCTGTTTTTTAGACCTGTGTGTTCAACTTCCCTACGCATGGAATACAGTCAGTTCATCTTCCTAATGTCCAATCAAGCTCAAACTTCAGGTGAAGGAACAGTACGATGAGGAGAGGGTGCGTTCGGCAATTATTCCTAGACGAGAGCTAGCGATCCGAAAGCACGCGTGTCACAAATGACACGCAAATAATTTTCCTTGGCACGCGACATTCAATGCTGTCTAAATTTTTTTATTTTTTTGCCTGGACAGCTTCCTATATTGTAAAATAAATGTGTGTATATGCAAATACCTGACTGCGTAGAGACTGTATATGGGTTACCATTCCCTCCAAATAATACAGCGAGAGGAATATTTAATGAAATATGCAAGGGATGAGAAGGGTTGATTGGGTATTTGTCATTGAGACGCCGTCCTGCCGGTGACGGAGCGACTATGTGGCAGTGAACAAAAAGTCTCACAATCCTCTTGCCAAACAGGACGTAATAGCAGCTCCAGTTACTTCCACATTTTAGGCAGGCAGTGTAGGTATAATGTAACAGTGAGACGGTTTTGTGCTACCGCTGTTGTAGTGGAAAAGCATTAAGTATTACATATTTCGAGTGTGTGTGTGTGTGTGTGAGTGTGTGTGTGTGAGTGTGTGTGAGTGTGTGTGTGTGAGTGTGTGTGTGTGTGTGTGAGTCTGTGAGTGTGTGTGTGTGTGCGTGTGTGTGAGTGTGTGTGTGTGTGTGTGAGTGTGTGAGTGTGTGTGTGTGTGAGTGTGTGTGAGTGTGTGTGTGTGTGTGTGAGTGTGTGTGTGAGTGTGTGTGAGTGTGTGTGTGTGTGAGTGTGTGTTAATGTGTGTGAGTGTGTTTGTGAGTGTGTGTGAGTGTGTGTGTGAGTGTGTGTGAGTGTGTGTGTGTGAGTGTGTGTAAGTGTGCGTGAGTTGTGCGTGTGAGTGAGTGTGTGTGTGTGTGTGAGTGTGAGAGTGTGTGTGTGTGAGTGTGCGTGAGTGTGTGTGTGTGTGAGTGTGTGTGAGTGCGTGTGTGTGAGTGTGTGTGTGTGTGTGTTTTAGGAAACTTAGGTATACACCACACACTACGCCTACGCCGTACTGTAATCTGTAAACTGCCCGTCTCTAAAACATTTTTCACATCATTTCATAAAAAGAATAATTTTCTATTAAAAAAGTTGTGGAATATAAACAGGCTGTTTTGATTTTCTCTACAGTATTTCTGACACATTTCTCATTCCACCGAGATTCGAGGAAATACAATGAAAAATTAAAAAGCAACACTTTTTACAAAGTACTCGTTATTTTAGTCAGATTTTAATGAAACTTCAAATTTCTAAATAGATTTTCAAAAATCCTCAAGTATCATATTTCATGAAAATCCGTCCATGTGTCAGCCGAGTTGTAGCATGCGGATAGACGGAGGGACGTCGAACGTAGAGTAATGACGAAGCCAATTGTCGCTTTTCTAAATTTTGTCTACGACCTTGAAAACTGCAAATTCTATCCTGTTAGCTCTTCAAAATTACAGATATTTTAGCCGTCATACATAAGCGGTGGAAAGTTCGTTAGAGCGTTGAGGCGTAAAAATTCAAGTGTGTTAATTAATTAGTTAAAACACGTCATACTAATAATTACAAGACCACACGAACCTTGCCGTCAGGTGGGCCACATATTCCTATCTTTTGCCTGTAAGTTTTTCCAATCCTGGAAAATAGATTATCACACTTCGTATAACATTTATAACCACACTGCAAATACTCTGCACGCAGTCAAGTTCTGTTGCATTCTACAGAATTTGTATTTTAATGACGTCGCATGTTGTCAAAGTTCTAAACAGACTTAATATTTCGGACATTCCACACGTGTCGGCAGTCAACATACTGCTTTAAAATCTCCACAATTAAAGCCGTCCTTGCGTTTCCCATTATTGCTCATTCTGTAATGGACTCAGTTTTTATACGATGTCAATATCCAGTATGACAAATGCAGTCAGTTATAAAATATACAGCGACCATAAAAAATACACAATTAACAGACAACAAAATAAAACCCACTTTCCATTTTATACTTATTTTATTTGTGTGACAAGTGTATTTCTCTAATCACAACGTCCACAATAAATTCTCCAAAACTTCTTCAGTAAATCTTCCATTGACAAATGCAGTCACTATTAACACAATGTTTCACCCGAGCCAGAATTCAAGCTTTCTCCGAAATGCAATTTACGCCTTCGCTATTCACTGATGCCGCACAGCCGAAGTTGATGGTTGGTTAGCGACGTTTCGGTTCAACATATTGATAACAGGTCAGAGATCAAGCAATCCAAGCAGACAGTCGGTCACAGTTGAATATGTAAATGCACGCAACATAGTGCGAGCGATGACAGGTTCTCAGGGACCGGTGTTCTGGTAACTACAGTTAACCTTCCCTTACCTAATTTTTCCTTCTTTACTCCGGTTCCCTGGTTCCTTTGTACTTTATAGGATAATTAGCAGAATTTCGACAAGCTACTATTAACTTTGCAATCTATGTCTGTCCGTCCGTTTGCCCGTCCCTTTGCCCGTATGTCTGTCAGTCTGTTTGTCCGCCTGTCTATCCGTCTGTCCATTTGTCCGTCCGTCCGTCCGTCCGTCTGTCTGTCCGTCTGTCTGTCCGTCTGTCTGCTTGTCTGTCTGTCCGTCTGTCTGTCCGTCTGCCTGTCCGTCTGTCTGTCTGTCTGCATAGAACAACTCGGTTCCCGGTGGACGGGTTTTCATGAACATCATATTAGTTGATGTTTCAAAAATCCGTCGAGAAAATTCAAGTTTAATTTACATTCGACCAGAATAATGGACACTTTATATGAAGACCTATGTACATATATAACATAGTGCTCAATTGGCCTTAGAATTGGAAATATTTCTGACAGAAGTTGTAATGAATAAAACAACACATATTTTAGGCTCCATGGTTTTTTATTTATTTATTTTTTTTGTTTGTTATTTGTTTTTTATTTATTTATTTATCTATTTATTTATTTATTTATTTATTTATTTTATGTACTGATGGAAAAATATTGTACAGCCGGACAGGCAACAGAGACACACAGCATACTTCGGTGCATGCACTTTCCATGTCGGACAGTTAATGTAAGGATGCACATAGAATTTAGAAATATTTTTATATTTATTTTTTGCAACGACAACAATGGGTACGTGAACGCCCACAAGTGTTCGGGAGTACGGAATATGCCTGACTTAGTCTCTCACCATGTGCCTTAGGGACTGCCATAACTTTTTTGTATCTCCAAATTTCTGCTCTTCCTTGACAAAGCCACTCCTAGCATTCAATTTCAACAAACTCACCCTTGTCATGGCAGCACATAACAATACATTCTTTCTGAATTCACCGCCCTCTAACTCCCTTTAGGCATGCAACTACAGGCTATCACCAATGTTTATAAACCTTTTCCTCCCTCAACCTGGCTTCCACCCAACCAACTCATCTACCCAACACGTCATAGCAGCACTTCGTGGTCCATCAGCCTGACTGGTTACCCCACAGTTCCCAAGCACCTATCATCGCTCGTACCGACCCCTACACACTCACCCAACTACATGTTTCCAGCATCCTCTTTAGACTGCATAATCATTCAAGAAGGAACTGATAATTCCGAAACCTCGGTAAACAAGTAACAGCAACGCCGCGCAACATCCCGGAAGAGCGAAGACCTCAACATTTCAGATATTTACAAATTGCAAAGCCTTGTCATACGATGTAACGAGGAAAAATAAATTACGTTTAATAATATATAGTGGCACCATGTCTAAGAGAAACGTGGATATCAGGAAAATTCCTCTAAACAGTCCTAAAATTACTGACACTAATTATTCAGAGATTATAAGAAATTCCTGAGTTCTTATCTGTAAAACCAAAATTGGTCGGCCTTCACAAAATGTTCACGAGTGTCATGACCTTTTACACAAATACATGTGCGTTTCGCTAACCGAGTGTTTGTTTGTAACAGACAGCGCAAGAGACGCTGTACTTCTTCATATTTCTGCTTCAAGTGAAGGACAAGAATGTGGAGACGAAACAAGGAAATTGAAAAAAAAAGAACAAAACGCCAAATCCTAAAACAAATTATACCTATGACATTATTTTTATATGCCTAACTTTATAAAATATCACTGTAGTGAACATGGAAATACTTTAAACGGTAATGTTCACCCTATAACAGGCCCGAAGGCCCAGAGGGGGAGTAGAGTTATAGACCAACTATTTCTTTAATCTCGACGCTAGATATAGGTGGCTGATCAACGTAAAGCCCCGGCCGCTTTAGTGGAAGTGGGAAAAGACAAAGGAAACAGGGTGGGAAATAGATAGAAGCCGCTAAGTTATGTTGTTTCGACAGGCGAATTTACAACCCATCCTGCCCGATTCCTGAAATACCTTGCTAGTTTCAAAACAAGGAAACAGGAAAGCAAAGTTTCGGTTTTCATTATCCCTTTAAATGTAAGCATAACCTTGCATTAAAACAACTTCAAGAGGATAATAATTTTAATTCCGTCGTTCGACCAAATCTGCGTTTCAGATAATTCATAATGAACTCAAATCCGAATTTTGAGTTTGTGGGTAGTGGATGTGCACAGCAATCAAACGCGATTATAACCACTGATGAATGTTTTCAATTGTACTGATATTGCTCTTATTCGTTAGAAACATCGTTGTGGTAAATTTGAAATCAACTCTGTGGAATTTCCTATTCATAGTATAAAAATGCAATTATTGTAAAAGATCATTGATTTCCAGCGTCAATGATAAGAGTTCGCCTAGCGTTTCAAATCCAAGAAATTTAACAGTCCGAAAGGGGAAAGGAAAAAAGAACACCTCTGACAATTCCCTTCAGAAAGTCTAACAAAAACCAGCAGCGCTACAGCACATGCTGAAAATGTTGCCCTCCTGGCCGAATGCACTCAGAACAACTGCGGAAGACGTTGTTTACTCTACAGTTCATGCCTGAAAATCTCCTTCCTCAGCCAGACAAACGGTCTTCAGCTGGCAATCTGATATCCCCTCCCATATATTCTGCGCCCTATTCGTTTCTTCAAAGCTGCAAACATCTGATCTTTTAGGAAGATACATTCTTTGACACGTCCAGAGCGAATCTCTCCATATCAAAACCTGTTTTGCTACCTTACTCACTGATAGCATCCCCTAACGTCTGTCACCACCAAATAATGATCAGTATTGCAGATAACTGGGACATCAAGCACGTGCCATCTCCAGTCTTTCAATATGCGGTCGATCTGACTGCTTGTCTTTCCACCGGGAGAGATCCAAGTGCTTCTTAAATGTTTCGATGTTGTGCCTTTGGGAATCACAACATGCTATGTGGCAAAGGTACCTATTCTAACAACACTATTCCGAATACTTTCTTTCAAACGTCATTTTAAACTATTGGTTTCAAACTGTCTTCCCTCACCAGAGTCACAAAATATTCTTCTAACGAGCTTTGATATGGCACTCAGAAAGTAATCAAATACCCGTTCCAACTGCTCATATAAACTGTCATTTAACAACCAGTTTTATTCTCATTTGACATATGCGCCATCAGAACAATATCACACCAACGAACTGTTACCATTCTAGACGTCTTCTTATCAATAACCAATAAAGGACCACAATCCACTGACATACATTCTCTTGCTTCTTGGGCGATCGGGTTCGAAAATGGGGAAGTTATGATTATAAAGTCTCATTAAAAGTTATTCTTCTTGTCATTTAATACGATATGGTAAAAACATAAATTTCTCATACAGCAGCCAACGACGGCCCAGAAGGGGAGTATATTTATAGCTCTACTCCTTCTTTAACCTAGGTGCTACATTGCGGTGAATGGTAAACTCCACGCTCCAGCTGTTTTACCCAATGGAATGATCCTGTAACCATTGCATTGGAGGCTGAATTGGACCCAAAACCTCTGGATGGGTGTGGAAAACCTTGCCCCCACCGGCATGCGATTCCCTGACCAACCAGGCCGTACAAATTCATTATACCAACTACGCTATCCCGGCCCACAATACTATATACAATAGGGGTCCGGGGATTACTTGAATTATGTTGTATAAATACAAGGCAGTAAGTTGTGGACCGAATAATTAGGCCTCTTGCGAACAAGCTAATCAAATGTTTGTATGGATTCTTTTCTAGCTGAAAAACTCACAGCTTCTCAAAAATGCTTCTGTTGGTTGGAGGCAGGTGGTTATGGCAATTTGCTGTGCTACCATACATGCCTTTTCTGTCGTTTATCGCAGAACCACTGCTTTAAGATTATTTTTGTTGTTGGTTTTAATACGGACATTTTTCTGTCTTGAATGTTTATATGTAAACAACAGAATGTTTCCACTTCAGTGATTATGGCTTTGACTTATGAGACGTTAGAAGAAGCTGAAGTGAAGCAGACGGACTGCATCTTAGAAACAGGGACAGGCTACTGCTGGAAGAATTATTGGTAGGCCGATGGGAAGAAACACAGTGTGTTGAAAGTAATATATACATATATACTTCGGACTGTTCGCGAACACGCGGATTACACACAGTTAAAGATTCAATATAATCCATCTTGGGTCATTTTCAGCCGAGCTGCAAACACTGTACGTCAAATTGTAAACTTCATGTTACAACGGTATGTTGCACTGATAACGGTTTGTTTCTGGATGTTTTGTTCATCCCTCGCATACAGAAATTTTGGCTTGTTATACGTTTCTGTAATCAGTGTGACAATGATCACCTGTTTTATTGGTTACCTTCAGATATGACAAGTTCGCATAATATTGATTTTAATGGATTGTGTAAATCGGCGGACGTACAGGAACAGAAAGAATATAAGCTGATGTGAGGATCCTGTATGAGCAATGAATTGTTAGAATGAGGTGCGGTGCTGCACAAAACAACAGCATGATTTCGTCAGGGAAGTAAGCACTGCCACTTCTTGTCTTCAGTAGTAACTACACGAACAGCAGCAAAACGCCTTACGTTTTCTTTGTAACGTCTTTCCTAACAAAGACAACTGTTCGAAATTTCAATACGGTTGTCTATCTGAGGAAATTTCTTAAATCCTATTACATATAAAACGATGCCAGACTTTGCTGTGCACAAGTTAATAAAAATACAATCCGTCCTCATACTCGAAATTATTAATCCTAACTAATATTTTTAACTCAGTTCTATCACAGTTTAAAACGTAATTTAACGTCGATATCTGTATTAAACACAACACTGTGATTATGAAGTAAGAGGTTTCTACCGTCATAAATTGTCAAAAAAATATATACCAATGTCCGAAATATTTAAACACCGACAATCTGGAAGCTGACACATTACAAAATATAGCTATTATAGCTACAAGCCGGAATGTAGCGAGTTCGATTCCCGACGCTGTCATTGGAAATTTTTATAGGCACAATTCTCCCAGCAGCAATATCATCCTAGGGTCAACTTAGGTTCTAACACAAATGAGTACCAGGAATACGTCCTGGGGGTAAATGTGGCTGATGCATACTGCTGAGAACCTGGACACTTTCACCATCCCACTATCCTGAAACTTGTGAGCTTCAGCCTCCCCAAAACCTCAGGAGTTGTCCAGGTCTGTACACGGATCGCTTTACCTGTAATTTTTTTTCTTTATTGTTCTATAGCTTTCTATTGCAGCTTAGAATCATCACCTTCCTTTAACTATAAGCAGTCTGTATTGTAGAAAGCGTGCAGGATTTACAGTTTGAACGACATCTGGATAGCGGTGCTATCGCAATGAAACTTTAGAGCACAGCTAATGCTACCACTGCCACGTGTGTCAACGTGCAATATATCGAGAACCGAGAGAAAGGTTTTCTAAAACCTGCTAACAAACTGGATTCGCCCAAATTCAAGCACATTTTCGGACGTGCTAGAAAGACTCACGTAACGTTAGAGCCAGAGATGCTAACAGTAGAAGCAGAAGCACTGTGACTCGTTTACATACCGAACCGCACAATTGGAAGCAGTCAGTGCCAAACCGCAACTGAGGTACGCTTACAATTGTAACAAAGTCTCAATCACGAAACATCAGGCTTGTTCTGTGTGTGGATGTTATACACAACAATATGAATATAAACAGAGATAAGTCAACTACACTCTCTCTCTCTCTGTCTCTCTCTCTCTTTCTTTCTCTCACTCCCTCCCTCTCTCTCTCTGTACATGTGTAGCTCTCGCCATGATCGGTGTAAATATCAATTCCAATATCAACAATCCACCCACCACAGTATGTAATTTTCAGACTGGTAACTCCAGAATTTGTAGTCACACAGAAGTCTGCGGTGTTGTCAAACCGCACACTGCGCAGTGTGGTCACAGCACTTCCGTGTAACGTGCTTACAAATAATTGTCATGCAAGACTAAAAGGAAGTAATTTTAAATATGTCGCTACGTAGAGTAGAATGTAAAAATGGAAATTCGACATAAGAGAATGCAGCTAACAGTTCTTCTCAATAATAGGGCGTGGTAGACAGAAGAAATGAATACTAAGTTTTGATGGGAATAACTTATCCGACAACAGAGCTTGCAAACCTAAACATAAGTGGGAGGAAAAAATGAAAACAAATCTTCTATGAACAGTGCAGTACTGTGCGGACTGTAAGGATCGGGCACAATATACCGACTGGTCTTGGGACGTTCTGAACTTAGTAATGGCAACTCAGGTTACATGTAACGCGGAGTAGGGCTCTTCCGAGGTAACCACTGTCTTCCCACGATATATTCTGGCCAATGGAGCTAGACAGTAAAGAGTAGAAGTTAGCTGTGTTAAGTGCGTTGGCATCATCTGTTCTTGTTTCAGAAACATGGTTTATTTTTACATATGAAATATATGTCTAAGTAGCATATTGTGTGGTTTTTAAAATGAGATATGCTCCTACGTTTAACAAATTCACTGTAATATTGTGGTATTATTTTACATGATATTATTTCCTTGGCACGCAGTCATTGAAAAAGGCCATCGCGAAGCATAAAAAGTGCTGCCTAAGATTAAAGGAAGAGAATCAACTGATGAAATGAGTGTTTGAAATGTTACAGAGAACTACATTAACCCTTAGGCGACTAATGTCATATATACATGGAGCACCCATTCTTGATGTTTCTAGATCACACACAACGACGCAGCACAGTCGGTAGGACTCCTCTGGACGAGTGATCAGCTCGTCGCAGAGACCTCTACCTGACAACACACGACACTCACAACA
>Ga0268261_10003589_pt1 | contig 11446 bp, 4 predicted proteins | sample TergutNc150P1_FD_190353 | JGI IMG/M metagenome (GOLD analysis project Ga0268261, IMG submission 190353) | Nasutitermes corniger P1 segment gut microbial community from laboratory colony in Florida, USA - Nc150 P1 (SPAdes) (version 2) | ecosystem: Host-associated > Arthropoda: Insects > Digestive... | reverse complement strand
GAAGAAGAAGAAGAAGAAGAAGAAGAAGAAGAAGAAGAAGAAGAAGAAGAAGAAGAAGAAGAAGAAGAAGAAGAAGAAGAAGAAGAAGAAGAAGAAGAAGAAGAAGAAGAAGGCACATGCAGTACGTTATAAGGTCCTCACTTATCCCTTTAAATCCAGAAACTAATGATAGTGGGGGGCGTAGCTAGAGGAAGGGAAGATGAGCGGTGCGCTCGCCCCGGGCGACAGAATCGAAGCAGCGGCAAAATTAATATTGCAAATAAAAAAATTGATTTTGTGCTCTCAAAATAGTTTAAATTATTGAGCAAAATAAAAGGATTTTCAACAAATAATTGCGACTGTGGGAGTCGGCAACCAAATCACTGTTTTCATCCATTACTATATTAGTTCTAGGATGGTAACCCTTCTTAAAGTTACTGATGCCCCTACACAAGTCCTTAATATTTTTTATCTTACTGTTATTTTGAAGTTCCTCAATTTTAGCTTTCAGATGTTCCTTTTTTTGTTCCTGAAATGTCTGCAAGCTTCACGTCTTACATTGTTCATATTATCTACATTGCTTTGGCTTGGATCCTGTACCCACTGCATTTCAGCCTGCTTCCTTTCATCTAAAAACATATACATTTTTCATCAAACCATTATTTAAGCTGCTTCAATGCGTGAAGACCCAGACTTTCTTTAGCTGAGGTTTTGACATCTTCTTTAACATTCTCCTATGCCCGATGTATGTCCTCGCTATCACTTAAGTACTCCAAAGCTGCAAGACTCTTTGAAATCTCCATCTGATCCTGTTTCCTACCCTCCACCTAATTTAGCTTCGATTTAGCTGAGATTAAATTTTTCCTTATCAAACTTCTGTGCTGCTTGTTTACTTACTTCCAGTCTTTCCCTAAATTTTGCAACCACCAGATAGTGATCAGTATCAAAGTCAACTCTCCTGAAACTTCATACATCTAGTATATTCGAATGCCATCTATCTAACAATATGTGATCAATTTGGTTGTAAGTCTTCCCATCAAAAAAGGTCCGGGTGTACTTATGAACGTTTCGGTGCAGGAACATCGTGCTATTGAAAACTTCTTTTTCTAAATCCCATTACAGGCCTCGACAGGCCCTGAGGGTTCCAGGAGGATGAGGCTCCCAGATTTCAAGACAATTTGCACATGAAGGTGGTAAGGTTGTCAGCCCTATGCACCGGCTGCCTTTACCCACAGGAAACATTCCTGGTACTCATTTCTTTTAAAGGCTGAGTCGACCCCAAAGCCATAGCGGGGCCGAAAGGATTATGTTAATGAAAAAATACAATGACACCATCGGGAATCAAACCCGCAACCTTACGGCTTGTAGCGCAGTGCCTCAACCAGCTGCGCTACCGCGTGCCCCGCCATTAACAACTAGAATTTTGATTTGGCAAAGTTTATATTCTAACACCATTAACAACAGTATCTCGATGTAATATCTCATTCCCAATTGTCGGTTTGAAATATTCTCTCTCCCCACTTTTGCATTAAAATCTCCTAATAGAATTTTCATATGGTACTGAGAAAAATGATCAAGAAACTGCTCTAATTCCTCATACAAACTGTCTTTGGAATCGCCACTTTTCTCCTCACTTGGTGCATGCACATTCAGAACAACGATATTACACCAGCGACCTCTCAGCACTATATATGACACCTTATCGCTAACAAACTTTTCTCTCGTAACTGTTGAGGCTATTCTGTGGTGTACAAAAATCCTGTTCCCAAATGATGACTTTCTTTTCCTTTTCCATAGAAAAAATTATAGCCCCCTGCTTTTAAGGTGCCCCTTTTTTCCACATAAAACCCCGTATACCACCAAATCTAATTTATACCTCGCTAATTCACCGGCTGCTGCTGTAAATGAACGTACCCTGTACAGGCTCCTAACATTCCAAGTACCAAATCTCGTGTCCCTTTTTCGTTGCTCAGTACGTGCCAAGGCATCAGTCTAGGTTCGAGGCTTTCTCTATGTATATTTCCTGACAAGGTACGTTTTTACGGTGAGGAGTTGTTAGCGCTTCGTTCAATACCCAAAATGGAGGACCACCCCTTGCCGGCTCTCCGGGAATGCCTATTCAATATATTTGCAGCTATTCTTCATATTGGAGGCCGTTCCTCCATCCCCAACCTGAGGACGCGCCATGCCGTGGTGACAACGAACCTCTTATCGCGGAAAAATGAGACGTTATTCTTTGCAAATAGAAAGGAGCACAGCCAGCATGTTTGCCACTGTCTCTGGTTTCCGTACTGGGTAACATAACTGAACCATATCATGTGCGCAACAAACTCCCTCAGAGCATCGACGGATTTGGCAGCGACATATAGTTAGCTGTGACTGGAGCAGTCAAATAGGGCAGCTCTGTCGTGTCTGCATGGAATGGGGGCTTCGAAGAATTTTCAATGCCAAATAATGTTAATAAATAGCACATTGGTTAAGTCTAAGGCTATGTGACTATGTAACAAACAAAATGTGACTATGTAGTAAAGAAACGTGACTATGCACCAAACAAAATGTGACTATGTAGCAAACAAAATGTGACTATGTAGCAAACAAAATGTGACTATGTAGCAAACAAAATGTGACTATGTAACAAACAAAATGTGACTATGTAGTAAAGAAATGTGACTATGCAGCAAACAAAATGTGACTATGTAGCAAACAAAATGCGACCGTGTAGCAAATAAAATGTGCCTATGTAGCAAACATAATGCGACTATGTAGCAAATAAAATGTGACTATGTAGCAAAAAAATGTGACTACCTAACAAAGAAAATGTGACTATATAGCAAACAAAATGTGACTACGTAGCAAACAAAATGTGTCTATGAAACAAACAAAATGTGACTATGTAGCAAACAAAATGCGACTATGTAACAAATAAAATGTGACTATGTAGCAAAAAAATGCGACTATGTAGCAAATAAAGTGTGACTATGTAGTAAACAAAATGTGACTACCTAACAAACAAAATGAGACTATATAGAAAACAAAATGTGACTACGTAGCAAACAAAATGTGCCTATGTAGCAAACAAAATTTGACTACGTAGCAAACAAAATGTGACTATGTAGCAAAAAAATGTGACTATGTAGCAAACAAAATGTGACTACGTAGCAAACAAAATGTGAACAAAAGTGACTATGTAACAAATAAAATGTGACTATGTAGCAAACAAAATGTGACTACGTAGCAAACAAAATGTGACTATGTAGCAAACAAAATGTGACTACGTAGCAAACAAAATGTGACTATGTAGCAAACAAAATGTGACTATCTAGCAAACAAAATGTGACTATATAGCAAACAAAATGTGACAATGTAGCAAACAAAATGTGACTATGTGGCAAAAAATGTGACTATGTAACAAACAAAATGTGACTATGTATCAAACAAAATGTGACTATGTAACAAACAAAATGTGACTATGTATCAAACAAAATGTGACTATGTAGCAAACAAAATGTGACTATGTGGCAAACAAAATGTGAAAACATGTGACTATGTAGCAAACAAAATGCGACTAGGTAGCAAACAAAATGTGACTATGTAGCAAACAAAATGTGACAATGTAACAAACAAATGTGACTATGTATCAAACAAAATGTGACTATGTAGCAAACAAAATGTGACTATGCAGCAATCAAAATCTGACCATGTAGCAAACAAAATGTGACTACGTAACAAACAAAATGTGACTATGAAGCAAACAAAATGTGACTATGTAGCAAACAAAATGTGAATATGTAGCAAACAAAATTTGACTATGTAGCAAACAAAATGTGAAAAAATGTGACTATGTAGCAAGCAAAATGTGACTATGTAGCAAATAAAATGTGACTACGTAGCAAACAAAAGGTGACTATTGAGCAAACAAAAAGTGACTATGTAGCAAACAAAATGTGACTACGTAGCAAAAAAATGTGACAATGTAGCAAACAAAATGTGACTATGTAGCAAATAAAATGTGACTACGTAGCAAGCAAAATGTGACTATGCAGCAAACAAAATGTGACTATGTAGCAAATAAAATGTGACTACGTAGCAAACAAAAGGTGACTATTGAGCAAACAAAAAGTGACTATGTAGCAAACAAAATGTGACTACGTAGCAAACAAAATGTGACAATGTAGCAAACAAAATGTGACTATGTAGCAAATAAAATGACTACGTAGCAAGCAAAATGTGACTATGCAGCAAACAAAATGTGACTATGTAGCAAATAAAATGTGACTACGTAGCAAACAAAAGGTGACTATTGAGCAAACAAAAAGTGACAATGTAGCAAACAAAATGTGACTACGTAGCAAACAAAATGTGACAATGTAGCAAACAAAATGTGACTATGTAGCATACAAAATGTGAACAAAATGTGACCACGTAGCAAACAAAATGTGACTATGTAACAAACAAAATGTGATTATATAACAAAATGTGACTATGTAGCAAACAAAATGTGACTATGTAACAAAAAAGTGTAACTACGTAGCAAACAAAATGTGACTATGTAACAAACAAAATGTGGTCATGTAAAAAACAAAATGTGCCTATGTAGCAAACAAAATGTGAAGAAAATGTGACTGCAGCCAACAAAATGTGAACAAAATGTGACTATGTAGCAAACAAAATGTGAAAAAATGTGACTATGTAGCAAACAAAATGTGACTATGCAGCAAACAAAATGTGACTATGTAACAAACAAAATGTGACTACGTAGCAAACAAAATGTGACTATACAGCAATCAAAATGTGACTATGTAGCAAACAAAATGTGACTATGCAGCAAACAATATGTGACTATGTAGCAAACAAAATGTGACTATGTAACAAACAAAATGTGACTACGTAGCAAACAAAATGTGACTATACAGCAATCAAAATGTGACTATGTAGCAAACAAAATGTGACTATGCAGCAAACAAAATGTGACTATGTAGCAAACAAAATGTGACTATGTAACAAACAAAATGTGACTACGTAGCAAACAAAATGTGACTGTACAGCAATCAAAATGTGACTATGTAGCAAACAAAATGTGACTATGTAGCAAACAAAATGTGACTATGTAGCAAACAAAATGTGACTATGCAGCAATCAAAATGTGACTATGTAGCAAACAAAATGTGAAAAATGTGATAATGTAGCAAACAAAATGTGACTATGTAGCAAACAAAATGTGACTATATAACAAACAAAATGTGACTATGTAGCAAACAAAACGTGACTATGTATTAAAAAATGTGACTATGTAACAAACAAAATGTGACAATGTAACAAATATAATGTGAATATGTAGCAAACAAACTGTGACTATATAGGAAACAAAATGTGACTATGTAGCAAACAAAATGTGACTATATAACAAACAAAATGCGAAAATGTAGCAAACAAAACGTGACTATGTAAAAAACAAAATTTGACTATGCAGCAAACAAAATGTGACTATGCAGCAAAGCAAATGTGACTATGGAACACACAAAATGTGACTATGTAGCAAACAAAATGTGCCTATGAAGCAAACAAAATGTGACTCTGTAGCAAACAAAATGTGACTTTGTAACAAACCAAATGTGTCTATGTAGCAAACAAAATGTGACTATGTAGCAAAGAAAATGTGACTATTGAGCAAACAAAAGTGACTATGTTGCAAACAAAAAGTGACTAGGTAGTAAAAAATGTGACTATGTAGCAAACAAAATGTGACTATGTAACAAACATAATGTGACTATGTAGAAAACAAAATGTGACTCTGTAGCAAAGAAATGTGACTATGTAGCAAACAAAATGTGAATATGTAGCAAACAAAATGTGACTATGTAGCAAACAAAATGTGACTATGTAACAAACAAAAAGTGACTATGTAGCAAACAAAATGTGACTATGTAGCAAACAAAATGTGACTATGTAGCAAAAAATGTGACAATGTAACAAACAAAATGTGACTATGTAACAAACAAAAAGTAACTATGTAACAAACAAAATGTGACTATGTAACAGACAAAATGTGCCTATGTAGCAAACAAAATGTGACTATGTAGCAAATAAAATATGACTATGTAACAAGTGAAATGTGACTATGCAGCAAACAAAATGTGACTATGTAGCAAACAAAATGTGACTATATAACAAACAAAATGTCACTATGTAACTAACAAAATGTCACTATGTTGCAAACAAAATGGGACTATGTAGCAAACAAAATGTTACTATGTAACAAACAAAATGTGACTATGTAACAAACAAAATGTGACTATGTAACAAACGAAATGTGACTATGTAATAAACGAAATGGGACTATGTAGCAAACGAAATGTGACTATGTAGCAAACAAAAGGTGACTATGTAACAAACGAAATGTGACTATGTAACAAACAAAATGTGACTATGTAGCAAACAAAATGTGACTATGTAACGAACAAAATGTGGATGTGTAACAAACAAAATGTAACTATGTAACAAACAATATGTGACTATGTAGCAAACAAAATGTGACTATGTAACAAACGAAATGTGACTATGTCGCAAACAAAATGTGACTATGTAGCAAACAAAACGTGACTATGTAGCAAAAAAATGTGACTATGTAACAAACAAAACGTGACTATGTAACTAACAAAATGTGACTATGTAGCAAACAAAACGTGACCATGTAGCAAACAAAATGTGACTATGTAGCAAACAAAATGTGACTATGTAGCAAACAAAATGCGACTATGTAGCAAACAAAATGTGACTATGTAACAAACAAAATGTGACTATGTAACAAACAAAATGTGACTATGTAACAAACGAAATGTGACTACGTACCAAACAAAATGTGACTATGTAGCAAACAAAATGTGACTATGTAACTAACAAAATATGACTATGTTGTAAAAAATGTGACTATGTTGCAAACAAAATGTGACTATGTAGCAAACAAAATGTGACTATGTAACTAAAAAATGTGGCTATGTTGCAAACAAAATGTGACTATGTAGCAAACAAAATGTGAATATGTAACTAACAAAATATGACTATGTTGCAAACAAAATGAGACTATGTTGCAAACAAAATGTGACTATGTAACTAAAAAATGTGACTATGTTGCAAACAAAATGTCACTATGTTGCAAACAAAATGTGACTATGTAACTAACAAAATGTAACTATGTAGCAAACAAAATGTGACTATGTAACTAAAAAATGTGACTATGTTGCAAACAAAATGTCACTATGTTGCAAACAAAATGTCACTATGTAACTAACAAAATGTGATTATGTTGCAAACAAAATGTGACTATGTTGCAAAGAAAACGTGACTATGTAGCAAACAAAATGTGACTATGTAGCAAACAAAATGTGACTATGTAGCAAACAAAATGTGAATATGTAGCAAACAAATTGTGACTATGTAGCAAACGAAATGTGACTATGTAACAAACAAAATGACTATGTATCAAACAAAATGTGACTATGTAACAAACAAAATGTGACTAAGTAGCAAACAAAATGTGACTATGTAGCAAACAAAATGTGACTATGTAGCAAAGTGTGACTATGCAGAAAACAAAATGTGACTTTGTAACTATCAAAATGTGACTATGTTTTAAACAAAATGTGACTATGTAGCAAACAAAATGTGACTATGTTGCAAAGAAAATGTGGCTATGTAACTAACAAAATGTCACTATGTAGCAAACAAAATGTCACTATGTAACTAACAAAATGTGACTATGTTGCAAAAATGTGCCTATATAGCAAACATGTGACTATGTAGCAAATAAAATGTGACTATGTAGCAAAGAAAATGTGACTGTAACAAACGAAATGTGACTATGTAAAAAACGAAATGTGACTATGTAGCAAACAAAATGTGACTATGTAGCAAACAAAATGTGACTATGCAACTAACAAAATGTGACTATGTTGGAAACAAAATGTGACTATGTAGCAAACAAAATGTGACTATGTAACTAACAAAATGTGACTATGTTGTAAACAAAATGTGACTATGTAGCAAACAAAATGTGACTACGTAACTAACAAAATGTGACTATGTTGCAAACAGAATGTGACTATGTAGCAAACAAAATGTGACTATGTAGCAAAGAAAATGTGACTATGTAACTAACAAAATGTGACTATGTTGCAAACAAAATGTGACTATGTAGCAAACAAAATGTGACTATGTTGTAAACAAAATGTGACTATGTAGCAAACAAAATGTGACTATGTTGTAAACAAAATGTGACTATGTAGCAAACAAAATGTGACTATGTTGTAAACAAATTGTGACTATGTAACAAATAAAATGTGACTATGTAGCAAACAAAATGTCACTATGTAACTAACAAAATGTGGCTATGTTGCAAACAAAATGTGACTATGTAGCAAACGAAATGTGACTATGTATCAAACAAAATGTGACTATGTAGCAAACAAAATGTGACTATGTAGCAAACGAAATATGACTATGTAGCAAACAAAATGTGACTATGTAGCAAACAAAATGTGACTATGTAGCAAACAAAATGTGACTATGTAGCAAACAAAATGTGACTATGTAGCAAACAAAATGTGACTATGTTGCAAACAAAATGTGACTATGTAACTAACAAAATCTGACTGTGTTGTAAACAATATGAGACTATGTTGCAAAGAAAATGTGACTATGTAACTAACAAAATGTGACTATGTAGTAAACAAAATGAGACTATGTTGCAAACAAAATGTGACTATGTAACTAACAAAATGTGACTATGTTGCAAACAAAATGTGACTATGCAACTAACAAAATGTGACTATGTTGTAAACAAAATGAGACTATGTTGCAAACAAAATGTGACTATGTAACTAACAAAATGTGACCATTTTGTAAACAAAATGAGACTATGTTGCAAACAAAATGTGACTATGTAACTAACAAAATGTGACTATGTTGCAAACAAAATGTGACTATGTAGCAAACAAAATGTGACTATGTAACTAACAAAATGTGACTATGTTGTAAACAAAATTTCACTATGTAGCAAACAAAATGTGACTATGTAGCAAACAAAATGTGACTATGTAGCAAAAATATGTGACTATGTAGCAAACAAAATGTGACTATGTAACTAACAGAATGTGACAATGTAGCAAGCAAAATGTGACTATGTAGCAAACAAAATGTCACTATGTAACTAAAAAATGTGACTATGTTGCAAACAAAATGTGACTATGTATCAAACAAAATTTGACTATGTAGCAAACAAAATGTGACTATGTAGCAAACGAAATGTGACTATGTATCAAACAAAATGTGACTATGTAGCAAACAAAATGTGACTATGTAGCAAACGAAATATGACTATGTAGCAAACAAAATGTGACTATGTAGCAAACAAAATGTGACTAGGTAGCAAACAAAATGTGACTATGTAGCAAACAAAATGTGTCTATGTAGGAAACAAAATGTGACTATGTTGTAAACAAAATGAGACTATGTTGCAAACAAAATGTGACTATGTAACTAACAAAATGTGACTATGTTGTAAACAAAATGAGACTATGTTGCAAACAAAATGTGACTATGTAACTAACAAAATGTGACTATGTAGTAAATAAAATGAGTCTACGTTGCAAACAAAATGTGACTATGTAACTAACAAAATGTGTCTATGTTGCAAAGAAAATTTGACTATGTAAATAACAAAATGTGACTATGTTGTAAACAAAATGAGACTATGTTGCAAACAAAATGTGACTATGTAACTAACAAAATGTGACTATGTTGTAAACAAAATGAGACTATGTTGCAAACAAAATGTGACTATGTAACTAACAAAATGTGACTATGTTGCAAACAAAATGTGACTATGTAGCATACAAAATGTGACTATGTAACTAACAAAATGTGACTATGTTGTAAACAAAATGTCACTATGTAGCAAACAAAATGTGACTATGTAGCAAACAAAATGTGACTATGTAGCAAACAAATGTGACTATGTAGCAAACAAAATGTGACTATGTAGCAAACAAAATGTGACTATGTAGCAAACAAAATGTGACTATGTAGCAAACAAAATGTGACTATGTAGCAAATAAAATGTGACTATGTTGTAAACAAAATGAGACTATGTTGCAAACAAAATGTGACTATGTAACTAACAAAATGTGACTATGTTGTAAACAAAATGAGACTATGTTGGAAACAAAATGTGACTATGTAACTAACAAAATGTGACTATGTAGTAAACAAAATGAGACTACGTTGCAAACAAAATATGACTATGTAACTAACAAAATGTGACTATGTTGCAAACAAAATTTGACTATGTAACTAACAAAATGTGACTATGTTGTAAACAAAATGAGACTATGTTGCAAACAAAATGTGACTATGTAACTAACAAAATGTGACTATGTTGTAAACAAAATGAGACTATGTTGCAAACAAAATGTGACTATGTAACTAACAAAATGTGACTATGTTGCAAACAAAATGTGACTATGTAGCAAACAAATGTGACTATGTAACTAACAAAATGTGACTATGTTGTAAACAAAATGTCACTATGTAGCAAACAACATGTGACTATGTAGCAAACAAAATGTGACTATGTAGCAAACAAATGTGACTATGTAGCAAACAAAATGTGACTATGTAACTAACAGAATGTGACTATGTAGCAAACAAAATGTGACTATGTAGCAAACAAAATGTCACTATGTAACTAAAAAAATGTGACGATGTTGCAAACAAAATGTGACTATGTAGCAAACAAAATGTCACTATGTAACTAACAAAATGTGAGTATGTTGCAAACAAAATGTGACTATGTAGCAAAGAAAATGTCACTATGTAACTAACAAAATGTGACTATGTTGCAAACAAAATGTGACTATGTAGCAAACAAAATGTCACTATGTAACTAACAAAATGTGACTATGTGGGAAACAAAATGTGACTATGTAGCAAACAAAATGTCGCTATGTAACTAACAAAATGTGACTATGTTGCAAACAAAATGTGACTGTGTTGCATCAAAATGTGACTATGTAGCAAACAAAATGTGACTATGTAGCAACCAAAATGTCACTATGTAACTAACAAAATGTGACTATGTTGCAAACAAAATGTGACTATGTAGCAAACAAAATGTGACTATGTAGCAAATAAAATGTCACTATGTAACTAACAAAATGTGACTATGTTGCAAACAAAATGTGACTATGTAGCAAACAAAATGTGACTATGTAGCAAACAAAATGTCACTATGTAACTAACAAAATGTGACTATGTAGCAAACAAAATGTCACTATGTAACTAACAAAATGTGACTATGTTGCAAACAAAATGTGACTATGTAGCAAACAAAATGTCACTATGTAACTAACAAAATGTGACTATGTTGCAAACAAAATGTGACTATGTTGCAAACAAAATGTGACTATGTAGC
>Ga0268261_10003588_pt1 | contig 11446 bp, 10 predicted proteins | sample TergutNc150P1_FD_190353 | JGI IMG/M metagenome (GOLD analysis project Ga0268261, IMG submission 190353) | Nasutitermes corniger P1 segment gut microbial community from laboratory colony in Florida, USA - Nc150 P1 (SPAdes) (version 2) | ecosystem: Host-associated > Arthropoda: Insects >... | reverse complement strand
CAACTGGGCCATCATCAGGCCTTATATATGTACAGGTCTTTTCTACTACAATACATTTTGGGATCCCAAACTGTCTTATAAGATGTTATTATAATGCTGTGTTATGATTGATATATTGCTAAAACAAATTTTAAAACCACATGTTAAAACAATTGTTAAAACTAGATATTCACAGGACGAATGTCATTTAGGAGCATTATGGTAATGACATTTGTCCTGTGAATATCTAGTTTTAACAATTGTTTTAACATATGGTTTTAACATTTGTTTTAGCAATATATCAATCATAACACAGCATTATAATAACATCTTATAAGACAGTTTGGGATCCCAAAATGTATTGTAGTAGAAAAGACCTTTACATATATAAGGCCTGATGATGGCCCAGTTGGGGCCAAAACATGTAGCCGAGTGAATACTTCATAAAGGTTATAGATGTGTTAGACGGAAGAAGATTGTACTTTGTTTTAATATGGAACACTTCGGGAAGAATAAAGTTAAGTTCATTACCACGTTTACAACAGCCTGCCATTTATCCCTATCCTGAGCCAGATCAATCCAGTATATGCCCCCATCCCTCTTCCTGAAGATCCATCTTAATATTATCCCCTCATCAATGTCTTGGTCTTTAAAGTTGTCTCTTTCCCTCAGGTTTCCCCACGAAAACACTGTATGCACCTCTCCTGGTTCCCATATATGCTACATGTCCTGCCCATCTCATTCTTCTTGATTTGATCACCTGAATAATATTTGGTGAAGAGTACAGATCATTAAGCTACTTATTACATAGTTTTTTTCCCCATTCCCCTGTTACCTCATCCCTCTTGGGCCCAAATATTCTTGTCAGTTCCTTATTCCCCAACACCCTCAGCCTACGTTCCTCCTTCAGTGTGAGTGACCAAATTCACACCCATACAAAGCAAGAGGCAAAATTATAGTTCTGTATATCTTAATCCTTAAATTTTTAGATTGCAAACTGGAAGACAAAAGATTCTATACCGAATGATAGCAAGCAGTCCCTGACTTCGATCTGCTCTTAATTTCTTCCTGAATAGAATGTTGATTTGTTCAGGTTTTTCCCAAATGTTTGAACTGTTCCTCCCTTTCAAAGGAACTATTGTCAATCTTCATATTGCGACTTCGTCCTGCATTCTGATCTTGAGACATGACCATGTATTTAGTTTTATCAGCATTTACTTTTAATCTAATCTCCTTACTAGCAACTACTAAAGCTTCTGTGCCTTTCTTTCTAGTATGTACGCTTCTGCCCAATATATTAAGATCAGCATAAACTAGAAACTGATGTGTACCATTTAATTTCAAGCCATCCTGGTTTACCTGGACCCTCCTAATGGTGTACTCAAGCAAAGTTGAAAAGCAGTGGCAATAAAGCATGTCCTTTTTGCAAACCATTCGTAATAGTCAACATGTCCGACAAATGCTTGCCTACCCAGACTCTGCTATAGGTTCAGACACATATTAGCCTTACTAGTTTCATGGGGATACCAAACTCAATGAAAATACTATATGAGATCTCCCACCTAACTGAATCATGGGCTTTCGTGAAGTCCATAAATAATTGATGCATGGCTTTATTGTTTTCCCATTTTTTTCTTAAGTATTTGATGACTGCAGTTTTTGTATATTGTGAATAATGTGGAATCTATTCTTGTGTAACAAAAAAATCTTCAAAGAACACAGTGTGCATGTAGCATGATTGGCTTTACAACATGGTTTTATATCTGCAGTAAATTAACACTAACAAGGGGCAGGCCTGAGGCGTGGGAAACGGATTTAGTTCATTTTATTATTAATGGAAACATTAATTAATTTCATTAGACACGTGTTTTTTCTTTTGTCCTAACGCGCCCGCCTTTCACCAAAAAACATTATAGAAAATATTGGTCGCCGCCACAAATGAGTGGTATCATGCTGAGAGGGGTGTAATGTCGAAGTGTCAACGGCGCAGCGGTAGAGTACAAAGATGGTGACCAGGATGTCGCCGGTTCAAATCTTTTGGCCGGAATTTTTTTATTATTATATTTTTTGCACTCTGTATAATGAGAAAAATTATTTTTGCAATAGAAAACATTTTTTAAGGTTTTTTAAAAAAAGAAATTGTTTAAAAATTGAAGGAAATGTAGGAACAGCTTTTGTTCTTTCTTTTCTTTCCTTGCTTATATTTTCGGACCCTATAGAAATAAGATTGGGGAGTGTTTCTGTGTTTAACAGTAAAACCTTCAAAACTGGTTTTGGCGTTGCCATCCGCCAAGTGTATTTGCAATGGGGTTCCCTTCATTAAATGTGCGTGGTGTGAAATAACATTGTGTTTCAAATGTTTCTACGACGAATATCATCCAAAATCATGTAAAAAACAATAATAAAAAATGTAACTTCTTTCTCAATTATGTTTTTCCAATAAAACAATCATTTTTAAGCGATTTCTGTTTTTAAAAAACCTTAAAAAATGTTTTCTATTGCAAATAATTTTTCTCATTATACAGAGTGCAAAAAAATATAATAATAATAATAAAAAATTCTGGTCAAAAGATTCGAACCGGCTACATTGTGGTCGCCGTCTTTGTACTCTACCACTTTGCCATTGACGCTTCGACATTACACGCCGCTCGGCATGATACCACTCGTTTGCGGCGGCGACCGACATTTTCAATAATTTTTTTTGGCGAAAGGCAGCTGCGTTAGGACAAAAGAAAAAATATGTGTCTAATGAAATTAATTAATGTTTACATTAATAATAAAATGAACTAAATCCGTTTCCCACGCCCCAGGCCTGCCCCTTGTAAGGCCAATGAAGTATGCAAGATTGCGAAGACTTTTTTTTTAAAAAGATTGTGTGATTTACAGATACACTAATTGAGAGGGATCACATGTCCTAAAACTGCTTCCATCAGATAACAGAGGTGTCAGTAAAACAATGACATTATAAGTTAGATATTGTTTTCCACAAATTAAATGAACCACTGTAAAAGTAAGCAGTTTTCTGCCCAACTTGTGAAATGATTTCCATGATTAAAACACTGGTTAGTTTTCTCATGTATAAAGACATGTTTGTTGATTAAATTATATTATTATGTGGATAATGTTACTGTTTGTTTGTTTGTTTCTTTCTTTCTTTGTTTTTTTTTCATTCATTCATTCTTTCTTTCTTTCTTTGTGTATTGCTTTTTTTCTTTCTTTCAGTCAAGTATTTGAGAAACATATTTTGTAATTTTTAGTTCTGATTAAAGCATGTGCCTATCAGGTACCAAACAGTTAGCAGAAGAATTTGGTGTATCAGAAACTCTAATTAAACTTATCAGCGAGGGGCTGATGGAGACCCCACAACATGATCTGCGGTCACAGTTCCAGGAGCCTCTTTTCCGCAGAAGTGTCACATCCCTTGAAGATATTCGTGCTGGAGCAGTACTCACTGGTAATATCTTCATTTTACTATCTTTAAAGATGAACATAAATATGGTAGATGAAATGGGAAAGAAGTCAGGATATAGAAATCGTAACTGACCGGTCAGATAAACTACAACGTGAGCTATATTACTGACAGTGAACCTTCTTGTTGTAATGGTAGTATAGTGATTGTTAATTTTAAGACATTCTTTAGTGAAAGGTCAAAATAAAGTACTTGTACATGACATGAAGGAACATAGGCGAAGTGGAGGCATAGCTCCACTCATTTGTAATTTGGGTTCCAGGTTGAGGTGAGTAGTTGGCCTCACATGCTGGCTGCTTTACCTCCAGGGAAAGAACTCTGGCACCATTTGAATAGGAGGCTGGGTGGGTCTGATAGACAGTCTGGGTGTTTTAGAAAGGAGAAAATCTCCTGGCCCTTGCCAAGGTTTGAACCCTGGATCATACAGCTGGAATTATCTATAGATAATGTTTAGAGAAATGAGGCATATTCTAATAATACTTTTGTATGGTCACTTATGTTGTTGTCCATACATTTGATACAAAGCGTAACCCGAATATCTTGGTTATTTTTCAAGATTGCTGGGTGTTATGAATATATCTGTTACTTTAGTCAGCCATGGGTTCAAAGCTGTTTAACAAAGCCTTTGTAAGAATCTGCAATACAAGCTGTTTTGGCTCCTGTTGTGAGGCTATATCTGCTTTTACTGTGATGACTAGAATATATTATGAGCACTGTTGTGGATATTTAACCCCAGATATGCAGGTTATGAAGAAGTGGTAGTGTCTATCATGCCAGAATTTTTATGGTGGCAGAAATGAGGTTGATGTCCAGTACTTGTTAGTTGAATTTATTGTGTGTGTTCCTTGTTGAAGGTGGTGTTATCTTTGGTGGGAGGGAGGAAACATAATCTTTTATCTGCTTATTGAAATTTGTTTTGAATAAGATAAGTTGGCTTATGTGGTAATGTTTTTGATTTCTGTTTTGGGAGGTGCCTGGAAGTCAAATGCCCTAACTGAAGTTTTTCATGGTTTGTCTCAGATCCTTGAGGCAGGCAACCAGGAGGGTATCTCAGATTAGGCCATCACAGCCCCCTTCCACATTCTTTCCCATTTAGAATTTATCATCTTACCTCCCAAGATCTTTGCCCATTACTGACCTCATCACATTTCTGTGCCAGCCGTTATGCTTTGACAGTTTCAGTCATTTCTTTTAGTTGTGTGTGAAGGATATCTATACAATGATATGCATTTTTTTTTTTCTATTTCCAAATGTGTATTTGAAAGAAGTAAAGACTTTCAGATGTTAATGAACCCGTGAACATGCATGTGACAGTAAACTCTGTTGTACCAATGACCAGATAAACTCTGAATGTTGGTTAAACCCCCAGGAGAAATTTATTCCTTTCATATTCTCCAGGGACACATGTGACCACAGCTCCTACACAAAGAACGGTATTTTGTGTTCTCCAGTTTTCAGAGACATACTTATTGACAGGTTTGCACCATGACGTCTGTGATATTGCAGTTAGGACCCACCACAACAGTTGCCTTACTCTTGATGTAGGCAGTTTGAAAACAAAAAAGTTGTTACTGCAAGGAAAGAGTTTTATTTGTTTGTTTGTTTGTTTGTTCCTTCCTTCTTTTCCTCCCACCCTCCTTCCTTCCTTTCTTGGTGGGTTGGTTGGTTGGTTGGTTGGCAGAATGCCATGGTAACCACTGTTGCTGTTGCACTCAACACAAGCCATGGCAACCGTTGTGTGGCTGTGCTGTCTGAGGCATGCATGGAGGCAAAACAAATAGTATCGTGGCTGGTTGCTGTGGGTATTGGGTGTGTTCTCCGTGAGGTATGAACTGAGGAAGAAGAAACTCTTTTACCATTGAGCATAAAATGTAGCATAGCAGAACCAGATGCCAGCACTATGATAGGAGTGACTAATGTTTGGCTTGATGTAAGAGAAGTGACTGACGACAGCTGTTGTGAAGTAGCATGTGAACATTATTATAGCCAATCTTATGATGTGTTGTGGGGGGGGGGATCTTTAAGATGCTTGTTGAGGAAGAAGAAAAAACTGAGGATCAGGCATGATCACCATGGTTAACAGGTATGACTCACCACAGAAAATGCAGAACTGACCCAACACAAAACAATTACTACCAGAATTTTCACAGCAAAGGTAAGAGCTGAAAGGTGACCATCCACTTTGCGGGAATGGGATTAGGAATAATTCCTCTCAAAGAAATGATAGAATTGGCACAGTTGAGTTGATTTGGGTTTGTTGTAATAATTAGGGATGAGAGATATGCCAGAATTGCCTGGCAGGCTAGAATATGGGGGAGGAGTCCTAATGGAAGGCACTGACAGACTTGGGAAGAGGGAATGCATTAGATTTTGAAGGAAAGAGGAATTGAGTGGAATGGAGTAAGAGGTATAGCTCAAGACCGTGACAGATGGCAAGGTCTTTGTTAACCCTCTACATCTACTGGCAGAAGAGGTTTGACTAAGTGAAATGAAGTGAAGTAAAGAGGTGCTGAGGCTCTAGATTTGACTCATTGCAGAAGAGCTAATGATAGAATCACCACTGCAAATAAAAGAAGGCAGCTGTGGACTATGCAAAAAATGATTATTGCAAACTGTCATAAGGACTGGGCATGCAGCTTATAGTAAGTTAATAGGATGTTGTTTAGAATGGTTATTTCGGATGGTTTTTGAGGTACGTTGAGCAAGGAGGGGTAATGATGTTAAATATTTTGATATATGTAGTGCCTATAAATTTTTTTCTGTCTAATATCCCTCATTTGTTTAATTTTTTCCAAAAAGTACTGTAAGGATGGTTTCATTGTGTTTGCTTTGAATGACAACACAATTATGATGTAAAGGAATCCACATTTTCCTTTATATCCTTCCATTTTCAGTTCCCTGGTTTTACACAGTATTTTTGCCCTTATTTTAGGGTGTCCTTTAAACATTGTTAAATGAAGGTTTTACGGTAGTTGTAAAATTGGCACTGTTGATTTTTATGTAAAATACTACATATACATTAATGTGCTGTACCACGTTTTGACAAACAAATGGAACTATTGCTGGCAATTGATGGTTATTATAAAATATTGCTAAGAGCATGCATTTGATCATCTACCACCATCTTGTAACACAACATGCTGGGGCTGCTTTACAGGAGTAATATAATGTCCTCAGAGTCATGTAATCAGTAGTTCTTAAAATCTGCTTTAATGAAAATATGAAAGGAACTGGGGAACTCTGTGTACAAGTTTTTGTGTGCTTTAGAAATATCCAGCAGCCAAAGGCTAATGTGAGCGTGAATATGTACTACTGTTTATCTTGATATGACCAAATTTCATTTGACTGATTAAGCAACTTTTGCAGGTCGGGTTCAGAATGTAACACACTTTGGTACTTTTGTGGATATCGGAGTGGGTACTGATGGTCTTATCCCACAAAGCCGACTTCGTAGTGCTAGACTGCAACTTGGAGACAGAATTGAAGTGAAGGTGATTTCGGTTGATATTAATCGGTGCAGAATATCTTTGGATCTCATTCGAACTCTGTGACATTTTACAGTTGTAAATGTAACTATATCAAAATGTTTGTGGAGAAGATTTTAGAATTGCATAGGATGAGGTGAGAAGAGGAAACAGTAAAAAGTATTCAAAGAAGTTGCAGGTCGGATTAAATTATAACAGAACTGCCATGACGTATATTAGGTCAGACTGGTTTTCAAGTTTGAGCCACACTGTTAATTAAAATATTGTGTTCAACATTACAGTCAATGTTGCTGCTGCTGCTGCTGGATAATGGAATACCATTGTGGGTTTTCAGAACATTAAGAGAAGTTCAAGCGATGTGACTTGAGACTTTACAGTCATCCTGTTTGTAGGAATAGGTATGAAGAGAGTGTTGGTGTGGGAGAGACTGCATGCCTTGAGTATGCCTGCTGTTTAATAATCACTCAGCTTTAACAACTTGTCACTTAGGTTGCATACAAGTTATGTGGTTCAGTCGAGTTTTGAGGCAGTAATCTGGTTTTGTATAAATTCAGAAGTGTTTCAGTATTTGTTGCAACATTTTTTGTTAAAATGCAGGTACTTGTGTGTTTTTGGATGATAAGACCTTACATTACACTTTGAGTGTGTGCTTCAATGTAGCATAAGTTAATACATTCATTCAGTGGTTCACATGATATGTGAATCGTCATGAACGAGATCAGTTAATCACATATGTATGCAAACAGTGCATATTGCACGCTGTTAATATAAACAGTGATTGTAAAAGTGGGTGTTTATGTACTTCCTGTATATTATGTTCTTATTATTATTTAGAATTTTTGTTCAGCTTGAAGTATGTGATTCATATTCCATGTTCATACTAAATCCTAATTCACATATCTTTCCTTATCCCTGTGTTTCCATAATGCACTTACGATTTCCTTACATTCTAGCATGTACTCGTAATTTGGTTCTGCATGTAAATAACTTAAAAAAGATATTGCAGAATGCCAAATATTTTTTTCCCTTGTTATCCTATAAACACTGGTTAAATTTCGTTTAATAATAATTCATGTTTTGTCAGCATTCAGGTATTGTATTTTGGATGACACACTGTGATTTGAGGTCCATCAGTCATATTGTAAGACTTCTTGAGATCGTTTGGAGAAGAAAATGTACGCACAATTGTCTGGTTTCTTACCATGAGTTGAGATTTTTTTGTATGTTCATATGGAGCCATGTCTACTGACACACACACACACACACACACACACACACACACACACATGCATGTGCACTCATGCGCACACACATATCAAATCACATGCATATGTCAGTAAAGTGATGTTAAGTGTGTTCTTGAACAATGGGGACTTCTGCTTCTGGACTTCCAGTTACGTACTGAAACACCTGGTGCAAATAATTACTATCTAACACTTGAAACACTGCATAACCAAGATTAAGAACACATCAGGGTAAACTTTGTGGTGGCATCATCCTGCTGTTCTTACACTGTGGCTCACAGAGTTCAGGACCAACTGAATACCATGTGATGGGTGGTGCTCAAATACCTTGCGAACAGCCAGTATGTATTTCCACATAATTTTCATGTCTTTGAATCATTAAATAAAGCCATCCAAGGCTGTATGTTCAAGGCAGATGGCAGTGTGCAGAAGGTTGGGGTACAGTGGTTTAGCCACCAGCCCAAGGAATTGTTTGCAGATGGGATTTGTTTCCTTGTTGCAGTGCCTTCACCTTTGAACATCGTTGAATGGGTTTGAATTGTAAATGCCTCAGAAAATAACTAGGCAAATTACAGTTCTGAATAATGTAACTATATAGAGATAGATTGTAAATGGGAAGGCAAATGATTCTGGGTGAAATTGTAGGAGACATTCGTGTGGGTGAAAAGTATATTCTCTTTCTGTGATGGAGGAATGTAGATTGATAGTCTTTAGGCACAAAAATCTCTGGGTAGGTTATCTGGACCTATGTGATGTGAAGTAACAGGACGCTGGAGGAAATTACATGAGCACAATAATGTGTAATTTACTAAATGTACAGGTTGTAACATGAGGGAACTGGACTGAGGCTGGACATGTGGCATGCCTGGTAAGAAACCACTTGGGGGAGCCCTAGATGTTGATCTATAGACAATATGAAAATGGAACTTAAGGAATTGGGGTGTGCAATGGGATAAATGGATTTCTTAATATGAAGATCCAAATAATTCTAGCTCTAGAAGCTGAAAAGCATATATGTAAGTTTTGAAATTACAAATAATGTGTATTTTTTTATTGAAGTAATAAACTACTTTTTCCAGCATGTATTTTGCAGGTTCATTTGTTTCAGTATTCTGTGTTTACAGTTACCTGGACTGGTCCTATATCGGGTACTATTTATAACGCTGTTCTAACCTAACAATTCTTACTGTCATGACTTCGGGATTTGTTTATTGTATAAATAAAAACTGATATAATTTACCCAGATAATTGGGTTTTGTATCTACCTACAATATTGTCACATTATTGTGGTTTTCTTAGAAGAACTACCAACATATGAAACCTAATTACGTGTTTTTATGTATCATTTATGCCGCCAATAAAATATAGTTCACTGATAGTGTAAGTTGAATATCGGATGTATTCATACGTGTACGAGTGGTGAATGTGGTGTTTGTTCTAGATATTTCGGCGGTAGGATGCAAGTGTATAAGTGTCGTACTCAGTTTCATGTAGTGTGTTATAACGTGTAAACTTTAATATAATATGAACTGAAATGCGTTGTAATATAAAAGTTGCGCGACTACAGGCATGGCACGCAAATTTGCTAATGTGCTGTTCAGCCATGGGAGTCGGTGAATTGTCATGAACGAGTGCAGGTGAGTCTTATTAAACCAACTGCAGTAAAAGTGTTCAGCTGTAGGTAGTGTAAGGATTGTTATTATTAATTGTCAGTACACCTAAAGTACGTGTGTATTCGAACATTTTTATCTGCAGATACGTAAGATATGGGGTAGGATTCTGTAGCTAGGTTATGGAGACCACAGTAATATAACTTTAGACATCACAGATTCGTAGGTAAAGTTATGGCTGTGTTCTGTAGGGGTTGAGGATATTACCAGTTACGTTGATGTTGAAAAGAATCGACGAGTGCTGTTAGGTAACTCAACACTTTCAGGAAATCTGTTGTACTGTTACTTCCACTATACCAAGCAAGTCATATTACATAACATAGGCATGTCGTCCTAAAGTAAGAGAGAGCTTAACATTGTTTTGTTGACGACAGTTCTATATTAATACTACAGCGAAGTAAATGCATATGGAACTTAACATGCTTCATATGAACTGAACACAGAAGCACGTTACAGCAGTAGTAGCACGCAAGGCATTTGCGAGTGCCTCGTTCACGTCACACACGATTATCCCACAGGTTTTCGTGGTTAACCTCAATACAAGTTCAGGCATAACTCGACTAAGAGTTGCGACAGTTTTCTTCGCCATTTTATACAGTCAATAATCCCACCATTCGGCGCTGTACATTATGAGATATCGATAGTGTCGTAAAATGAAGGGACGAAGAAAGAAATTAACAGTTTGAAGCCGACCGGTGATGAATAAAACGAATTAAAGTCAACATCATAGTTGGCATATTTGCGACGATATCATGTCACTTTCGTATCACTTTCGTAAACGCTTTGAAGCCAGCTTTGACCTAGAAGTTAAAAACCAGCGACATTTCTCCGCTCTGCTGTCTTCTACTACATGTTGACTATCAAATATGCAGAGGATTCCGCATTTCTGCAGTGCCATCATTATTCTTCTTCCTCCACTTTTATATATCACGTTCTTATTTGCAAAACCTTAATAATTTTACCTCTGGTACAACTTAAGTTATACGCACCTCACATTCTTCCCCCCAGTAGGCCACTGAGATTTGAGATTTTTATGGCTGTCAAACTATGTTGCAGTGTTCTGAATTATGACACGTTTGGTATGTGGTTACTGAAGTTTCGGAGTTACTTGCTTCTTATAACTTCAGGATGGATTATGATGGCAGATTCCCACCAAACATGGCTAGCTATCTACAGGCCACACGGTGGTCATTTGAGACGACCTCAGACTCCACCAGTAATTGCATTCTGGTCAATCTTTGGTGGTAAGTTGCGATAGTGTGTGTGGACACTGTCGAACTTTTTTTACCCTCGCCAACAAAGTCACTGAGAAAACTTTCTCATCAGAGTAGATAGTACTAAAGCAGTATACAGATGCCTACAGAGACGTGAAAACTTTATCCCTATCCTAGATATATCATTCACCAACTAAATGATCCTGATCGAAGCCAACGACCTCAGTACTACTGGTGGTTGACACACTTAACCCTTTAAAGCCCGAATTAAATCCCATTTGCTATTTGCTGGCATTATTAGTTCACCATTTTCTCCACGTTAGCAGGATAAGAGTTAAATCATTAACCTTTAGGCGACTAATGTCATATATATATATATATATAT
>Ga0268261_10003587_pt1 | contig 11448 bp, 6 predicted proteins | sample TergutNc150P1_FD_190353 | JGI IMG/M metagenome (GOLD analysis project Ga0268261, IMG submission 190353) | Nasutitermes corniger P1 segment gut microbial community from laboratory colony in Florida, USA - Nc150 P1 (SPAdes) (version 2) | ecosystem: Host-associated > Arthropoda: Insects > Digestive... | reverse complement strand
TCGCTAAGTTACTAAAATGGTATCAGTTACTTCACGAATTCATGTAACACCGCATCAGTGTAAGGAGCATGTTCACAGGAACATCAACCAATAAACTTTCTTTTCTTTTCTTTTTTTTCTGTTGTGCTGTGCATTTTGACTCACTGAATCTTTTGTTGCTCCAACCAATGCACAATATATATATACATTAAAACACTAAAAATTTTTACATTAAAATATATAACAATTGTTCCTACGTGTTTTGGTTTCGATTAAAACCATCATCAGGGAGGTCGTAAATTGTGCTTCACTAAGTTACTAAAATGGTATCAGTGAATTCACTGATACCATTTTAGTATATGTTGTGCATTAGTTGGAGCAACAAAAGATTCAGTGAGTCAAAATGCACAGTGCATCAGTGACAAAAAAAAAGTTCATTGGTTGATGTTCCTGTGAACATGCTCCTTACACTGATGTGGTGTTACATGAAGTAGGCAGTAACATGTGGAAGAAGCAGGATACATTTTGGAACTTACTAATTACAGTATGTAAAAATGAGCTACTAGTCTGTACTGAGGAACCATAATGTCATGTCATGTAATGTCCATTGTGGCAAGAAACAGTAGCTTGACTGTTAACAGATAAAGATTTTGTATGGACACATTTGTGATGAGGAAGAATGCATTGTGTTTTGGGATAGATTAAGGCAGTGAAAGCCGCACTATTTAGGACGAAGCATACAGAAGATGTTAATGTAAAATGTTGGGTGAACAGGGGGAGGATAAATTTGTACACCTTTCCATTAAATGTTTATAAATTATCTAAATTTATATTGTAATGTTTATGTTTAAATACATCTGGTATTTTAAAGCATGTTGAAAACTGTAGATACATTTTTATTGAATATCAACACAAACTACAGTATAGTAGTATTGCTCGTATTAATAGATTACAGATGTTTTCAGAAACGTGATGCTTAGCAAGTTGTGGTAAATTGCTGTAAAGAATGTGTATTTAGTGAAAAAAAAAGGAATATGATGTGATAACAGTTCAGTAGCAGACAGAACTTAATACCAATAGATAAACTTTGGGAGATGGCCTCTCTGTCTCCCGTTTTCATTGTCATAAAAAGATAATACTGCAGAAATGTTCAGTTTTTGTGTTCTAGATGTCACCACTAGTAAGAAATGTTTTTAATATCTATTTTCCTCTTCATTGCCATTGGTATTTGTTATAGTATCCAACATTCACTGCACTTCTACTGTATATGTGGAGCCATGAGGGCTGTAATTGTTGCTTAAAACCAAAATCCTGATATCTCCGTGTCACTACTGGGGGAACAAGTAACACCTGAACTGTGCATAGTTTTTGGCTTGCTTTATGGTGGTGAATACTGCTTATTGCAGTATGGCAACCTGTCTCTGTAGTAAATATTCCCACTTCTTCTTGGGCTGTACAACCCAATTTGAACCTTACCCAACTGTATTGCACATACTGTTGAAATCATTATCTAAAACGAGACAAGAACTCTTTCAGTGGTGATTAGACCATCACCAGGCCTATACCATGCAAGAGAACATACAATAATGCAAGCTTCCATCCCTACAGTGGAGTTCGTACCCCTAGTCATAGAGTGCCCCAGCCCTTTCACCCACATTATATGTATTTAGTTCAAATTAAACAACAAGCAATAGAAAATGAGGCAGTACATCACATGTCTCTTGATTGGTTGTATGTCTTCATGTGAGAGAGTATAAAAGTGGTTATTTTCTTCACCAAGGTGTTATTCTGATGATAATAACATGCCCTTGTTACAGTTATATGAGAATATTAGTAGTATTTATTTTCTGAATTATGTTCAAACATTTATAGCAGAAAGCTTAAACAGTTAAAGGAATTGTTTACAAGAGCAGCAACTATTTGGTGTCATGATGAAATGATTCTTGATGTTTCTGCTCAGTTAATAGCCCAAACTTCTCACAATTTTGAATGTACTATGCACATGATAGATTGCTTTGGTGTGTTCAGAGGACCTAACTGCCTGTGTTATATACTATGTGTATTGGTCCTAGTATGTTGAAAGTATTGTTGTCACAGAAGCTGTTTCAGAAGTAATCAGGCCATCTCCTAAAGAACAGGTTTCGATGACAAGTGTTATTATCAAAGGTGCATTTTAATATGCCTTCCTTGTGTTACGGACTGCTGTGGTTCTCTCATCTAATCCACAGCATGTAATTCTCTTCAGAAAATTCACTTCTTATTTTGCTGGTTATGAAATATTTACACATAATTCAGTTACTTCTGGGGCAGTGAATCTGAAGGTTTTATTTTTAATAAAGATTCATAATGAATGTTTACATTAACATGAAAATAAATTAAAATTGACTCAAGTTACAGTAATTCATCTATTGAGCTGCTTTATGTCAGTATTGTTGAGTTAGAATTAAGAAGTCTATTTGTGTATGTCTGTTTATGTAACATGATTTGCGTTGGTTTCCACACTGTATAGCAATTTGAAGAGCAATACATTATTATATTAGGCTTCTTATTGCAGATAAATTAACATTTATTTTGTGTTTTAAATAGTTCCCTTGGTGTTTAAGATGGTTAAATGTTCTTTTCCCAGAAGGTGAAGCAGACAAAGCAACATAGTGTGTAATATTCATACATTGACAGTTTTGTGTAACATGTTACTTGAACCAATATATCGGAAGCAATATCAAGCAAGCAATGCTGCTCTCAGTATATGTAGAGTGACTTTCAAAGCATGTGTTTCTTTACACACACACACTTCATGAAACTACTTCAGCTTATGGGTTCATTATTAGTTATTTTAAAACATTTGGTTTGTCATTAGTACATTCCATACACACTTGACTCATGCACTGTGGCCCATACTGGCTATGGGTGATTATTCTTGTGTGAAAGGTAAAACTGCTGTCTTTTTCATAAACCTAAGTTAGTTATGCTGAAATCTGTATTTTGTTCTATCCCTGACTGCTGTGTAATGGAGAGTACTGCCAGTTTTGATAAATAAAGACCTATATACTTCTTGCAGCTTTTCTTTTGTGAGAATGTTGCTGTGGAAGGTAGTTTATAGCCGGATTGAACCCAACATCCCTGAATATTTTTGGGGTAGGTGCTGAGGAACTGATAAGTACACAGCACTGCTAATATGAAACCAACCAAGTTGAAATGCTAGTAAGAGGAAATTTTGAGCATGTCAGATCTTTTGTTTGAATTGCAAAGCAAATCACGAAGACAGAGATGTCACAAATACTGAAGATATCATAGATGAAATCCGTGCTAATCATAATCATTTCATAGGTAAGTGTAAAAACCAATGAAGAATTAGACAAGGTGATAAAACACAAAATATAATTAATCACATTAAAACTCAAAGACTAAGTCGGTTTGGTCACATACAAAGGATGCCAGATACCAGAACAGTTAAGAAGATATTTAATTGGAAACCTCTAACCAAAAGATCACAAGGAAGACCCAAGTACAGATGGGAGGATAACATCAAACAGGACATCTGCCAAATGAAGATAAAAAACTGGATAGCCTGCGTCCAGGATCGAGGGAAGTGGAAATAGGTCGTTGAGAAGGCCAAAACTTCCAACTAAAGGAAGTTCAGCGCCTGGAAGAAGAAGAAGGTAAGTGTAAAAAAAAAATTTACTTCCTGTTATAATAAAATTACAACTAATTTGACCATATTGAGAGAACTGTGGCAGCCACAGCACACACAGTTTTCTGTTCATATTAAATGATCTGCAATGCCACTTGATAGGAAACCAGAGTGTGTTATAGTTCATGAAGCTTTAGAGGAGATCTTAAGTGCAAGTAAGCAGCACCAGTTTAACCCTTATCCTGCTAATGTGGAGAATATGGTGAGCTCCTAATAATACTAGCAAAGGGTAGATGGGATTTAACTCGGCATTTAAAGGGTTAAGGCAATCAGAAGCCACGTGACTGCATGAGGCCCCAAAGAGGCTGGCAATATATCAGATCTATATATTAAGTTTTCAGAGTCCTTCAGTAAATATTTTATGCAGGATTTGTGGTTGACTGACTGTCACCTGTGCAAGTAACACTTCTAATACTTAGGTTTTCTCCTGTCATTATCCTTCCACTTATGCTCTATATTCAAATTATGCATGTAAGTTTTATTCAAAGGCAATGAAATTGCAGGAATTTGAATGAAATACTGCTTTGTCAGTAACAATATCATGATTGTTGCATGTGAGTGTACATGATAACCGCACATGGCAGTTTAAGGGTGTCTGGTCATGGTGGTAGAAAAGCAGGACAGGATTGTGTTGAGTCAATGTAAGTTAAGACTTCCAAGAACGGCCCTTTTTGGCTGTGCCAGTACAGTATGCATGAATGATACAGTCATACTGAAAATTAGGGCAGTATGTTCCACCAAGACGGACAGTTTAACTGATACACCATGCAGAAACTGAAAAGAAGTTTGTAATTTAATCAACAGCCGCCATCAAAACCTGAAAACATATCTGTTGGGAAATGAATTCATGAAAGTAAGTGTAAGGGTTCAAAAGTCCAACTGCATTAGATTAACTTATGAATAATTCTTATTGCTGTACTCATAACCTACATGCTGATTCTTTCTGTAGCGCTTAACTAGTATTCTTGATCACCGTGGCTTATGGTAATCAGTGTTAATAGAGATCTCTGCCATGTTGGACATAAAATGAGGTATGAATGGGTTGTTGGATTAAATATTGCATATTTTTATCTTTATCTTTAGTTATTTACATTTAGTAGAGCCTTGCAAGGGTCAGGAACAACACAATAGGATGTCCAAGTAGTAACATATATAACATAAAGGCATGAAAACATGCAAATCAAAAACACCCATAATACATCAAGAATACAAGAGGTACAAAATGCCACAACAATACAACAGAACAGCTTATGATAATTTTACATATAAATAGAGTTAATTTAACATAGTTGATAAATTTATACAATAGAATAAAATATGACATACCACACTGAATAGAATTATAATTAAGAAATGAATAAAAATGAAATAAAAATTGAAATTGAGGCATAAACCACATGTATCATCTGGAATAGTGTTCCTGCAAAGTGTAAAGAGATTGTGCATTCAAAATATATCTTATAGTTCTTTTAAATCTCTTCAAATTTCCAGTAGTATTTTTAATGTCTGATGGAAAATTATGGAAGATTTTAATATATGAATGATAAACTCCTTTTTGATAAATAGCCAAGTTTGTCGGCGGTAAATGTAGATCATTGCTGTGTCTAGTATGTTTAACCCTTTAAAGGCTGAATTAAATCCCATCTGCTGTTTGCTGGCATTATTATGAGCTCACCATTTTCTCCACGTTAGCAGGATAAGGGTTAATGTAGTTTTCTGAATTTTTCGTGAAGTAGCTTTTGATATTAGTTACAATAAAAATAAAAAGAAAGTGTATACTGCTATTTGAGTGGCAAAATATTTAATTCATTAAAATAAATTCCTACAAGATTCTCCGCTCCTTTTTCCCATTATAATTCTGATTGCCGTCTTTTGTATGTTGAAGACTTTTGAACTACGGGTTGATTCCCACAAAATATAACGTCATATGCCGTAATTGAATGAAAAAGGACATAATGTGTAGTAACTAGTGTAGGTTGAGACATGTACTTTGACTGATCGTATTACATTACAGGCTGTACTAAATCTATTAATAAGCAATTCAATATGAGTTTTCCAAGTTAAGGTGCTATCAATATATCTTTCCGAACGGTGCTATTTCGTAACCACTGCTCTGGTAAGGATTGTGTTTAGAACGAAAATGGCGTATGGTTTATAATCCTTGGTTCCTACGCCCTCCTTTACTATCTAGATATACATCACGTGACGGCACGTGAATAGACGGTCGAAGCAGAATGATGTCGTACGGTGATCGCGGTATGAAACAAGCTACCAGGGAGCATGTTTTGGCTGTTACTAGGAATTTCCTATCGCAGCCGCGAATCAGTAAGTGTAACAAACAAATGGTATATTTTTTTAAATGTAGAAGTAAGTAAATTATTGCAGAAAATATGGTAGTGTTATCGGCGAGCCACCTGCTTGGGGTTTGGAAAGAGGTCATGCTATAAAATTCTTTTGTGACGTTTCTGCTGTTTAGAGTTTTGTGACCTTCACTTTCCCAGATTAAAAATCCGATGAATACAACGTTGTATATTTGGGTGGGTAATGAACTTCGTTACTTTGTGGAACACTCCGTAGGGGCAGAAGTGTGAAGTTCATTGTGTTCGCCATCTCGGTCTGTTTAATAGCTGTATATTTCGAGGGTGCGGATCGCCTGTGTTTTATTCGGTATAACAAGTCGCCTTCTTTGTTTTAGAATTATATCTAGCAGTTATAATAAGCCATTTCGTTTGTAACCCAATCTTTTGTGCACAGGGTAAAACTGTGAAATTGAGCAGTTTCTCATTTCTCTCTCATCCCTTAGTATCCTGCCTGAGTAGCATATCACCCATTGAACTTACAGGTGTCCATATAGGATTGAATGTATGTCACCATAGTTGTGCAATGAATAGTGCATGTAATGTGCAAAATTTGTGTTCCAGTAGTGTGGCTTCTTGGACAGACGGGGCTAGTTTTGTTCCACCTTTCTTAAGGTACAGAGATTCAAATGCTTGAGATACAAATTTGAAATCCTAATTGTCTTTTGATTTTGGACTTTGAACTTACTTGATTCAGGAATATTCACTTTAGAAGGGTTGTTGGTATAAAAGTTGCAAGGTTACATAAAAATACACGTTTTGTTGTTGTGCAGTAGTTTTATACAGCTTGCTGACTTGGAGGTAATTGTTGGTATGTAAAAGGAATACCTGTTATGCAAGTGCCTTCAAAAGCATTGTCCATCTCCTGGTGTTACATAGTATCAGGCTGGCAACTGTGCATTAGCATGTACCTACAGGCACAGACTGGTACAATGTATAAATGAAACACGCCATATTAATGTCACTACTGAAAAGTGGATTAATTCATTCTTGTCGTTGATAAAGTGATTGTAATTTGCAGCATATAAAACTGTCTCCGGTGTAAATGGCCCATTGGTAATTTTGGATGAAGTAAAGTTCCCCAAATTTGCTGAGATTGTTCAGCTTCATCTTGCTGATGGAACCATTCGATCTGGGCAAGTTTTGGAAGTCAGTGGGTCAAAGGCCGTTGTTCAGGTAAGTTACAAAACAGCTAGAGTTGTGTAAGGCATTAAGCTCTTACAGTGACTAAACATGCAATATTCCTGGGCAGTTAGCTGCATCAATTTTTTTTAGCTTTCAGGGATCTTCTGTGTCTCCCACTGGGTTTTCTGTGCAGCTAAAGTGAGAGGCCACAATGAAATAATGATTTTGTAGCCATGTTTAAACGTAGTGCATGTAAATGTGGCACACCTAGATTTAGATAAAAGGTGTTTGAGAACAGGGTGGCAAGGTACCAGGGATGGGAGAAGGTTTTGTAATGAGGAGGTTCATAATTTCTGCTCTTAACCAAGTATTATTACAGTGAGCATGACAAGGAAAATGAAATGTTTGGGACATGTAGCACACTTGTTATAGACAAGAAGTGCATACATGTAGAAGAATGAGATGGGCGGGGCATGTAGCGCGTATGGGGGAGGGGAGAGGTGTGTACAGGGTTTTGGTGCGGAAACCTGAGGGAAGGAGACCACTGGGGAGACCCAGGCGTAGATGGGAGGATAATATTAGGATTGATCTTCGGGAAGTGGGATGTGGGCGTGTGGACTGGATGGAGCTAGCTCGGGATAGGGACAGGTGGTGTGCGCTTGTGAGCGCGGTGATGAACCTTCAGGTTCCATAAAATGCGGGGAATTTATTGACTAGCTGCAGACCAGTTAGCTTATCAAGAAGGACTCTGCTCCATGGAGTAAGTAAGTGAGTAAGTAAGTGCATACGTGTAATTTGCAAAACCTGGCAGGCTTCTGGGAGATGTGAGGATAACATTAAACTGTATCTTAGCTGTTTAAGAATGTGCTGTAATCTCTTTTGTTTCAAGACTCATTATGTGCCTTGCTTTAAGAAATTCCAGTCTTGATTATAAAAATCAATCAATTCATCTGTGCAGGGCAAAAGTCACTGTTTCTTTTAATATTCATGTATCCGTGCTTCATAGTATGATTCAGTAGAAACAACCAACAAGATGCAACCTTGTAACAGAATTTATTATTCCACCGTTCATTAAAGGCCCAACATGTTTCGAGCGGTACGCCGCTCATCATCAGGAGCTCTAACTGTATTTGCAGCCTCTGGTTTACATACTGCAATAAGGTAAAAGGTTTGTATATATTATACATAGTCTATATTAAAATATTACAATGGTAATTATTCTGTAAGACTCTTTGGTTAAAAGGCGTAGTTAAAATTAATAAAGATACTAATTCTCAATGTAGGAAATGCAATGTATTTCATTAAAACTCTCTAAAATGATGTATATATAATAGTGAGTGTACATACCGCATGTGGTGACCGGCTGTAGTTGAGTCTGAGTGGGAACTGGCTTAGGTATCGTGCCTGTTATTACTGATCAAGTAGTCACGTGCGTCTGTGTGGTATCAAGGCCCACTTGGATGAGAGGGTTGAGTTCACCAGGATTCTGTTCTGAGATGAGTTGGCCGTGTTGATGGTGTGATTGAATGAAAAATAATTCATATGGAATGACCCTCAATCCGCTTTCGCACAACACATACTGAACAACCAACATGAATATGGCACTATAGAAGAAATAATGAAATTACTCAAACCCACAAACCACACTTCTATGCTCATTCCATACGAATTATTTTTCATTCAGTCACACCACCAACACAGCCAACTCCTCTCAGAACAGAATCCAGGTGAACTCAACCCTCTCATCCAGCTGGGCCTTGATACCACACAGACACACGTGACTACTTGATCAATAACAACAGGCACGCTACCTAAGCCAGTTCCCACTCAGACTTGACTACGGCCGGTCACCACATGTGGTATGTACACTTGCTATTATATGTACATCATTTTAGAGAGTTTTAATGAAATACATTGCATTTCCTACATTGAGAATTAGTATCTTTATTGGTCTTAACTACACCTTTTAACCAAAGAGTCTTACAGAATGATTACCATTGTAATATTTTAATATGGACTATGTATAATATATACAAATCTTTTACCTTATTGCAGTATGTAAACCAGAGGCTGCAAATACAGTTAGAGCTCCTGATGATGAGCGGCGTACCGCTCGAAACATGTTGGGCCTTTAATGAACGGTGGAATAATAAATTCTGTTACAAGGCTGCATCTTGTTGGTTGTTTCTGCTGAATCACTGGTTCTTCAGAGCTCCATATAAACAATGTAAAGTCACTCTGGGCAGAATGTAGATATTTGGCTGTTAAATCTGGTGGCACATAGAGTAACTGTTAGGCTTCAATTGGTTAAACAAATAGAATGCAGTTTTAGGTTTAATGAGAGGGTGTGTTCATGATCTGAAACAGGTCAGGACTCAGGACTGTTTCACTCTTAAGGACACCGTTCCATGGGTTTATTTATTTATGCTTTATTTAATGAGACTGGATTTGACTGTGGAATTCACATTGTCGTAGTAATGAAGACGTGTTGTCAACGAGAAGTGTGTTGCATATGAGCTGCAGTCAGCAGTAAGATGTTCATAGTTCTTGCATCTAGTGGCAGTACAGATTCGACAGAGGAAGGTCCTTGAGGACGTGGTTGTTGTTTGTCTAATCAATACATCCCCTCCACCTGTTTTGGAACCAGAGTTTGCTACAACTGTATTTTTTAAAGGCAAATTAAACATCAGTTATGTTGATGTCGCTGCTGCTGTTAAATTCCATTTAATGGTTCAGTACTGTTGAGTAAAAGCATTTATGGTTTCTTTTTCATAACTTATTCTGTAGTTCTCATGATTTGTATATTTAATATTTTTGAAGATCATAGCCTTGAGGCTAAGGAAAGAGGAACACTGGCTCTTGTTTTAAATTCAGTTTCTAAAAGTTTGAAGCTATTTCTGTTATTTACAAAAGAATTTTTGTCCTTGTGTTTTTAAGTTTTGTGTGTTTTTCTGACATTGTGCATTCTCATACAAAATGGCGTGGTGGTCTTTGGAGGTCCTTCCAATTTTGGATTTACCATAAAGTGGCTAAGTGCATATTGTTCATGTTAATATTAATTTTTAAAGGTAAAGCAATCCCATTACAGGCCTGGGCAGGCCCTGAGGGATCCAGGAGGCTAAGGCTCCCAGATTTCCAGACAGTCGGCACATGAAGGTGGTAAGGTTGTCAGCCCTACACACCGGCTGCCTTTACCCCCAGGAAATATTCCTGGTACTCATTTCTGTTAGAGGCTGAGTCGACCCCAGGTCCATAGTGCGACCGGAAGGATGTCAATGAAAAATTCCTGTGGCACCATCGGGAATCAAACCCGTGACCTTCTGGCTTGTAGCTCAGTGTCTCAACCAACTGCGCCACCGCTTGCCCCAATATTAATTTTCAGCTTATGAAATTTATTTTCAGGTATTTGAAGGCACATCAGGCATAGATGCCAAGAACACATTATGCGAGTTTACGGGAGACATTTTGCGAACGCCCGTGTCTGAGGACATGTTGGGGCGAGTGTTCAATGGCAGCGGCAAACCTATTGATAAGGGGCCACCAGTCTTAGCAGAGGCCTACTTGGATATTCAGGGTAGGTATTGAGTTTCTGGTACAGTGAGATCAAAATAACCTTTTACAATAATCACAGGAATGTATAAGTAACACATTTGTGTACAACAGTCATTGGAAATGTGAACGAGTGTGAGAATCATGATAGAAAGACAGGAGTTAACAGTGATGGTATTACTAGTGAGGTTGTTTTAGTTACAGGTTGTGTGTGTCCAGATCATGTAGTGGAGAGACAGAACTGGTTATGTTTTAATAATGGTGTTAACAAACTGGTGATTGTGTGAATTGAATATGTGATGTAAAGTAGCTGGTGCATGCCGAGACAAGCAAGGGAATTGTTGGTGACAATTGTACTGCCCAGAACAACACTTATTGACTTTCTGCCATTCAAGTTCAGACATTGAATGTTAAACTTACTGAATCACATGCTTAGTAATTAAAACTGTTTGAAATTTTGTCTTATGAAATCGTTGTTTCTTATTCCTCCATTCTTTTTATAAATAGTGGGCGCTGTATAGAGTATGTTAATTAGTACATAATATCTGATTATCCTATATATAGGATATAAGTAAGGCTGGAGCCCAAGAAACCTGTTTTATATATTTAGGCAACTGAAATACTTACTGCATATTTTAACCCTTAAAACCCTGAATTAAATCCCATCTGCTATTTGCTGGCATTATTAGGAGCTTACCATTTTCTCCACGTTAGCAGGATAAGGGTTAAATCATTAACCCTTAGGCT
>Ga0268261_10003586_pt1 | contig 11450 bp, 10 predicted proteins | sample TergutNc150P1_FD_190353 | JGI IMG/M metagenome (GOLD analysis project Ga0268261, IMG submission 190353) | Nasutitermes corniger P1 segment gut microbial community from laboratory colony in Florida, USA - Nc150 P1 (SPAdes) (version 2) | ecosystem: Host-associated > Arthropoda: Insects >... | reverse complement strand
AATATAAGTACTGAGTATTTTAAACATGCTGCACACTCTCCGTTTTTCTCTTCAAAATGCCGTTTATTTCATAATGCTACCTTTTTTGGTTCATGTATTATTCACATTTTACATACAGGGTATGCTAAAATTTAAATGTAAAATTTAAGGTTTGTAAGTCCGTGCATCATCGTACAATGCAAATAAATCACCAACCTGATGCAACAGTTTTTCGGTTTATTATCCTGACGTTTGTTTACAGCTCAACAAGTTTCGGGCGTTTTCCCGCCCATCATCAGGAGCTCAATGAGTGCAGCGGTAGCCTCTGGTTTTACCTTCGTATTGTGGTGACAGTCGTGCTGTGTTCGTGGTCGGGCCGGTCAGCTGATTTTGTTGTGTACATGTTTTTCTTGCTGGTCAAGAAAATATAAAAGACGAAAATGTGTCCCTGTGTACGCCAGGAAGGCATACAGAGGGCGGAGAGGTACAGCTGTACTCATTCTTAACCTCAGCACCAGAGGCGATCAGTTCTGCGCCCCGGCCGCTTTAAACGCGACTAAATAATCCCCGTACTCATCAAATAGGTGCTGGGTGTACCCCAGCTCTCCACAAAAAAAGAGAAAAATTTCTTGCTCCTGCCAGGAATCGAACCCCAGATCGTCCAGCCCACAGGCAAGTCACTATACTGACTACTCTATCACAGCTTCCCTAAGATAATAAGTAGTTCTGAATTAATTCTGATAATTTAAGTGATATTTATCCAAAATATTATGAAAAGTCACAAAACTATACAGCAGACGCTTGAAGTCAAAACACAACTATATATCAGCATCATCATCATCATCATATATATATATATATATATATATATAGCAGACGATGGTAACAGCTAACAACGACATGTTTCGGCCTCTAACAGGCCATCATCAGGTTGCACACACAATGAAAAGGGTTGGGGGCTGTACAATATACAATGTAACTTCTGTCTTTATATGACAGAAGTTACGTTGTATATTGTACAGCTCCCAACCCTTTTCATTGTGTGTACAACCTGATGATGGCCTGTTAGAAGCCGAAACATGTAGTTGTTAGCTGTTACCATCCTCTACTATATATATATGTAATATAGTTGTGTTTTGACTTCAAGCGTCTGCTGTATAATTTTGTGATTTGACTAACACAACGGGGATGTCGCACCTCAAAGTTATGTTATGAAAAGTTCATGCGACTCAGTATGTACACAAGTCATTCAAGATTCATATCCTGTGTCAGGTGGATGATAAGATACTGCAACAGACCAACAAATAGATCCTGAAAGTACAGGAATTACGCCTACTTTACAGTGATCCATATCAGTCAGCTTACACAGTCAGTGATATGAATCTGTCAACAAACAACAGTTCACCTTTGATAACTGAGAACAGAAGCATTAATGTATTTTGCACCAGCACTAAATGAAAAATAACAAAGCCAACATTTTAAAACAGCATGTAGTCCAATGTGGTACACACATTTTCACTCTTAATTAAGGATGTATAATCAACATACATGCTACCTAACTCTCTGCTGTTCATGAAGACGCAATCCTGAACCACTCTGGTCCAATCTGCCATTCATAATACCATTACTTTAAGATCCATTTAAACATTATCTTTCCAAGCTACATATAAATAGCCATCACAACCCCTTGACTGGCTACCTCAGCAATAAAAATTTTTCACTCTTTCTTTTTTTTTTACAGTACAGGCTATTAGCCCATTTTCAACTTCCTTCTAGTTGTCCCACCATATTTACAGGTCACTCAGACACCCACAATGACAAATGAGTTATATAAATTTCAAAGTTCATTATGTAATGCCATCTGTCTCACTTCATTTCTTTCACATTCAAATATTTGCTAATGTACCAACCACAACAATGTGTAGAACACTGTAACAGTAGTGGAAATGGATGAATTGTAATCTGATCCAAGCCAACCCAGAAGTGAAAGAAATCATTGTGCTCATATGGTGCATAAGTTGGTACAGAGTACATAAGCTACAGAAAATAGAGCAAGTACAGATGATCACTGCTTACAACTCATATCCTTGATTTTAAGAAGTTTGACTTTGATTCCTTCCATTCACATCAACCCTTTGAAGGCACAAATTAATCAAACTTATAATTAAATATTCATTACACACTGCACATTAAACACATTCCACCACAGTTACAAAAATAAACAGTTAAGGCTATATCAGGAATCAAACACTGTTTGTTCCACAATCCAAGTAAAACATGTAACTGCACTCTGTGGGCAGAATGTAGAATTTTGTAATGTGATACATAAGTCACCACTAGGCTTTAAAGGGTTAATGCACTGGGTAGTATGTCAGGTAACATGGTAACATAAAAGAGTCTCTACTGTAGCACCTGCTACCCTGACTAATAAGAATTTTTATACCTTTTCTCATTCCCTTCAGGAAGGTTCCAGAGTGACACATTGCGATATGCTAAGACCACTTCCTCCCCCATTCATTTCAATTCATTGTATGTTTCCTCTCAATGCATTCAAGGCTGAATTCCACCTGAAGTTAACAAGGGATCACCAAACAACTGCCAAAACTTTGTATTGTATAGTTCCTGATTCAAACCATTACTGTTCCACAATTAGCTCTCTCATTATGACCATTTCACCCATCTGATGACAAGGCAGAGCCGTGAAGCTATACATTCATTCACTCCTCAGTACATCTTTGTGGTACACTGTTTAACCCTTCAATGTGAGTACTGGTGCACTGTATGGTTGTGAATGCACTCAAACAGTGCCATAAATAAAAACCGTACCATCCTGGGCAGCAGCTGGAATTTACACCCTAGCATCACTGAAGGGTTAATTACTTTATCAAGTACATACCTGTCAGACACTGTCCAATGTATAGTCAATATCCATGATATATCAGAAGCTGATTCCACTCTTGTCTTCTTATGGGTTGAATTACATTGATCTGTTTATATTTTTATATGGTATCTGTTGCAACTACTGGGCTCAAACCCTCTGTTTCATGATAAATCATAAGGGTTCATTATTAAAAGGACTCTGGGTTCAGTGCTGACTGCTGCCATTAATAATGGAAACAAAAGCTACATAAAAGTCTGTCAGCATAACAAGAACCAGTACATGAGGATGACAATTGAGTTATTCTAGAAACAGCAGATATGCTAAGCATATCTCAAACATAATGCAGTGGAAAAAGATTCTTCCTTTCTTCCAAGCATTCAGATGGCTGTGGGACCCACACAGGTTCATTGTCAGTGGGTACTAGCGGCATTGACCCCAGGGGTAAAGCAGCTAGGGTGTGGTGCTGCCCACTCATGTTTGTACACTGTGTAGGATGGCCTACACAGTGTACAAATGTCTCATCACAGAAAATGAAAAATACTAAAAACATAACATACAGCTATCCAGTTATGTACTTCCCTTATAAAAGTGAGCTGTTTATGAAGGAAGGGAATCTGCTACATTGATTAACATGTGTTATTAACATCGAAGCATCCAGACTGATGGCAGTGCCATGACAACCTTGGACTGCTAATGGAAGTAATTATTTGTTTAAGAAAACTGTAAATAACTGTCATAAAGCCTCAAATTGACATGTAATTTTCTGATGTATTTTAACATTCAACCAATTTTAAACATTGTGAAACAATTTGTACAGTTTACCTCCATAACTTTTTAAAATTGATTGTGAACTTGAGGATGGCCTACCCTAGGCAGAAACATGTTGTTCTGTTAAACAAAACAAAGTTTAGATATGTTTTAACTATTATCAAACTTCATGCATTGAATTAGTTATATTGTCAGGTAACATAGTTTGGGTTTCCCATTATGCCACATTGAAGGAGTATTTCTGAATCCATAATGGATCTCGCTCATGAGGTCTTGTTTGATTGAGTCAGAATTAAGTTCAAGACACACGCTTAAATCTGAGCTCATCTGGGATTTTACACAGCGCAGAATGGTAGTTTGGTACCGACGTTTCGGGGCGACCTATCGGTCTCATCTTGGGTCAAGCAGTCCAAGGCGCTTGACACTTGAAGATCAAACCGATAAAATGTCCCGAAACGTCGGTAACAAACAACCATTCCACGTTGCGCAAAATCCTCAAAACGCGCAGATATCGTTTACACCGAGGCGGAAGCCTGCAATCACGCGTAACACACAAACTGTACTATCACCCTTCTGACGACAAATGACAATGTCATTAACCTCCGGGATATGGGGAGTAACACATTTTCTAACTCCTTAGTAAAGAAACCCCAGCGCTCCTTTTAGTTATAGAATATAAACAAAATCATTTACCTGTGTGCTGCCATCCTGTACCATTTTCGTCCACTGCCTGGATGGTCACCACCTGACAGATGAGTAAAACCTGGGGATATGGGATTGCGTGTCACACCATCACGTTCAGAAAAGTCAAACACATCGTTCTCCATTACTGTTGCCTTAATTTTGGTTTACCTGCAAACGAAGTTCTGCTTTTCAGTTACCTTCAAACTGTCTTTCGTCACTGGTACAAATCACGACATAATCGTAGTTAACACACTTAAATACTGGTATCTCCGGCAGCTAGTGCAGAACAGCATCGCGACTGCTATCACATATTATTACGGTTAGTAATCACAACCCTCTTATACTTGGTCAAATATAAATGGGGTTAGGAAGTCCGTATTCATCTTCAGTAGTTAGTACGTAAATTCGTACTTACTGTACCTGGATCTCTCTATTTTAATTGTCAACTATTACACAATTTGACACTTAGATTTTAAACCTGGGCGAAAACGGATGTGTTCTGCTGCGCCCGCTACTGCTCACGTTACCTATCCCACGAACCGTTCAACATCCTACTCCTAACTCCATAGGCAGACCAGAAAAAGTCAAGATGATCTGTGGTCACGGATTACTCCCACTCGCATCATGGCAACATTGCAATTACGACTGCCATGTACAGTTTGTCCAACATGCGATAATGAGGCCCACAGCCTACTAGAATATAAAATCGATCGACTGCAGTACAACAAATTAAATACTGAGTATGAGATATACGTGTTATTTACAGATTGATCATATTGTACGATAGAATCAAATACCACGGGGGAATTGTAATGTAAGTGCTGTTTGTAGATAGAATAGCTGCCAAGGGTTCCGTGGTCTTTTACTGTCCTTAGCTGCTCTCCGTCTCGCTAAGAGTAACGTTTTCCCGTACGTAATAATGATGTTCCTCGTATCTGGTTATGACAGACACTTGGCAATTAGAACATTGAAGTATTTTTTGTTCATACCGTGCATTTTGACTAATTAATATTTATTATTACACCAACAAGTACACATATAATTAGTATAAAATTATATTATTGCTCCAACATGTTTCAGTGCCCTCGCACGATCTTCAGGGAGCTTATAAGTTGTGTTAGCTGAAGTTTATAAACTTTAGCTAACACAACCTATAAGCTCCCTGAAGATGGTGCGAGGGCACCGAAACATGTTGGAGCAATTATAATATAATCTTATACCACTTATATGTTCATTTGTTGGTGTAATAATAAATATTAACATAGTGAAGTGTTTGTATTTTGTAATACGGTTGGAATTAAAATATTATTACAGAAGAAAGGGAACATTATTGAACTTGTCTTAAACATTCTCGGGTTTATTTAGCTTGTAATCAAACTTACAAATATTTTCATGAGGTTTATCTCTTTAGCAGTACGTAATATTATTAACATGCCAGCTTTTGTTGCACACCGTTTATCCTAGTGCACATATATGTATAGACCCTCACAAAGACGTCGTTGGTGTCACGTACCCATGTTCATACTAGTTTGATGTAAATGTTGACATGGACCTCTTGTAATCAGTACCATTTGCTACCTGGATTTCCACTGGTGTGTCATATACCAATGGTGTACCTGTATTCATGCCAAAAATTTTTATCACCTGCCATATGGTTATTAATATGAACATTCACAAGGAACACAGAAGCCCTAAATAATATGTAGTTGCCATGTTACATTGCAGCAATTTAGAGTGCTAACTGAGGACTTGTGTTTACTTAGGCCAGTCACGAATATCAAACATAAAAGTATTCTGAAGTTATGAAAAGCATCTGTACAAATGTTTGGAGAGTTAAAGGGAAGACAGTAGAAACAAGAATAACATGAGATTCACAATGTTAAAGGAAGGTTTTTGACAGTGTCATTACTAGCTGTACACACCAAATACCAGGAAGTTTTCCTTTCATCATTTTGTAATGGCATGTTCTTGGACAAATTTTGTTCTTAAATGGTTTAAGAGAGCAATGGAATAATTATAAAATGCAGAGCTATAGCTCAGTACCAAATTTCCTCTCATGTACATTTCTAGTGTGTGAGATGGTGGAGGAGACATTTGCATGAATTGCAATTGTCATGGCCAATAACTTGGCCAGATTTGAATTCAGGTGACACCAAGTTTCAAATGACTGTTCTTGTTTGCTGTAGGTATAGTAATCACATTCTTCTTCTTCCAGGCGCTGAACTTCCTAGTTGAAAGTTTTGGCCTTCTCAACAACTAGTAATCACATTGCAAAATGTATTTACGGAAATGCCAGATGATGACTTCATATATGTGAAAACAAGGAAAAGGAGCAGAAGAAATACAGATACCTCTCAAAAAGTGTTGGTAGCTACAAGTTCAGAGAGTCATAAACTGAAGATTCATAAAGAGACTCATATAAGGTAATGCCATTATCTCTGTATAAGTATGTAAACTTGAAGAACTTGAATGTGAAGTGAAAATATCGTATGTTTGCCTTTCAGGAGGGTATCATTAACCAAAAAGGAATTTGCAGAATCTGAATTCTATTCATCTGTACTAATAAAATTAAATCAAGGATTGCACCAGTTGAACTTCGTGGGAGTGAAAGAAATCATCTGCTATGGACTCGGTCACTTTGTGGACTGTGTGGAATCGCGCTACCAATTCGGTCTTCTCTTGTGTTTGAAGGATCATTTTTCTGCTAGTGTCTGCATCTTTGATCCTGTATTTTACAGTGCAGAGATTGAAATACTTACGGAACTAGGGTGTGAAGTTATTACAGCCAATGAAGAAGGCAAACGCAAAACCTCTCCTGACACAGTGACATTGGTGTACCTTCCACACTGTCCGAAACAACTGACTAATAACTTTTTATGGACTAACTGGGGTCCTGAACTTAAAAACTGCATCATATTCAGCAATAGCTTCTCCAAAATTATTGAATCTCAGCCTAAACGCATTTTGAACACCAGTGCAAGATACATCCTTAATATTATTCCATATACAGAGGAATTTAGCTTAGATAATTCTTTCAGATACAAAGATATATTTAATGACATTGCTATCCACATTTTTCCACAAGAGAGACTTGCTTCTCTTTCACAGGACTTCTGGAATTTGTGTGAGGAACCAAAATATAGTGCCGATGAAACTGAATTTATTACAAATAAATTAATTTCAGGATTGAAAGTGGAAAATTAGCATTTGCCATCATTTATAACCCACAAACATGTCACATACAGGGGTTGTAAGGACTCTTCGCCAGCTTATGTCTGAAATACGTTACTTCAGCTCAGAGAAGAAACTCAGTGACTCCCTGCTAGTTAAATACATAATGATGCAATTCCACAAATACAAAGAAACTGATCAGCAGCTGTGCAAGGCACAGGAAGAAATGAAATTCTTGGCCTCATCCTACCTTTGTTACCTTCAAAGTCAAAGGCGGTACAAAGAAATCTGTGATCAGTACCATGTAAAAGGTGAACGGTCTATCAAGGAAACAGCTGATATGATGGGCTTCAAGTTGCCACATGATCCTAAATGATGTAATATTTTACAATGACAAACTGGATACTAGTCTCCTTTATATTAGTTCCATTATCAACCATTTCCGTTTTGATTTTTAAACACCATATCTTTGTTGGTAGTTCACAGTGTAGTTATGGGTATTTTCGTTTGCCAGGTATGATTTCCTGTCATCCTTGGTTGACCTGTGTGGAGTTAGAGTACATTGCTGTGAAAGAATTAATAGGTTTGGGTGCAGTTAAGGCAGTATATAAAGCAACGTGGACAGAGTTCTTTCTAGCATATTCTAAACTCAACAATCCCCATTATTTAAATGACTTTAAGTATGGTTTACATATGCTAAAATTGTTTCAGCCTAGTCCGTTTGTAGTGCAGCTGGTAGGATTTTGTGAAGCCGAGAATGTTACTTTAACTGAATACCATAAGAATGGTAATGCTGTAAATATTACACAGATGTCTGCACACAGTTTGAAATTCAGGTTGAAACTCTGTTTAAATTATGCTTTATTACTAGAATATTTGCATAACAGTCCATCTGGTACACGAGTGATGTGTGATACCAATGACCTAGTGAAACTGCTGAGTCAGCTTTTGGTAACTGATGATCTTACACTGATATTAAATGATCTTGATGCTTTACCGGAGGTTGACCGTAAACTAAATCTTAGTGTTAAGTGTGGCCATCAGCAACTCACTGGTACTTTTGTTGCCCCAGAGCAGTTATGGCCCTTCTCAAGCCCTTTCATTGACAACAAAATGCCAAGATATGATGAGAAGACTGATATATGGAAAGCTGCATCTGTTTGTGAACACTTTCTTGGAGATGTTCCAAACAGTGATATGGCACGCTATCATTTGTTTTCTCTGCATAAAAGCTGCAAAAACGCAAATCCTGAAAGGCGACCTACAGCGAACCAACTTGTGAAGGGATATATGAAAGCCATAGTGGAATTGGATAGTGACTTGTAATGGGTTCATGCAGTAACTCCTTGTTACAAATGTAACCAGCAAATAATCTTTTTATTGTCTTGCTGTATAACAAAATTAAAAAAATAATGAAACCTTATAATTTGTATCAATTACGGCACATAATTCTCCAATATGCATACACCAGTCACCCTGACTTGGTCCCGAAAGAATAAAATACCTTGTGTTATTGAATATGTGGGAACATACTACCACAATCAGTTACTTGGTGTATTCTTTTTCAAGGTGCTTTGCAATTGTACTGAGTTGTATGTTAGATGTTCCCTCATAAATAGTTCCAACCTTGCAATCCCTGTAGAACTTTTCCTGAGGGAAGTCTTTTGTGAATCCAACACCACCCATCCAGTCAATACACTTGGATGTTGCAGTAAGTGCCATTTCTAAAACAAAGCAAATGAGAGAATACACTGCACAAGACTATCAGGTACAAGCAAATCATGCTAATTTTGATTATGCTGTGTTTTGGTTTGAATACTGTATTTGAACAAAACGAATGGAATTTTATGAGCTATTTGGTAGGTCTACAAAGACAGGGTGCCCACTTCAGTCATCAGAAAGCAAGGACATGCAAGTTAAGAAAGTGGGATGGAAGGCTGCCTTTCAATACATATTCACTCAACTTCATTCACAGAGGACTTCATGTCAGGAGTGTGTAGCACAGTGCCCCATTAGCAATTATTTGGATGTTTCACATTGATCGTTTCATTCTGAACTTCATATAACACATGGGTTTGAGGACAGAAGATACTTTCCTGCATGAATTGGCATGAGGTGAGTTGGAATCCTGTACACTCTTTTCTGGCATTATAAACATAAAGGGGCACAGGTAAAGAGAAATACATTAAAGATAAACTGAAAAAGTAATCAAAGCATTCTAAAATTCGATCCATGAACCCAAGCAGAAAGAGAAAACGGACAGAAATGCGAATCTGAGGCTCTCATGGCAGTTTCTACAGAGATAGCTGTCTGCTAGGATGTGATACCTTGTAGTCAGGTGGATATGGGGATAGTGTTGACCAGGACTGGGCTCTGAGTAAACCATCAGGAAGAGGGGAAGCAGAGCATGTAACTAGTGCTGGCCTTAAGCGTCCCATGCTGTCATTTCTACCCTTCTGACTGGTTTTTCCATGGGCCTGCCTTCATCTGTCCTGTCCCTAAATGCATATTTGATTTCCTCAGCATGTCTCATCCACCTACCCTGCTGATGGAGATGACAGGTTACTCTGAAATGTCAGTCTACCACACTGTGTTTCATCATGTACCTGAATATAACAATGCACATTACTATGAAGTTGAAATGTGCTTAGCAGCTAACAAAAAGTGGAAGGTAATTATGTATCTCTTGTTCCATGCAATACACAAGATCTTTTATAGAACAAAGACATGTAACCTCACTGTTGATAATACATAATTTACACTGACACTTTCTTTCACTTTCTGTATGACTTGGAACTTTTATGCCAACTGAGAGCGATACAGTTCATACAATACATTAAGACAGAAGTGATACACTTTTCTAAGGCAGTCATTTGTATCAATCTGGGACACAAGTCCAACATCTTGGAGCCATCTTTGTCTCCATCATGTTACATACTGAAAAGGCTGGTTGTTCAGAAAGATATCATTCTGCCAGCTTGCATGTGAAAAAAGTTTAAAACATTTTTTATTGCAGATTAAAGTTACTCTTAAATATATATCATTCCTAACATTAAATAAAAGTTACCATCTGACAATGAAACAGTTGGGAGTATAATTCTTAGTTAATAGCATAATGCTGGCCACTCAAATGTGAATATTTATTTTGTGATGCTGTCAGTATTGTAGACTTTACTGTCAGATAACAAAAATGAAGAATGATGACTTCGGAAGGATTTAAAACAATCCAGCCATTGTCTAGTCAAACTAATTGAGACAGTATCCCAACATTTGCATGGAGGATCTGATTAGAATGACAAACACTTCAAAATACCAGTGTCCCAGCTGATATTCAAAACAAGCCCATCCCAAATACAAGCCTAAGGATTACCACTCCAACGCTATGCTCATTACCTCCAACCAGTACCAAGGTAATGTGCACATGAAACTCCCTGGTTCCCGGGTACTAGAGGAAGTTTTACATTTCAAAACTTTTACACTGTTTCACACAAGTGTCAACCATTCATGTGGCATGCATATGAATGGTTCTCCATTACTTGTTTATACCTACCAGATGCATAATACTTTGCCATTGAAGCCTGTTTGACGTATGGTTGCCCTGCTTCCACCAGACGGGCTGCATTATACACCAGAAGGCGAGCACATTCAATTTCTGTAGCCACCTGGGCAATCTGGTGTTGCATTCCCTGAAATTAATTACCTACTTTACAACATCCCTTCTCTTGAGAGTGATATAAAACAAAAAGTGGAAGGGGAGAGGGTGAGAAAAGGGAGGTTCAGTATAAGACAAAACAAGTGAAAAATGTATGCCCATTTTCTAGGTGTCTTTGAAACACCATTGATCTTACATCCATTTACTGCACATTTAACCCTTAGGTGACTAATGTCATATATATATATGGAGCACCCATTCTTGATGTTTCTAGATCACACACAACGACGCAGCACAGTCGGTAGGACTCCTCTG
>Ga0268261_10003585_pt1 | contig 11453 bp, 6 predicted proteins | sample TergutNc150P1_FD_190353 | JGI IMG/M metagenome (GOLD analysis project Ga0268261, IMG submission 190353) | Nasutitermes corniger P1 segment gut microbial community from laboratory colony in Florida, USA - Nc150 P1 (SPAdes) (version 2) | ecosystem: Host-associated > Arthropoda: Insects > Digestive... | reverse complement strand
GACCACGAACACAGCACGACTGTCACCACGATACGAAGGTAAAACCAGACGCTGCCACTGCAGTCATTGAGCTCCTGACGATGGGTGGGAAAACGCCCGAAACATGTTGAGCTGTAAACAAACGTCAGGATAATAAACTGAAAAACTGTTGCATCAGGTTGGTGATTTATTTGAATTAAATGTAAAACTCCCGTGCCAAAAGGTTAATTAAACAACTACCCTCCTTTTATACGTTTTACAAGCCTGATGATGACCCAACTGTGTCAAAACATGTAGGAATTTTTCAAAACAAAAGTCATTCTCTTTGTAAGAGTTGTGTTTGCATTATTTATATAGTAGTAATTTTCAAAACACAACAACGGGATGTTTTGCATCAAGTTAGTATTTTATCATAACACCAGTATGGGGTTCCAGATTTTCTTTGGCACTCTGTGTTGAAATTCTTATTAATCACAGAAGCCTTTTATTGTCATCCTCAGAAATGTACGTCACCAACTACAATGTCTGAAGACCACAAGCAAATTTTTATTCCCCTTACGAAGTGTTCCTAGTGTTATGTCACCAACACATAACATCATATATATTTGTGTCTACCAAATTCTCAGACACTTATTCAACCTCTCAAATACACCAAACAAAAATCAGTTGACAGAAGTTTCCAAATTACCGACAGACACACAATAACACACGTACAGATTCTAACACAGTGCACTGATTCAGGTGGTTTTACTTCCAAGAACATCTTTCATTCAATTTTGTGACAACCGTGAAAAGCAAACACATCATGCATTTCTCTTACCGCACTGAGCCTTCTCAGCAATACCCATTACTGTGAAGAAATGTACAAACATACATAACCAAATCATCAAATTGTCGCCACAAAAATAAATTTATGAGTAGATTCCAGAAATTTATGAAAGACTCCTCCTGACAGAAGAAGAGCGATAAGAATTGGAATTTTAACATCAGATCCACTACTATGAAGTTTTCACCAGTTTAGCTTCACACAATCGTAATTGATACAGATAAAATTACTTGGGAAAACTTCGTTATTTCAGGCAACATACAGGCTGTAATATCTTGATGCTCCCAAACAAATAGTCTGAAAACTCTTCACAGTTTGTTACATTCTCCTCATGTACTTGTGCCAATGAACAATAACCCACAAAGTTCATACCTACCCATGAATATATGAGTTTGTTTTTAGGAGCATGTACTGAGATTTAGTGAAACAATCTTCCTCTTCTGAACTTTGCCCATCATCATTATCTTAAGAATTAAGACAATGGACAAAGTCCAAAAGAAGACTTTTTCACTAATTTGTGTAACATCATCAGAGTCCTGTATAGTTGAATGTGGTGAGGTTGTGTAGAAATGTAATGGATTGGCTCTTCACAGCTTACCAACAGATACAAGTTTAAATAATTTTAGTGATCCTTCCCCAGAATGACCTCCACCAGTCATTAACAAACGTACGAATACAACACCAATTCTACATGACACTACACTGTACACTTACCACAAGTGACAATCCACATCACAATCTACAAATGATATTTCCTTAACAAATAACTTGAAACAGTGTATTGTGTTTGTGTTCTGTTGGTAAATTTGTAAGTGCCTGCACCATTTATTCTTACATTCTTCAAGCATCTTTCTTGTATCTACAAGAATGCATGACTTGCAAAATATGTGTAAACATAGGTAGGTGTGTGTGTATGTGTGTGTAAGAGTGTCCGAGCAAGCGGGCTGAATACATACTTGCTCTGCCCACCATCTGCACAGCACGAACTCCCTTCCGGAACGTAGCCACTGTGTGTTTCAGCCCCAGCGTGTCAGAGAGAGACAAGTTTAGTGTTAGTTCAGGGTGTTAGGGGTCTAACTAATGTGGACTGGGTACGGCTGGAAGAGGGTAGTGCTCATATCCACTAAAGGGGTTGCAGAACACTGGGGTCCATTCCATGGATGCACCACAGAAATATATGGACTGAATAAGGAGACTGTTCATGATGCAGAAAGCCTACATGATGGTCCTGCTTCGATTAAGTGGTATTAGAATTTAATTCAACAGCACAATAACTCATAGTAAATAAAGCCAGTAAAATTATTCACATGAAATGAACTTATAACAAAAATAGTAACCTAACTTTGAGAGAGAAATGACAAATAGGGAAGGATATATATACAGGGTGATTCTCTCACTAGAGGCCCCAAACTATTGTCTATAAAAAATTATGTTACTGAGATAATGACTTGAAAATTTATATACACATACCGGCAACGATGGAAAACAGCATGGGCCCCCCCCCCGCGATATATTGGACTCGTTCCCGGTATGTGTATATAAATTTTCAAAGCATTATCTCAATAACATAATTTTTTATAGACAATACTTTGGGGCCTCTAGCGACAGAATCACCCTGTATATTTATATCAAAAGAGCAGCTGTGGCAGTAACAAAGCATCAGAATGGATGTTAAGTTACTTGTGACCTTTGAGCAATGCAAGGTGATGTAAGGGAGAGAGGGCAGGGCTCAAGAACTTACAGCACAGCAGGCCTACCCAAACTCTGTCAAACACAATTCCTAACATGTCAAGAAATTAGGTATTAAATAATAAAATACAAGTCATTGTATATTACTTGCAATTTTGATCCTAACATTCTCATGTATAAGGTTACCATATTGCATGGTTTAACAAGTTGAGGATTTTGATCATATATAATATGAAGGAATGATGAAACATGGTATCGTGTTCTAATATATATCCAACAAGATGCAACGTTACACAGTTTATTTTATCTGGAAACTGCTCTACATGTTTCGGGTGGTACCACCACCCATCATCAGGAGCGCAAACAACTGTATCTACAGCATGTGGTGTTTGTCACACCGTTACTGGTACCTGCCGCTATTTTGGATGAGTTGGAACTGGTTTGAGTGTGCGACAGCACACTCAAACCAGTTCCACTCTTTCATGATAGCGGCAGGTACCAGTAACGGCGTGACAAACACCGGATGCTGTACATACAGTTGTTTGCGCTCCTGATGATGGGTGGTGGTACCACCCGAAACATGTAGAGCAGTTTCCAGATAAAATAAACTGTGTAACGTTGCATTTTGTTGGATATATATTAGAATATTCTTATGACGCATGGACCCATGAACGTTAAAAACGATACAATGTATTTCTTTCTAGGGCACAATTATAATGACTTGCAGTATCTCTGTACATAAATTCTTACTGTAATTAAAAAAAAAATTATATGGGACTGACAAAAAAAATGGACAATCTAAACCGTTTTACATTTACAAGCTGAATAAGAACTTTGAATCTTTAAAACTTATGTAAGACAGGAAAGTGAAGCTGACCCACTTTCTACAGCATGTCCCCACTGCGAAATTCTGCAGTGAGATGAGGAGACACCAAAGGCAGATCAGTCCGCTCAATGAAACAGATCACACTGTGAATAAAGTACCACACATTTTCAAACTAACACTGTTTCAGAGATTTCCTGCTTTGGTAGGCAGAAAATATTTCCTTTTTACTTCACTTACTTACACATGGTTAAGATTCTTTTTCAGACCCTGAATCCACATGACAAATTAATGCATCTCATATCTCATTATTATCACCAAAATAATGTGGCAACATGGCACAGTGGGTGCCAAAAGTACACTTCACATGCACACTGGTAGTGATTAACCTTACTGACTTACGTATATCAAATAATGATATAAGAGAGAAGCTACAGTTATGAATGAAAATAACACAGACATTTAAATAATTCTGTGGTTTGAGAACAAACTGATCTAATGCCCTTTCACCTCCTTGCTGCAATTTGGAAAGTACACTTTGATTCAGCTGTTAAATCTTTCAGTTCAGTACAAACTTGTATCAATTAAAAACGCATGCTGAAGATGGTAATTATTCTACCAGGCGCAATTTGGGAGGCCTTTCAGCTGAATGACAGTGGGTGGGCTAGTGAATAGACATTGCTGCAGCGTATGCTGTTGACAGGGAGAATTCACAGGGTAGAATCTGTCCCCCGAGGAAACAGAGCATTGCCTCATTTTGATGCAAAGTGACAAAAGCAGACCCAACAGTGAACCCAAAGCTGTGGTATTACCAAGGCAAATTTGTTTCCACAAGCTACCAACTCAGATAATCAACAGTTGGATCCATTTTCCTATTCAGAATCACTGGCATTGGCTGGAGATGGAAAAACCAAAACCAAGCACTGCAATTCCTTATAACAGATTTTATAAGTAACAAGACAGAAAGTAGGTAAAAATTTATTGTAACACAAACACATAATCCTGCAGAGGTAGTGCTGACTATTCAATATTTACCACCCATCTGGGGAGTCAAATCAGTGTACTGAATGTTGCCCCTCTCCTACAGGTGCAAGATAAGCAATATAGAACACATTATGATCTATATATTCCATCTGAACATTTTCAGTACTAGTAATGTTTTGCTTACAAATCACAGGCCTACAAGGCAAAATTATTTCTGGCTCTGAGCGCAATGTGATCAGTTTTGTAAAAACTGATATATATCTGCTTTCAAAAATTTATTTCTGCAATGAATGAATAAATAAGGACTATCAATAATATATGCAAAATCATAAATAATGAATTTTGTTAATATATTGTTCTTGTTTATCTGAACTGGGGGTAATATTTCTTCTAGATTTTGATAAAACTTCCAAATTTAATCCCATAATCTTACCAAAAGTCCTTTTATGGTTGCATTTAAAGGTCAAAGGAACTCAAATTTACAAAAGTGTATTTTGTTATAGACAGAATATTAACATCATGGCAATTTATGTATGTGTGTGTGTGTGTGTGTGTGTGTGTATATATATATATATATATGTGTGTGTGTGTGTATAAATTGCCATGATGTTAATATTCTGTCTATAACAAAATACACTTTTGTAAATTTGAGTTCCTTTGACCTTTAAATGCAACCCTAAAAGGACTTTTGGTAAGATTATGGGATTAAATTTGGAAGTTTTATCAAAATCTAGAAGAAATATTACCCCCAGTTCAGATAAACAAGAACAATATATTAACAAAATTCATTATTTATGATTTTGCATATATTCTTGATAGTCCTTATTTATTCATTCATTGCAGAAATAAATTTTTGAAAGCAGATATGTATCAGTTTTTACAAAGCTGATCACATTGCGCTCAGAGCCAGAAGTAATTTTGCCTTGTAGGCCTGTGATTTGTAAGCAAAACATTACTAGTACTGAAAATGTTCAGATGGAATTTATAGATCATAATATATATATATACACACACACACACACAGAGTGAGCATAAAGTCTTTCCCCGATTACAAACATTTATTACAAGAAAACTACGTGGAATACAAACATATATGTATTTTTTTTAAATGTAAATCAACTCAAGAAGTTTTTTTACAACACATTAGTACACTTCCCAAAGCTGTGCTTTATGACCTGAGTTTCAGACTGGGATTCACCACAGTTGCCACAGATGGCAACAACTACAATGAAGCTGTGAAATGAATGCAAGTAAAAGAAGTTTGTTTGTTGTGGTACGGACGTGGTACCCCCAGTTTTAAATTTTGTGACAAACCTGAGGCATTCATATTAAGAAAGCTTAAAATTCACGTGCATTATTTCGAGCCAAAAAAATTGGATAGTATGTTTACAAGTTAAGGAAACAAGCTGACTGGAGTTGGTAGGTTCTGAAAACAAACATTCCCAGATGTCATTCGTGGGTCTGCTGCCAGCTACAATGCAAAGTATGTACGGAGGCAACAGGCTACCAACCTTACCTAAAAGAGAGCACAATCTATTATACTGTATTACAAAATGTAATGGTGTAGCAACATCAACATCAACATCAACAACAACAACAACAACAACATCAACATCAACAGTAACAGCAGCAGCATCAGCAGCAGTAACCACCAGCACCAGCAGCAATAGTGGGCGACCAACGCAAGCAACCTAGTAAAAAACAACCCGTTCCATACTGCTCGCTTGCTCAAATGGTGTGGGGGAGAATGTGTGTGCCCGTGTTGGTTTCTACAAACTGGACAGAAAGGCAGGTAAGATTACTCATGGGACGGTAGCAACTGGGACAAAAGTGTGCAGCTCTACGTCAAGCAATTTACGATACGGGTATTTCTACATCAGTATGTCCTCATTTCAAATTAATTTAAGTAAGTACATTTTCAAACTGCAGTAAATAGTAGCTTTACAATATCAATAATACAGTTCAACACAAAACGATGGGATATAAACCATGAAATCTTATGGAGTATAGTTATATCAGTACAGCGTGCATTTTGAGCTTCTAATTATTTTTTTAAGTTTTTATTTACAATAAATTGAAATGTTATTGCTGTAGGTACAATAAAAGAGTTCAGAGTCTCATGCTACTGTGCTTTCTTATTCTTCCCGTCTATGTAAACTTCATGTGTTGCAATGCCTAGTAAATGTATGGCACTGAAGACCACCTCCAAAAACCATGCTGTATGCTGTACACTTAAATGACACCAAAAAAAAAAAAATGTTACATTTTCTCTGATTAAGATTAAAATCCACTGCTCTGCAGACGAACATTCCCCCTCCCACACACACACACAAAATGAAACACTTCTTTAAAAATGTGTCATTGTGTCTTCTACTTCTGCGATGTAGAATATAAATTTTTATGAAGATTTTAACTTAAATGCACATCTTACTATAAATGTAATTAACTGTACACACCACAAAAAATGCGTATGTAAAACATATTCCTGATAACTGAATAGAGATGCTTTTCATTGCTTTTATAATATATAATATTATACATTCAACCCTCCCATGGTTATCAGGTAATTTATTTTCCACCTTTAACTTTACACAAATTTGGTCTCAAAAGTATTCTGTCTTGTCTTCAGAAACAAGAACTATACTGGTAATTACTACACTAAAATTTTGTAAGTTTTAGGGGAAAAATAAAAACAATCTTGCCCCAAGTGTTCAAATGGATGCACAGTGTTCTAACAGAACTAATTTTTAACTTATACTATTAGATTTATTGGAATGTCCTCTGACAGGAAAGAGCAAATTCATTCTGACATCATCAACAGACCCAGTAACACTGAACACTAGAGATCATTTAATCAGATCAATTCTAATGGCAGGGTGTGTTCAGTTTCCATGACAGAAAGAATTTCTGTCCTGAACAATGGTCAAAGGCAATATGAAATGAAACACAACAGCTCTTGTCTGAACTGATTCAAACAACGGACTCTTTTTATAGACGCTGTACAAGTAAACTTTCTTGAGAATATATCTTCTGGGATATGATGCTGTGTAGCACTAACAACTGGGTTGCAGGTGCTGCATACATCTAAATACTGAGCAATGGAAACAACTGAAATCTCACACATACTCGTAAAAAAAAAAAGGTAAAGTGCACCCCTTGTACAGGCACTGAGGCTCTGTACAGGCCATACGGCCCATAGGGAGAGTAGAGGTATAGCTCTACTCTTTCATGACCAATGGCACTAGAAGGGGGTGAGGGGTCAGCATCATGCCCCGGTTGCTCTTTGTCCCCAGGAAAGATCCGGTACCCATTGTACAGGAGGCTGGGTGGGCCGCAGGGCCGGTCTGGACAGGTGCGGAAAATCTCGCTCCCACCGGGATTTGAACCCTGGACCATTCAGCCCGTAGCCAGTTGCTATACCAACTACGCTACCCGGCCCACACATATATTCGTAGTTCATAATTATAAGTTTGCTACATGTAATAAGGCTGCATACCTTCTCCAGCAGATACGGTCCACTAAAACGCATCACACTACTGTGAGGTAAAGGTAAAGCAATCCCATTACAGGCCTGGACAGGCCCTGAGGGTTCCAGGAGGTTGAGGCTCCCAGATTTCAAGATAATCAGCACATGAAGGTGGTAAGGTTGTCAGCCTTAGGCACCGGCCGCCTTTACCCCCAGGAAATATTCCTGGTACTCATTTCTGTTAGAGGCTGAGTCAACCCCAGGGCCATAGTGTGGCCGGAAGGATTATGACAATGAAAAATTCCAGTGACACCATCGGGAATTGAACCCGCGACCTTCCGGCTTGTAGTGCAGTGCCTCAACTAACTGTGCCACCACGTGCCCCCATCACACTACTGTAGAAATATAAAAACATCAAACATAACTCTCTGACCTGGTGAATGTGAGACCAACACAGTCTCACAAACTCAAGAGCCAATCTACTGGCTGTACAGTGAATCAACTGAGTGTTGCAGTCAAGTGAGTACCCCAGTTGCTTTGTATTTAGTAGATTCTAGGTTTACATGTTCACCTGAAGAGTGAGTGAGGTGAGATTTCTCATGGTCTTACTCAGTCCATCCATGCAAATGCTGGGATAGTTACTTGAAACAAGCCATGAACACATCCTTCCATATCTTTTCCAACTGTTCACTCATAGTCATTTTAATATTAAATAGTGTACAGTGGGGTATGATACAATGAAAAGTTTTATCAATAAAATCAGGACGATACAACGAACACAGATGCTACAACGAATGCGGAGGAATACTATCAGATGACGTAGCACGCACATGCACATGACGTGTTGGGCCTTCTCAAGATGAGTAGGAATGACAACTCCTCTCTTTTCACCTCTATGTGATTTTTTTATTATTTTTATTAGGGAAAGTTTGTTCATAGTTTTTATTAAGGAAATACTGTTTATGTTTTTAAATTTACACGTACAGTGTATAAAAGTTAAATAAATTAATTTTATATTATTTTTACACATATATATTTTTGATTTTGTATTATATTTTTCCTGTTTAAATGGTTGTGTTGGATGGTAACTTTGCTCTAGGCTGTGGGTGTGGAACGGATTACCCCTAAATACATACATTACAATGTATGCTAGAATGAACAGATGCTATAATAAATGAGGTTCTAGAACCAATTACGTTCGTTCTAGTATACCCCACTGTATATGATTCTCAGAATAAAAGCCCTTATTTCCCTGACCGCATTAACTGGTTGGTCTTTGTCGTGGAAAGGGAGTATGTTCTCTGTGAGGAACAAACTCAATTTTTATAAGTATTTTAGATTAAGTCCGGTCTTTCATGGCCACACAATGGTTCAGGTGGTCAGTCATTAGCACCTCACTGCAGAGGCCCAGGTTCAATCCTTGACAATGAATGTGAGATGAATTGTAGTGGACAAAGTGGCACTGGGAAACGTTTTTCTCTAAGCACTCTCATGTCCACTGTCAGTATCATTCCATCAATGCTCAATACTCTTCTTAACACTAGACTTACAAGAATCACAAGTGGGAAAAATATGGATACCCGCAAGCTAAGCAGCGTTCTTTTAGACATCATGATGCACTGGACAGAAAATTACTTTCCTGTTTTCTGGTCTTGAAAGGTTAAAGTATATTTAATATTCTACTCCCATATACACTTACATCTCCCAGAGGTATTCCTGCAAATCAACTTTATCAGCTATAATTTTGTATACTTTTCCTATCTCTCTCACATGTGTGTCACCATCACTGTTGTCATCAGCCACCTCCTTCTCTTCCTCCTCACCACCACCACCACCACCACCACTGGGTGAACAGTATGCCCTTTAGCTAAGTTGCTATTACACTACATTATTTTGAACTTACTCAATGCAATTAAACTAAGGCCTTGTGATTGTGTTTTTACTTCCCCTGCTAACCTCAGTGTCACTTGTTCGATTTTGCTGCAGTCAGTCTAGTGACCAGACCACAGGCTGGATGATTGGAATATCTGGGTTTAATTCTTAGTAGCAGGCAAGGATTTTCACTATCAACTGGTCAGGGGCTAATCCGAGTCCAATCAAATGAGTACTGGGGGGGGGGTTCTTTCTCCATGGGTAAAGTCATGGAAGCATGAACCTCAGAACTCAACTGCATCCAATGCCAAAATTCATAATGGGTGCAGCAATACCACCACCCTCCCATAAAACTCCAAGGCATAATCATCAACTATTAACAAAGACAACATAACATCTTTGTTATTCTATTTCATTGTTTCTTCTCAGGTTCTACACATGGACACTGTTTTGTTTAAAGTCTTATCCACAACTGTGTTCGTTTTCTGCTGATTTGTTTTGACATATCCATTATTCTGTAGACAAACTAGCCTCATGGCTGATGAATCAGCATATAAATATTAATGGAACTCTTGTACTTTCAATAGCAACTCTACTACTAATCACTAATTACACTAACAAGCTACTCATTACTCAAATAATCATGCTAGTGAAAGTCAAACAATGTAGACTACAATACGAGGGGTTCAAGATATTCAACTCTGTATAAACTGCAATATGTAAATAAAATACAGTGTAACAGAAGAAATCACTCCTCAGAACATAGCTAACAGAAAATGTACACAATTTAAACAATTCTCTACTTTCGTAGCATGGACATATAGCGTAACATTAAAGTATCCATTGTTTCCTGCCAGTGTTCCACAGGGACTATGTCCTGTAAGCACTATTCCCTGCCACAAAGTACTAATTTACATTTGTTTCTATAACATATTATAAAATTCACAGCAATACAAGTTTTCCTAAATATTGTGTAGCTTCACTGTACGTTAAGTGACTAAAAAAATCAACTAGATAAAATGTGCCATAAATACTACAGTAATCTTGAAGTTGCAGTTTTTCTAAGAAACATAGCATGCGTGCGTGCGTGTGTGTGTGTGTTTGTGTGTGGCATCCTGTAGTGCTTTATGCATATAATTAAGTGGTAGTAGCATCCGCTGCCATGTGAAATGATCTGTGAATTGTCAAGTGAGACATCCCCATTGTTTTGAAATGCTAAAATTATAATATAAATATATATAATATAGTCATACACAACTTCATATTTATTAGATTATATTAGGTAATACAAGCAAGAAAATGTATAGCATGTCTAGACGGGATACTGTGGAGTAAAGACATAAGAAAGAAGAGAAAATTGAACATTTATAATGCGTTGATTAAAAGCAGTTTATTGTATGGTTCCGAAACATGGAGACTCACAGAAAATAATAAGAGACGGGTTGAAGCTACAGAGATGGATGCCCCGAGGAGATCTTTGAGAACATCAAGAAAAGAAAGAATTAGAAATGTAACTATAAGACAACAAATTGGACTGGAGGAAACAATTGTAAAAGAAACTGAACAGAACCAGCTTACATGGTACAGCCATGTTCAGAGAATGGTAGAAGGAAGATTACCCAAAATAGCATTGAAGTGGATGCCGAAACAAAAGAGAGTACGAGGAAGACCGAAGAAAAACTTGATGGAAGGTATAAGAAAGGCCGTGAACGAAAGAAACCTAAATGAAGGCCAATGGGAAGATAGGAAGGAATGGAGTCTAGGTGTTGGACAATGTAGAAAAGCGTTTTGAAACTGATATGTATGTATGTATG
>Ga0268261_10003584_pt1 | contig 11454 bp, 13 predicted proteins | sample TergutNc150P1_FD_190353 | JGI IMG/M metagenome (GOLD analysis project Ga0268261, IMG submission 190353) | Nasutitermes corniger P1 segment gut microbial community from laboratory colony in Florida, USA - Nc150 P1 (SPAdes) (version 2) | ecosystem: Host-associated > Arthropoda: Insects >... | reverse complement strand
TCGTTGTGTGTGATCTAGAAACATCAAGAATGGGTGCTCCATATATATATGACATTAGTAGCCTAAAGGTTAATAATTTAACCCTTATCCTGCTAACGTGGAGAAAATGGTGAGCTCCTAATAATGCCAGCAAATAGCAGATGGAATTTAATTCGGGCTTTTAAGGGTTAAACGTAGCCTAAGTTGCATTAAGTGAGGAAGCCTCACCTGCTTTTTGACTATAGGCTTTCTGCTTGTGTCCGAAAACGGAGACCGACAGCTGCCAGTGATGGAAACAGACCTGTCACAAAAGTGGGAGGACCTTGGGAAGGAGTATGTTTTAATAGTGTCCTCAGTCATGAGGCGACGTACAGTAATATCCTTGTAAGCAATTAAGAACCCCGCCATGGGGGCGTCAGGGGCAGTGGAAGTAGACCTCCTTAATTACGTATTTACTCCAAGGAGCAGAGTCCTTCTTGAGAAGCTACTGGTTTTCAGCTAGTCAAGAAATTCCCCGCTTTTAATGTAACCCGAAAGTTCATTACCGCATTTACAAGTGCCCGCCAACTGTCCCTATCCTGAGCCAGCTGAATCCAGTCTATAACCCCATATCCCACTTCCTGAAGATGCATCTTAATATTATCCTCCCATCTATGCCTGGGTCTTCCAAATGGACTCTTGCCCTCAGGTTTCCCCGCCAAATTTCCTGTACACGCCCCTCCTCCCCCATATGCGCTACTTGCCCCGCCCATCTCATGCTTCTCGATTTTATAACCCAAACCATACTGGGTGAGGAGTAGAGATCATTAAGGTCCTCATTATGTAGTTTTCTTTACTCCACTGCTACCTTGTCCCCTCTTATGCCCAAATATTCTCCTCAACGCCATATTCTCAAACGCCCTCAGACTACGTTCCTCCTTCATTGTGGCCGACCAAGTTTCACAACCATACAAACAACACGCAAAGTTAGAGTCCTGTATATCTTAATCTTTCAATTTTTGGTTAGAAAACTGGGAGACAAAAGATTCTGCACCGATTGATAGCAAGCATTCCCTGACTTCAATCGGCTTAAAATTTCTTCCTGAATAGAACTTCAATTTATTAAGGGTATTCCCAGATATTTGAACTCTTCCGCCTTTTCAAAGGAACTATTACACTGTTCAACAAACTTTGGATGGTTGAATGTTATGGATAAGTGAATATACTATCTTCATGTTTTTTGGGCCGCAGAATACGAAAATAATTCTAAAATTTATTGGTTAGCTCTTGTTTTCGAGATAATAGCACTATCATAGTTATATGGGCAATAAATATGAATAGAAAATTACTGATCTTAACGACGTGTCCTTTTGGCCTGTAGATGGTATTTTGTTTCAGGGGCATCTCTTTTCATCATCCAGCAATAATCACTTAACATGGCAGCGCTCCATTTCCCTTTGTACCTATGCTCCATCACCGAAATGTCTTGATGGAAGCGCTCTCCATGTTTGTCGCTCACGTCACCACAATTTAATGGAAAAAAAACCAGGTGTGAAAATAAAAAATGCATTTTCAACGACATATTGCACCCCAGCTGTTCATACGAATCCATCAGTTCTTGTACAAGTTCTCTGAAATTTGCAGCTTTGAAATTTCCCAGAAAACCATTCGAAACCTTTTCAAAGGCTTGCCAAGCTATTTTCTCCTTGTCACTTAACACTGCTTCAAACTGCTGGTCTTTAAAAAGTTGTCTGGTTTGAGGACCAATAAACACACCTGCTTTTACTTTCTCGAAAGTGAGCCTGGGGAATTTTCCACACAAGTACGTGAATGCAGGACCCTTCATATCCAAAGCCTTTACAAAATTCTTCATAAGCCCCAATTTAATGTGTAGTGCGGGAGGCAAAACTTTGCTTGGCTTTATCAAAGGCTTATGTATTACATTTTTCATTCCAGGTGTTAATGTCTGTTTGTGAGCACAAGGTTTCCTAGAATAGTGGGTGCCTCTGGCGTGGCTATCCCACTCACACAGGAAACAAGAATATTTGGTGTTGCCCGCTTGCAATCCTAATAAAATGGCGATTACTTTAAAATCTCCACAAAATTTCCATTGGCACTTCTTGTAGTCTACTTCAACCAGGATGTTGTTCATAGTTGTATACCTTTCTTTTGTGCTGGGAGCATATGTCACAGGAATGGAAGGCAACTTATTTCCATTGTGTAAGAGGACTGCTTTAAGACTTCTCTTTGAAGCATCAATGAATATTCGCCACTGCTCAGGACTGTGCCTCATATGTATTGCATCCATTAGACCATCAATGACTTTGCAGTAGGTGAAATAACCTAGGGTTTTAAAGAACTGCTCGAATTCTTGTTTTCTGGTGCGAAATGCTGTCACTCTCAAGGAGTGGTGTAGTAAATTCCACTGCTGTAAACCTGATGCCAAATTTCTGCCTTATTTTTTGGAAGTTTGAGATCCCTGAGGAGGTCACTGAGCTCGCCTTCTGTGATCTTATGATTGGAGGAGTCTGTGCTTGGCAAGTAGTCTGCATCTCTTGAAGCTGATGGCTGCTCTTCTTCGCTGTTTGAAGAAACGTTGTCTTCGTCGTCAGAGTACATAGCAAAATTGTCCAGAGGTTTAGGAACAGGAAGTCCATCGCCATCAAGCACAGGCCGAATTGCTGATGGTATATTCAGATACACAAGTGTTGATTTTTTCTTCATGGACATACTATTTTGAATAGGGGGCACCATACAGAAATAACAGTCTGTACTGTGATTGCTAGGCACCGTCTAAACCATGGGCACTCCAAACGGCATACAATGTCCTTTTTCTTTCACCCACGCATTGAGTTTGGATGAACACATAGTGCAGCACACGTACGGTGCCCATTTTTTTTTGTCCTGGTCCCCTAACTTACAGCCGAAATACAAGAAATATGCCTTTTTTATAGTTGGAGTAATCGAACATTTCCTTGAGGCAAATGTCACTTCTCCGCAAATACAGCAGAAGTTATCCGGGTTATTTACGCACTTCCGGGACATTTTTATAAATATACTACACAATCTCTGACAGTAGAATGCCAGCTGAAACTATCACGACACAATTCTCATGAAAGAACTTGGGAACACCATCTACAATGCGACCGCTTTCGTACAACACTTAATAAGAACTGAAGAGAATTGACAGACAACAGTTTTATTGATCACGTGACGAACACCTACAGCGACGATAGCCGATCACGTGATTTCATCATGGTATTAGAATTACGGCGCCCGCTTGGAGTGTTGCCAACTTTTGAAGACAGAGACCTAATATTTAGTTTTAAAAAAAGTTAAATTTCATGCCATAACTGTAACTCGAAAACTAGAGCTAAGCTGAAAATTTCTATGTCGTTTTCGAATTCAGCGGCCTCAAAATAGTAAAGTTTAGCTAGTCTCGTTTCCATCATATTTTGTGTGCTGAAGAGTGTTATCAGCCTTCATATTGTGATTTCATCCTGCATTCTGATCTCGATACATGATCATGTATTCAGTTTTATCGGTATTTACTTCTAGCTCAGTCTCCTTACTAACCACTACCAAAGCTTCTGCGTTTTACTTTATAGTATGTACACTGTCTCCCAGTTTATTAACATTATCAGCATAAACCAAAATCTGATGTGTACCATTTAATTTGAAGCCATCCTACTTAACCTGAACCCCCCTAATGGCGTAATCTAAAGCAAAGTTGAAAAGTAATGGCGATAGAGCATCTTCTTGTTTCAAACCAGTCCTAATAGGAAACATGTCAGACAAATTCTTGTCTATCCGGACTCTGCTATACGTTTCAGTCAGACATGTTTATTTTCCTTTCCAGTTTCACGGGAATACCAAACTCAGTGAGAATATTACACAAGACCTCCCTTCTAACGGAATCATAAGCTTTCTTGAAGCCTATAAAGAGCTGATGCACTGCTTCGTTGTATTCCCATTTTTTCTGAAGTATTTGACGAATGCTGAATATATGACCAGTAGTTGATCTGTTTCGTCGAAGTCCACATTGATGATCCCCAATAATTTCCTCTGCATATGGAATTAATCTAGACAGCAAGATCTTGGATAAAATTTTGTATGTAGTTGGCGAAAGTGATATGCCCCTATAATTATTACAGTCTGTTTTATCGTCCTTCTTAGAGGTAGGTACAATGATCGATTCCTTGCACTTCTCAGGCAATTTCTTCTCATTCCAAACAGAAATAATAAGTTTATGGATCTCAGAACAAATTGTCCTACCCCTTGCTTTAATCATTTCTGCTGGGATTTGATCAATACCTGGTGATTTGTGATTTTTAGCTTTTCAATAGTCAACTCAAACTCAAAGGCCCTTGGTTCATGCACTATTGTTTCTGCTGTGGTGTTTCGGTCTTCCTAACATCATTAACCCCATGCACATTCAATAGCTGAGAGAAGTTGTTCCTCCACCTAGCCAAGATACTGTGGGAATCTGCAACCAAATCACACTTCTCATCCTTTACCATATTAGTTCTAGGCTGGTAACCCATCTTAAGGTTACTGATGCTCCAATACAAGTCCCTAATATTTTTATCTTACTGTTGGTTTTGAGTTCCTCAATATTAGCTTTCAGATATTCCTTCTTTTTGTTCCTGAAATGTCTGCTAGCTTCAAGTTTTACATTGATTAGATTATCTACATTGTTTTCTCTTCGATCCTGTACTTGCTGCGTTTTAGCCTGCTTCCTTTGATCTAAAATACTTCAACTTTTCATCAAACCATGGTTTATGCTTTTTCAATTCGTGCAGTCCTAGACTATTCTTAGCTGAGGTTTTTATATCCTCTTTAATGTTCTCCCGAGCACTATTTACGTCCTCGCTATCACTTAAGTTCTCCAAAGCTGCAAACCTGTTTGGAATCTCAGTCTGATACTGTTTTCTAACCTCCAGATCATTTAGCGTCCTGAGTTTAAATCTTTCCCAACCAAACGTCTGTGCTGATTGTTAACTTACTGCCAATCTTTCCCTAACTTTTGCAATCACCAGATAGTGATCACTATCACAGTCAGCTACCCTGAAACTTCGCATATCTTGTATACTCGAATGTGATCTCCTATCTATCAACATGTGATCAATCTGGTTGTGAGTCTTTTCATCATGAGAGGTCCAGGTGTACTTATGAATGTTTCGGTGCGGGAACATCGTGCTCTTAACAACTAGATTTTGATGTGGAGAAGTTTACCATTCTAAAACCATTATCATTACTATCCTAGTGTAGACTTTCCTTCTCAGTTGTCGGTTTGAAAACATTCTCTGTCCCCAGTTTTGCATTAAAATCTCCTAATAAAATTTTCATATGGTACTTAGGCAAATAAAAAAAACTCTGCTCTAATTCCTCATAAAATCTGTCTTTTGAATCATCACTTTTCTTCTCACTTTGTGCATGCACATTCCGAAAAATGATATTACGCCAGGGACCTTGCAGAACGGTATGCGACACCCTATCGCTACTCTACTCTCTTAACTGATAATACTATTCCATGGTGTACAAAAAATCCTGTTCCCAATTGAAGATTTTTGTTTCTTTTTCCATAGAAAAAAATATAATCCCCTGCTCTTACTGTGCCCCCTTTGTCCCACATAACCTCCTGTACACCCACTAAATCTAATTGATATCTTGCTAATTCCCAGGCTGCTGCTGCTGTTAGTGAACCTGCCCTATACAGGCTCCTAACATTCCAAGTACCAAATCTCATGTCCTTCTTTCGTTGCTTGTGTCATACTAAAGTACCAGTCAGGTCCGACGCTTTCTGTGTGAATATTTCGTAACATGCTACTCGATTTTAAACTTTCGCCTTGTTCTGATTGTTGTATGTTTTCTTCTGGGTAATTCCCCGGCGCCTGAATTGTATATACCAACGTTTCGGAACACTCTGTCTGTTCCATCTTTATAGGCCTATGGAGATGGAACAGACAGAGGGTTCCGAAACGTTGGCATATAAAATTCAGACGCCGGGGAATTACCTAGAAGAAAGCATACAACAACATGATACTTTTTACGTTGAAGAATTGTTAGCATCTCGCCCAAACCCCAAGCTGGAAAACCACCTCTTGTCGGCTGTCCGCGAATGCTTATTCAATATATTCACAGCTACCCTCCATATTGTAGGTCGTTCCTCCATCCGCAACCTGAGGACGCGTCATGCCATGGTGACAGGGACCTACTTATCACGGGGAAGTAAACCCCCACGCATTTTTAACCTCGGCCGTAAATGATGTTGGGTGGTTACCTTCACACCCTAGCAGCTTTACTCCCGAAGAAGTAAACCCGGTGACCATGAAAAAGGCACAGCTATTGGATTTGTCCGGGACGCTTTTCCGTCAACTGGGTATCGAAACCCGACGCGTCAGTCGTCCAGGCTGCAGTCCAGTCACTACACTGACTGAGATATCATGGCTTTGCACTCTGCTATTTGGAGTCGGAACCTGATTTAACATCCATTTGTGATGGATAATTAATAACCCACATGCTGTAATTAATATATTTGAAGGGTTATTATTGTCATTCGAAAAAAATAGGTAATGTGAAGTTAAGAATGGGAGGTGATTCCGCAGGTAAATGTGTGTACTGTTTCGTTCTGCAGCTGATCAAATCCTGATATCTGCACTTTTCTGGGATATTACGCAGCGTATAGTGGTAACTCCTTACCGACGATTTGGGACAAAAAATCGGTCCAATTTTCAACGGCTAAGATCATCTTCAAGGGTCATAAATTTCTTGGCCCTTGAAGGTTGTACTGATATGTTGTACCGAAACGTCGGTAAGAATGTACCACTATACGTTGAGTAATATCTCAAAAGAGGACAAATTTCATCTACTTTCCGGTGGAAGCTTTAAATCACGCACAGTACACCTCTATGAGTCTTCTTGGATTTTTTTACCCTTGAAGATGGAACCGTTTGGTTGTCTCGAAACCTCGGTAAGGAATTACCACCATGCGATATGTAATATTCCAGACGAGCGCAGATCTTTCCTACTGCGCAGCGAAAGCCTGAAATCATGTATGATCTCATCCTCTTCTTTCGATCCCTCTTAACCCGCCTACCAACGACAAGTTACTAAAGAGATTTTAAAATTTCATTCTTAAAAGAATTTCTGTATAAAATTTGTCAGAGAAATCGTAAGTAACAAATAGGGTAAGGTAAAGTTTACCCTATAACATGCCATGAAGACACGAGGTGGGAGGGGTTGTAGAAGTACAGCTCCGTTGTTTAGCATGAGCCCTGGAAAGGGGTGGGTGGTGAAAGCCACTCACTGCCCATTGTACGCCCGAGAAAGAGCCCGGAAAGGATGGACCTCGGGGGCAGTCAGGACACGTACGGAAAATTGCCCCGTCACCGGGGTTCGAATCCTAGTCCGCCCATCCCGCAGCGAATCGCTTTGCTATGCAGGCCAACAAAGTTTTGGTTCGACTGAATAAATATCAATGGAGGAGAAAGTCCGCTGTGTGTGCTGCGCTGCAGAGTGACGGGAAATCATTTATTAAGGGTAAAAGAATAATTGATTTGCCAGGAAAATATACTCTAGATGTCTATCTGACAGTTCTGTAGATTTTAATAAAACTAAATTTGATAGCTATGAGCCCTTACAACACAGATGACAATGCTGTTGAAGATTCGTATGTAGTTGCACAAAGCAGCAAAGTGTTAACCTGTCGCTGTGCTGAAGATATAAATGTGTTGCTAAGTAACGTTTCTTTAATTAAATCGCAGCCAGTCGCTTCGTCATATAGCACCATCAGGCTAATAATTAAACGTATGTTATATGATGTTTTGTCACAAACATTTGATGAAATCAAAATTTTTCCAAATGTTGTGTCCAGCATAAAAATTGAGGGGTCAACAGATGTTGCAAATCTAGCTCCACGTGTTATTCACATCGACCGTACAAAAAGTGATTTTTTGTAAGCAAACGTTTGGAAACTAAAATGTCTAAAAGAAATATATTTAAAAATGTGTTAGACGCTTTTGTACAACATGGCGGTGAGTGAAAAAACTTGTGTGGAGTTTTATACTGACGGATTCCCTTCTGTGTTTGGATCCAAACGTGGGTTTCAGGTTTTGATAAAAAAAAAAGTAGAGCTTAGGTTATGTGAACATTCGGCAGGTGTTTGCTGCCAAAACCTTGAAACAGATCGTGTCTTATGACACACCAGCAGTGAATTTTTTTCAATCCAGTGCTCTGAATTCAAGAACTTTTGACAAGTGTTTTGTGTGTTTTATTTAAAAACGTTAGAGCCAGATTAACTCAGTCGGTATGGTGATTAGGCTGTGGGTTGGACGACGGAGGAAACGTGTTTCGGTTCAAATTATGCAAACGAGATTTTTCTTTTCTTCAAAGAAGCTAGATAAATTATGAGGCCCATGCGGGCAGTAGCCGAGGCTGAGAATGCGTGGAGCTCTACTTCCGATTCCCCAACGTGCCTTTATGGAGTGAACAGGGTAAATTTTACTTTGTCTTTCCTTAATGATGCTGCGAATGGCTAACGTAATAACATACACCGTCGACGCTTTATGAATCAAACATGAGATTAAAGGAATGATACTGATAAGGAACAGGAATCCCAGGGGCATGAATGTCTCTGTTGTGAGTGTTGTGTGTTGAAAAGTAGAGGTCACTACGATTAGCGAATCACTCTTCCAGAGGAGTTCTACCAAGTGTCATGCGTCGTTGTATGCGATCTAGAAACCTCGTGAATGAGGAGGCCCTGGCCCTCTGGGGGCTGTTGCGCCAAATAATAATAATAATAATAATAATAATAATAATAATAATAATAATAATAATAATAATAATAATAACAACAATAATAATAAAGAGCTTACAAGATATTACGTGTACAAGTGAAACACTTGCCGTTCGTCAATCCACTTTTCACAGCTGTGTCACGAGAGAATTTGCAAAAGAAAAATTTTTGCACGTATTGAGTAGGAAATTTTTCTCTTTTCGGAAAATGCTTTTTCGTCGCATGTGATCATAGCTTATCCAGCAGCGGCAGCAAAAAAAAAAAACTTTTTTGAAAATTATTTGATTTCTCAGCAACTTTTAATTGTAAACCAGGTTCTTAAAATTTGCTTCAAATTGAAAATAAAACTTAAACAGTCTCAGTATTTACTCGTAAGACGATCTGCGGTGCTTAGTGTTGTACGTAAACATCCAGTTGTTATCGTACCTATATTTATTGTTATAAAAGGACAGCCTTTACTACAGTGTTTGTCAACAAGTATTTTTCATGGCATAACTTGTATCGTCTTCATTGACGGCTTAGCAAACATTTGTTTTTTGTCTTGGGGGTCACGTATCACTCTGCGCTGGTTTGTTTATTGCTGCAGTAATACTGTAATGCATGGAAAGAGAGAAATTAGTTGACATTAGGTTTGTATTTAGAATTTAGGAATTTGAAATGATTTTTGGAAAAATAGTAATGATGTTGAACGCATCAGAATTTAAGAAACGGGAAATTGTAGCAAATTATGGCGATTTTATTTGTGTAACTTGTATTTTGTGTGTTGGCACTTTAGAAATTTTTAAATTGCATTTCGGGTATAAGTTATACTGAGCACGTTACACACGCTAACAACAGGAAGGTTGTATCATGCGACATTCCATAGTAACAGAACGTGCACTTCTGTCTGCATACGCTGTTGCTAAGTGGAGCTGAAAAGCGCTGAGTTCGGAGTTTTGTAAACGCGTGTAACGGCCTGTAGGACCGACAAGCAGTGCCTGTGTGATCCATTTTTCGACGACAGTAGCAGAGTGTTCTGAGCCTTGTGGCCCATATATTCCGGTTCATAGCGGCTGAGTGGTGAGTGGTACATCCATAACTCCAGATAGTGGTGAAATGATTTAGGAAGTTTTATTTTCTTCAATATTTCGCCAAAGTGAGTTTACTGAAATAGCGAAGATAATCCGGCCTTTGAGATGTTAGGCTACCTGCTGTAATTGTAAACCTTTGTGGTAATTATGTAGTATTCACTTGTTTAGCGTAGGAAAGTAGCGAAGTTGAGAATACGTACGTCTCCTTTATAAGAAAGATGTAACCATATTCTGTTTTCCGTTGGGACGTAAGTCATGGTGAAGATTTAGATATAATCCCAATCCCAAATACCTCCTTGAGTGGAAAGTTTTATTCCAAGAATATTGGTAAATTTTGACTAGAACTTTGACGTACCAAATGTGTAGGAATTTTAATACTTACAATTCTTTAACAATGATAACAACCAGAGTGGTTATTTTGAGGGTACTATTTTAATAGTATTTTTATGAGCCTGGTAGAGCCATAAGACAGGTAAATATTATGCTGGAAGCAATGATACACGGAAATAAGAAGGCTTTGTTAGATTTACATTTCCAAATGTGGTGGTAGCAAATACCTTAAAGTTAAGTTGTTTTGACGATGAGGGAGGGGAGTGATTGTGTAACGTGGACATCGTTTCCCTAGCATATCGGTCCGGTAAAAGACAATCCCACAATTGCCTAAACGCTCAGTGCTCACGTTAGCTACCGGTAAAGTATGGGCGTAGTGTCTGATTGCGCTCTTTCCTTTAGTTACTATTTGAACTTTCGGTTATATTTGGTTAGCGTGTCTTCGCGAATGCTATGCTGGTTTAGCGGTTCGAGACCGATCAAGTAAAGCGTTACGTGGCCACGGCGAGGATACAACGCCAGCCACTGCAGAATGGTTAGCAGCAGCGGGTTTACTAACCTTCGCTAGACATAACAAGTTGATGGCATCGGTGGGATCACTACCCCGTAGCCGCTACGAACTACGATAATTCCGTACTAAGCAATTTTAAGTGATCTGCTTAGAAAATGCAAAACTGGCTGGTGGCAGAATTACTGCAATGTTGAGGCTAAGACGACGCTAGCGCGAGTCTGCGAAATTACTTACGAGTAATGTCCTTTTGGGGTAGGGACCAGGTTTTAGTTAGAACCTTCATTCCAGGAGGCACTACAAATCTGGTGGTATAGGTGGAATCAGTACCCCGTAGCCACTAGAATACTTCCATTTTGTGTATCTGTAAATTGCGTTTTCTGTACGTTGTTACACATATATCTGCTATTGCTCGTGACTCGATGTTGCATCTGTCTAGCGTTAGCCACGTGTGGGCCGAGGTAACGTAGTCGTTATAAGGACTTGCTACGGGCTGGAAGGTTCGGGGATCGAATTCTGGTGAAGACAAAATTTCCGGCACCCTTCCACACGGGCTCTAAAGTCCTTCAGTCTTCCTGTACAATGGGTACCGGGTTTCTTCCCAAGTTTAACCCTTTAAATCCCGAATTAAATCCCATCTGCTATTTGCTGGCATTATTAGGAGATCACCATTTTCTCCACGTTAGCAGGATAAGGGTTAAATCATTAACCCTTAGGCGACTAATGTCATATATATATGGAGCACCCATTCTTGATGTTTCTAGATCACACACAACGACGCAGCACAGTCG
>Ga0268261_10003583_pt1 | contig 11455 bp, 6 predicted proteins | sample TergutNc150P1_FD_190353 | JGI IMG/M metagenome (GOLD analysis project Ga0268261, IMG submission 190353) | Nasutitermes corniger P1 segment gut microbial community from laboratory colony in Florida, USA - Nc150 P1 (SPAdes) (version 2) | ecosystem: Host-associated > Arthropoda: Insects > Digestive... | reverse complement strand
TGTGTGTGTGTGTGTGTGTGTGTGTGTGTGTGTGTGTGTGTGTGTGTGTGTGTGTGTATATATATATATATATATATATATATATATATATAAAATTAGAAGAAGATTAGCAATGAGGATTCGGACTACATCCACAACTTCTTTGCAATTCTTACACATTGCTTTAACAGCAGTGACTACCAGACATTTATATGTACAACATGGAGTAAATTTCCTGGAATGTGTGTGTGGGTGGTTTTTATTAGTTCAACACTGTAGAAGTGGAACTTGACAGGAAATGAACCGGAAACAAAGATGAAAGCTAATGTTTAAATAAGTGTTTTTTTATTACTCATGTGGACATTTGTGGTAACATTAGTGTTTTGATGTTTGGAGGTCGTTCTAAATGTGTGTGCCATGAAAGTTTGTGTGTAATATGATTGCAGATAAAAGAAAATTTATAAACAACTTTGTTTAAAGTACATTTTGCTGACACATAAATAGCATGGAGTAAATAATGTATTTGCAAAATGATCATCCTCCACACATTATGTGCCCAAGTCTCTGCCCCTCCAATAGAGTTACCAATTTAAAAATTAAGTATAACACATTTTTCTCTTGGCAAGGAATATTGTGACATGAGCAAAGAAAGTGTGAGAACCACAGATATTTTGCAAATACATCTTGAAAGTGGAGGCAGTACATTCTTCTAAAGCTGTGATTATTATCTACCAGACTATATGGCATCACATTACAGAAGACCATAATCTTAATATTCACCACCATAAGAACCTCAGATCTCATAACCTAAATTTGATAGTTAATGTGAAATGATGATGATGATGATGATGATTCTTTAAGTGGTTCTTAGTCTTTGGCCGAGCAGTTAATTAAATGTTACCATTTCAACAGATTTGATATGCATGGGGTTGTAAATTACTTAACATAACTATACCCATTTTCCATGTACTTGACTCTTTGGAAATAACAGGTTTAAATCTTAGCCTGGAGAATGGCTGTCCTGACAGATTTTCATTACCTTATTTATTGACATAAGATGCCTTGAAATAGGTCATAATCATGTGTTTCTACATTATTCCCATCTCCACAGATATAGTTATCCTGTTGAAATAATGATTTTGATATAATTTATAAATCTAGTTCACAAAATTATTCTTATATATGAAAGACAAACATTTGGTATTCTCTTGGTACCTAACTTGACAGTCATCATGTGTTGTAGTAACACACAGAAGCAGAAAATGACGGCAGTACTGCAAGGCCCATGTTTGCCCCCAAATAGTCCATAGATATACACACCCCTAGGGTAGCAGCACCAAATACTGTTGTTTTATCAAACACATTGAGTATATTCACACATATGTAACTATACTTCAATAGCTTTAAAGTTCATAGCATGCAGATACAGTCAAATTGTAAGTATAAAGTGTCCATCATGGGCTGTAATATGTAAGAACAGATGTTGGCAAAATAAGTACAGTGTGACTGCACAATGTGCTATTCAAATTTCAGCAGTGTTATGCTAGTAATTTCAGTAAAATGTATTGTAATATCTGAAAATAATCCTGACACCACAATGTGCTCACATGTTTTAGCTCCAGTTTCCAGTAGATGCAGAGGAAGAGGTTCGGTCACGCACACGGCAACTTGATGGTTTGAAGACTGCACTTAGAACTCAGCCTCACAGTTTCGTGTTGCGGTTTATTGAATTGGATGGCTTGCCTGCACTCCTGGGGTTTCTGTCTGCCATGGACTATGCCACTGCTCAAAGCTCAGTTCATACATCACTCATTGGATGTGTGAAGGCTCTTATGAATAATTCGGTATGTAGCTTGTATATGAACTGACAGCATATGACTTGGAGTTAGCAAAGCATACAGGGTTAGCTACATCTTCAAGTTGACCATATTTTAATGTTGCCAAGAGGGAAAAGCAACTGGGTCATTCTGTAATAGAACACCACAGAGGAACACAGTTCCACTCTTAATTAACCTTCTTATTTATCCATTGACTTCATGAGTTTATCATCATATCAGTGAAAAGAATTGTAGATGCCATAATGTCTTTGTCACCCAGAAATTGGAAGTGTTGAGGTTATTGCTTCCATTTGCATACAGAAAAATAATTGGTACATAAATTAACATAAATTAGTAAAGATGACCCAGTCTTACTGAATGCACATATTGATTAATTATGGCATTAAATAAAGTAACTACTTGTATGACAAAAATTACAGACTTGCATATCAGCAGTATTGTAAGGTTAAGCATAGCAGTTAGAGTGAATCACCAGCCCATATATTGTTTAAAAAAAAAATGACATGGCTGTAACTGTCCTCTAGAATGGAAGGGCCCACGTGTTGGCACATCCAACAGGCATCAACACCATTGCTCAGAGCCTCAGCACAGAGAATATCAAGACTAAAGTGGCTGTCCTGGAAATCTTGGGAGCTGTGTGCTTGGTGCCGGGTGGCCATAAGAAGGTTCTGGAGGCAATGCTTCAGTATCAGAAGTTTGCTTGTGAGAGAACACGATTCCAGGTAACATTGCATTTTAAATATTGTCTTCTGAGGTAGCGTGATTCCAAGTAATCTGCTATACTGTTATATGCTTGCTTGTGAGAGAACGTGGTTCTAGGTAACATGCTACTTGTCTGTTGTGTGGTTCTGGAAGAACGTAATTCTGGGTAAAGTTTATATTGTTTAATTCCATTTTTGATGGATACATAAAAAGTTTGAGTATTTCAGTTTTCTGGGATGTAACAATAAGTAGTATGATGTATTGTTACCAATGCATCCCCATAAGATTGCTACTGGACTGCAACGCAATACAGTTTCACGTATTAGGGTACTGCAATTTTAGGTGTGAGAACCAGTGAGAATTTCAAATTTGTTTTTACATTCTTTGAAGGACATACAATTATTGATTCCACACTTTGAAATATGTCACTCTTCTCAGGAAAACAAAAATTATACTAGCTAACTCAAGTCATGCAATGGAAAATAATACAGATAGGTAGTAACATTAAGCATACAACATTTAAGAGAAACATGCTGCCTCTAACTTCTCTCAAGATGGAGGCAGTGTGTTCCACCAAAGCATCGGTAAATTTCTGCCAGACTACAGGGTACCACTTCCCAGAAGGCACTAATCATTACAGTCATCACTGTGAGAGCCTCAGGTGGCACAAGGAGTAACATGTAAGGGTTCCATTTGGATGCTGGCTGTGATCTTAATAGACTAATTGGAATTTTACATTCTTCTCCATACAGATTTTGGCATAGTACTTTTACAATGGACCACAGGTGCTTTTTACCCAGTTTCTGTTAGTTCACGATTTAACCATCCTGCCATGTCATTTGGTGTTAAAAAAATTTTGCAGTTGGTGTGTGATAATTTAATACCTTATTGTTTTGGATAATTAAATAAAATTGAGAAAATGTGTCCTATTTAAATGTGGTTTTGAACTCTAACTTCTTGACACATTCAGAACAGGAAGTTAGAAATATGCACCTATTACCTTCACCATGCCTGTTTGCATGTAATAGTTGCCACAACATTGAATGGCTATTCATGATATTAAAATTGTTGACATATCCAAATTTGTATTGAAATCGGACACCAGTATCAGACCCTTTGCATAAGGACTTGCCAGAGCTCTTACATGCATCTTGAGTGTAAAAAGGAAATATAGACTTGTGCATGCCATGAAGGCATGTGGGGGGAACTGGGATGTAAATTCACCCATTCTTAACTTGTGCACTAGATGGAGGTGAAGTTTCAGATTCATTCCTGGCCACTTTACCTCCAGGGAAGAAGCCCCTGGTAGCTGAGTGGGCATGAGAACCAGTCTGGATGTTTTGAAAAAGAGGAAAGTCCTTTGCCTTTGCTGGGAATCAAAATGTGATTCATTGGTTGTTCAGCCACTAGTCTAGTCAATGCTGACAGCTATCCCATCTCTGTCTCTTGAGTGTAAATAAATAAATAAATAAATAAAGACTTGTCAAAGTGAAAAACTTTTTTGTCAAACAATATAGCAAGACATGAGCAAATTTTTTATGTTCAGTACACTTTTTCTGAAACTCTCAGTGCTTTAAAGTGAGTGACCCACACGAATTGGATGCACAAGAATTGTTGGTCTTGGTGTACACCTAATTCCCAAAATTTTAGGCCCTAGCTACACAATTTGTGTGCATTGTGTTTTGACACTATGTAATTACTACTTCCTGTAGATGTTTAGTACACAGGTAATTTAATTTTGCTGTGATTTACTGAGTTTTATGTGGAACTACCATGCACACGCAGTGTATATACACGCAAGGGAATATGTTCACCCACTGATATAAAGACATTGCATCTGCAACTCACATTTCATCTCTCACAGGGTATTGTGAATGACTTGGATCGCAGTACTGGCATCTACCGAGATGAGGTGAATCTCAAGACAGCCATCATGTCCTTTGTGAATGCCGTCCTCAGCTATGGACCAGGCCAGGAGAGCCTGGATTTTCGCCTTCATCTTCGATATGAATTCTTGATGCTTGGCATCCAACCCATTATTGACAAGCTGCGTGGCCATGAGAATGAGACCCTTAACAGGTCAGTATTAAAGTATTGTCATACCCTAGGTTGGGGAAAAGCTGTAATTCCTTAAAATTCCTAATTTTTGAAGCACATTGGACGGGCACTACCTGCTTTAAAATTAAAAACTTTGTGCTTTGCACACACAGTGTACAGTGTATCTATGTTTTATGTGATTCTCAGAATAAATGGTGATTGTTGGAACAAACTGAATTCACTTGTTGGTCTTGGTAATGGAGAGGAGATGTGTATATTCTGTAATTCAGGAATTAAATTTGTGACAAACTTCAGTGTTCAGGGGTTAATGAAATTAGCAGTGTTGCAGAGAATACAGACATAGGTTGCTTCTGTTGTGTAGTGCAGGATGGCACAGTTAATCATCAGTGCTCAAGTCAGTTACAAGTTTGTGATTTGCTATGTTTATAGTACTATATATATATTTTTTTTTCAGGCATTTGGATTTCTTTGAAATGGTGAGGAATGAAGATGAGAAGGAACTAGCGAGAAAATTTGAAAAGGTGGGTTATTAATTTGGTCATTTGGTTTATGACACTATTGTCAACTTTTGGTGTTCTGAAGGAGTGTTCTGCCTCCATTTTGAAGTGAAATGAGTCCAGTTGAAATGTGGAGGTGTTACACAGCAAGAGTGGAGGAGGAGTAGGCTCTAGGAGAACACAAAACTATAACTTACAGTACACATGAAACTTCAGTTGCACACTGTGTTGTGCTGTAGCTTACATCGTTAGTTGGCAGTTTCTTGCAGAAAAAATTATTCCAGTTGCAGTGTGATCCAAGTGAGATAGGTGACAGACAGGGTGCCATGTGATGGAGTTAAAGCAAAGGTAAAGGTATCCCTGTACAGCCCTAGACAGGGCCTGAGGGTTCCAGGAGGCTGAGGCTCCCAGACTTAATGACAGTTGGCACATGAAGGTGGTTAGGTTGTCAGCCATGTGCATCAGCGGCCTTTACCCCCCAGGAAAGATTCCTTGTACTCATTTATGTTAAAGACTGAGTCAGCCACATAGTGTGGCTAGAATGACAGTCAATAACAAATTCCAGTGACACCATTGGGACTCGAATCCACAGCCTTCTGGTTTGTAGCATGGTTCTTTAACCAACTGTGCCACTGTGTGCCCCATGGCATGTGATGAACTTTTCTCAAAATACAGTTTCCCCTGCCAATTTTTTTTCCACCGTTGCTCGATACTGAAACGATGTGCCGCAGTAAAGGACTTCATTTCATGTCAGTAATACAGTGACATCTAATGGGGCCCATATGGTCAGCATGTTTGCCTGGCTATATGCTGCATGCTTCACTTAATGTGCAATTAATAGGGGATGGTTATATTAAGTGAATGGTGTAAGAGCAAAGCGTCTGTAGGATTGGAAAATTTACAGTGGGTAGACTGTATCACTTATAATTAATTGCTCAGTTATGCTGTTTATGTGAAGCTGTGTAAATATCTAAATCTTTGAGGTCTTTTTCAGGTGATACATTTCTTGACACTGGAATTCTATTTTAAATTCTGTCAAAGGGTAGAGCTGCTTTTACAAGGTCCAGCAAGACTTAAATGTGGGTAGAGCTGCTTGGACAAGATCCAGCAAGACTTAAATGTGTTTAGACTCTATTTGTACTACAACAATTCACACTCTCTCTTAGTATATAATGGGTTCAGAAACAACTAAGTCTTCATTTCAAAGTATCCCTTTTTTTCAGTTTTGATCCACATCATGTCATCTCCATTATCAACTCCAGTGACTGATGTAATATGTTACAGGAACATGTGGATACAAAGAGTGCAACATCCATGTTTGACCTGCTGAGGCGGAAGCTTAGCCACACTGCTGCCTACACACACCTTCTGTCTCTGCTTCAACACTGTTTACTGTTACCATGTAAGTTGATTTCTTTCTTAATACAGTATTTTCATAAACAACTTTGTGGGCAGGTAGTATATGCATAAGCAACATGGGGATTTAATATAGTATATGATCACATGGTCAAACAATGAAGTCCCATGTCTGATGCTATTTTGCAAGCATGGATTGGTGCACAAAGCATTTGTGGCCAGTTTTGTTGATTCATGTTATGATTGCTAGGGATTAGTGAAAAGAATGTATTAGCACTAGAACAAATGACACACAAACCTGTATGCTGGTTAAGATATGTAGACGACATTTTCATCATCTGGCCCCATGGCAAAGAAACACTGACAGAATTTCTGAACCACCTCACTGGACTCCACAACAAGATACAGTTCACAATGGAAGAAGAAGAAAGCCACCTTCCACTCCTGCACATTGACATCTACAGAAAAATGGACAGCTCCTTAGGCTACAGAGTCTTTTGGAAGCCCACCCATACCAATCTCCACCTTAAAAAAAAGAAGTCTTGGCTTCTGTGACACACAGAACCAAAACTCTCTGTGCCCAGGATTCCCTCACCCGAGAACTGGAATTTTGACCACCGTTTTCATTGATACACCCTTCAGGAGATATGATGATCCCTGAAAACTGCATCACAGACTGCCAAGACCAATATTAAACCTACATCGACTGCATTCATACCTTACACCCAGACAATGTATAGCCGACTCAACAGAATGCTGGCAAAACACAACATCAGAAGTGTCAGAGACTGTATTTTGCCGCTCTAGTAAGATGTAAAAAGCATGTTGCAGCAAGGGAAATTACTTTGTAGGAAAATAAAATATTTTTCTTCTTATTTTATGTGTATCTGTTTAGGAACCTTGTCTGGTGACATAAATTTAATAGACAGAACATCAACAGATAAGAAGAGTGAAGGGAGATCAGTTCATTAAAATCCAAGGAAAAAGTTTGGCTACCACTGCATTTACATGCTGTTCCATCAGTTGAGCTATCTGTCACTGTTTTAAGCATTTTGCCACCAGCTGAGCTGTTTGCCAGCATTTCTTGTATGTGTCTAAATTTCATCAAAATCTCCGTGGGATCTCTAGCATATATCTCACTCCCTTAGGCTGTAACAAAAAGGGTTTACTTGATTTGGATATCTTTGATGACTAACTGAAACACAATGCTGACATATAGCTCTACTAGAAAGTAAAAAACCATGACTTTTAATTTTAAATATATCTAGTGTAATGTTATTACAAGTTTCTCAGGAAAATCTGGAGTTGTAAACTATGCTGTACATATTCTTATGCTCCATGACAGCAAATACCGCACAGTGGATGGGGGTAGTGATTTTGGAGGTGGCTGTTAAACATGTATGTTAGACCAGTCATCTTACTTCTCACATCTCTTGACCTCATTTACTCTGTAGGTGACAATGAAACTTTGAAATGGCTTCAGCACAAGTGACTAAACCCCATTATTAGGCACAGACAGTGAACCCTAAGAACTAGAATACTGTCACTTCATTTTTTGTTACTCATACCTTGCACATTTCTACAATCAAATTTTTTTTCCCCAACAAATGCACTTTATGATGCAATATACATAACACGTATGATAAACTGTGTTGTTTAGCACCCAGGTGCCAACTTCAGGGAGTTACTATAACAAAGATGTAGGAGCCAACCTGTTAATTTATGTTTAGTTCATAGTTATAAGGCTAATTAACATGAGTTGTTAAAATACATAAAATGTATAACACGTATAAAATTGATATTGTTAATAATTTACATTGTTTTGATAATACATTAATTATAAGCTGCTGCAGTAGTTGTCAACTCCTGGTATCAGTTTTATGATGTTATACCTTAATGAGTAGTCACTTCATTTGTGTTTTTGGAGTTGTTTGTACGGGTAGTGTATACAAACATTCAGTTTTACGTCATACGATCTAAATGATCTCGGTCAAGTCAGATAGATCATAAGAAGTAAAACCTGATGTTTATATACCCTACCCATATAAAGAACTTTGAACCAACAAGTATAATGACTACTCATTCACGTATAACATTATAAAACTGATACCAAAGGTTGACAACTACTGAAGTCACTTATAATTAATGTATTATCAAAACACAGTAAATTATTAACAATATAAATTTCTTATATTTTATACATTTCATTTATTTTAACAGCTAATGCTTTAATTAAGCATATAACTGTGAACAAACATAAATTAGCAAGTTGGCTTTATTGTTGTAACTCCCTGAGAATGGCACCTGGTGCTGAAACATGAAGGGTTTTTTTTTATATGTGTAATGTGTATTGTATCACAAAGTACATATTTTGGACAATATATTGATTATAACTTCATGTTCTGCCTTCAGGGTAAGCAACCAAGATTCACACGCATTGAGATAAAATTGTAGTTTTGCATATTTTAACTGAGAGAACTGAGCTGAGATTTCAGTGATATTTTTGGAATACACTTGAGCGATGGCTGCTGTCTGCATTCATCCCATTGTGCTTGTGTGTTACAGTGGATTATGGTGCTCACCCCCAGCACTGGCTGTTGTTTGATCGCATTTTGCAACAGATCATCTTGCAAAGTGAGAATGGAAATAACCCTGACCTTTCAGTACTTAACATCAATGTTAAGGAACTAGTTCACCTGTAAGTATGTTGTGAACAGTGTTGAATCTGTTTGCTCCATTTCTGGTGTAGTGTGGTAGGTAGATACACAATGTAGACAGTACACTTGCTGGTGCAATGGACACTAATATGAACAAAATTATAATTGCTCGACATTGTTCAGCATAAATCCCCCCGTATGGGATTTTCATGAAAATTCTTTGCAGTGGTGTTGGAACTGTGGCTGCATGGTTGGCAGGCACGATGTCCCCGTGGTGTGTTTATTGTGTATGCTGATTATGCAGTATTATTATTATTTAGGTCTTTACCCATAAAAAATTCGATGGGAAGTCTCATATAGCTGAAAACGTGTACGTACATATTGAGGTGTGATGACAATGCCATCTGTTAACCACTGAAATTAATAGTGTTCTCTGTGCTTGAAAAATGTAGCACTTATGCAGGGGATCATAACCCTTTTTTGTACTTACATTATGTATTTATTTCTCGTACATTCTATAAATCCATGAAAGGTTAAAAAACTTTTTGGTTATAGAACAAGTCACCATAATGTATAAAAAAAAAATATTTCAATTGGATATTAGTGAACATAATTCTAAACCTGACCATAACCACACTGAGCCTAAAACCACTGTATACACACCAATGCAAAGAGATATAAACAAATAAATAAATAAATAAATAAAATATAATATAAACATAGAAATTTGATGGAAGCCATCCTGATGTGTCTAGGAACTATTAAATTAGGATAGTGTCCGTCAAACACAACTTAATTTATTCATTAATTATTATTAAAATGGCAACATGTTTTGACTCGATAGGGTGATCATCAGGCCTTCATTATGAACCAATTTATAATGAAGGCCTGATGATGACCCTATAGGGTCAAAACATGTTACCAATTTAATAATAATTAATGAATAAATTAAGTTGTGTTTGTTGGACACTATCCTAATTTAATAAACATATAAAATTGAGAAAGTGCATGAAGAAGTTCGTTTGTTATTGCTTGAAAACATTCATTGCAAAACTGAGTAATATTAGTAAAATAGTTCAAAAGGAACAATTAAGAAAATGAACCCTTGACTATCATTCTTTATTTACATAAAGGAATTCCTCAAGTGAGTAGAAGGAATTAGAATATAAGAAACTTTTTAATGCTGGTTCAAATTGTTTGGTATTATCAGATGGGTTTTGAATATGGCAAAGGAGACTGTGAAATATCCTGGATACCAAAATAGTATATTCCATTTTGATATGTTGCTAAATGTGATGAGGGTTGATGAAGGTTGTAGTTTTGTCCAGTATTTATGCTGTGAATCTCGGAGTTTACTTTGTTTTGATATTTATTGTTGACCACAAACAGGAGAAGTGAAAGTATATATTGCTATTGAAGAGGTAAAATCTTTGCATCAGTCTCTATTTCTGCAGTCCATAATAATTCTAATTATGTTCTTTTGTATCCTGAAGATATTTACACTATATGAAGAGTTCCCCAAAAATACTAATCAGTAGGCCATAAAAGAATGACAGTAGGAGTCATAAACCATTTTCAATGTTTCATGTGATGTATATGTAGAATTTTTATTCATTACATTTCCTTATCTGTTGTCTGTGTAAATGTAAACAGAAAAGTGAAGGTAAATTAGTGTCTTGAACATAAAAGTGAGTTTTGTGTATGTTTGTAATTCTTGTTTATGCTTGAGGGAAGTATGGATCTGAGGGAAAACTATATGCTACACAAAGAGGAAATGTGATTACTTGCAGTCTCAGACAGACAGCATTACATTTCAATTGACCTAAACTATTTTAACTTAAAGGATAGGATTGAAAAAAGTGGGAGAAAATGACAATAAGACGAATAAGAGGGATTGGGAATATGGGAAAAGGAAAGATGTAAAGGTGGTGGAGTTTGTCTAGTATAAAAGAGAGGACAGATTTAAAGATAGGAAATGGTTAAAGAAGGGATAATGGGTGGGGTTGAGGGAGCTGCTTTAATGTAGTGAAGAGGGAGACTGGCAGAGGGAGAGGAGTACAGATGTGAGAGACAGACAAAAGGGATGGGGAAGGGAGAGAAGGAAATAAAAATTTGAATGGGTTAAAAGAAACAGTGAAGGAGGAATAAGGATGAAGACAGAAAAGGAATTATTTTCCCCAAGAACTTTAATGTGCATGCACTTAATAGTCATGGCCAGTTGACAGGCCATCCTAAGATTTCTATGTATGTATGTATGTATGTATGTATGTATGTATGTATGTATGTATGTATGTATGTATGTATGTATGTATGTATGTATGTATGTATGTATGTATGTATGTATGTATGTATGTATGTATGTATGTAT
>Ga0268261_10003582_pt1 | contig 11457 bp, 8 predicted proteins | sample TergutNc150P1_FD_190353 | JGI IMG/M metagenome (GOLD analysis project Ga0268261, IMG submission 190353) | Nasutitermes corniger P1 segment gut microbial community from laboratory colony in Florida, USA - Nc150 P1 (SPAdes) (version 2) | ecosystem: Host-associated > Arthropoda: Insects > Digestive... | reverse complement strand
ATTATATTATATTATATTATATTATATTATATTATATTATATTATATTATATTATATTATATTATATTATATTATATTATATTATATTATATTATCACTATACCCACCCACAAGAAATGTCAACATAGGGATTACATCTGGTATAATTCAGTCCAGACCCTATATACAGCCACCACGCTAACAGCTTCCATATTCTCTAATTATAACGGCTCACGGCTGACATTTTACGAGTATTTTATCAACTGTAACCATCACATATAAACGTTTCAATATACGGATTTTACTGAGTTTCTAAAGCTAACGATTTTCCTATCTTGAGCAAAGTATATGAACAAGACTTCCTGAAGATGATGCATGTTCATCGAAATATGTAGGAATACTTACGGTATATAAAATATTGTTAAGATATATATTGTACATTATGCATTTAATTGTCTTGATAATAAAGTTATTATAATTTTTATTGTCTAAAGAACAGAAATTTGTTCTCGACATTCTGCCAGTTTCAGACGAATTTCGCTGCTTTCGTACCGACAGCGAAGCACTGTGCCCTGCCATCTACCACAAATTACAGAATATTCCTTGTGACAGAATATCATTATTTTGTTTTATTTATTGTTAATAATAACTTTCCTGAACACGTCAGTCCAGTCCAGACCGACAGCCCATAACAACTTCATACCAATAAGGTATAATTTAACTGAATCAGTTGCCGACCCGGAGTTGCTCTTTTTAAAGACTTCACCTGTAATTTCTCACAAGAAAACTGCATGTGGCATCCTTTGGACATCCAGGGAACTGATCATCTGAAACAGCTTCCTCGATCACTGACTATTTCTAGAGTTTGTTGCGGAGACGAACTGAAAGGATAAAGTAGGACATTTCAGGTGGTGAAATTCAAGGATTCGAGTCCAACTGCACCTTCGCCCTACGGAAAGGAACATCCTCCATCTTCACTGCCATACCGTCTCACCGTTGAATCAGGCTTATTTTCAATGCAAAAGTCCTACCGGAACGTGTCAGTTTGGGCAATGTGTGAATTCAGTGCAACGGTGACATCCAAGTATCCCTCAAAGCCCGTCATGCAGAATAGAGTTTCCCAGTTTTAAGTCTGATAAATGCCTTGACGAAATAATTTTGAATAATAACTGAAACACTGTAGATTGTTGCAGTTTGCCTGGATTCGACAATATCCAGTCATTAAGTCTAATGTTGTCATATGTTCCGTACGGACCACAGAAGTTGCAATTCAATGGCCTTAACTTATGTGATGTATGGGGCGGCAGTGTAATCAAGGAAATGTCATTTTTTTGCCACAATGATGGCTGTGATTGACAAATGGGACTAATGTTTATCCAAAATCAAGCAAACGGGATCCTCGTTGCCAGACATTTCGCATGCTTTAAAATACTTCAAATAGTCAACAAACAAACCTCTAATTTGATCAAACTGTTGGGTTTGCAGCTCCAATTGAAAATGCAGAATCACCACTCAATATGTCGATCTTGAAATGCATCCTTGGAAATGTCAACACTGGACGAACATGACCATCAAGGGCATTTACAAAAAATAAGAAAACGAATTCTTATAAATTTCCACAAACTACTCAGTTGCTTGATTCCCTTAGCACAGATAATTTTGGGAGAAACTTGAACAAAGGAATTGCCAGTCTCTTCTTGGTTACACATTTTATTAGCTGTGATACTGTATCTTGACGTAAGTTCAAATAAATTTTCAAAAAAATACTTTCTTTCCTGTGGAGCTGGTAAAAAAATCTAAATCACTCCCCCCAAAATACTGCAGTGTGCAAGACAATTACGTAAATATGTGTACAGCCAGACAGGCCATTGTGTATGGCGCAAAGAATATTCGACATGCATGAAGGTAAGTAAGGCAAAAAAATTAGTAGAATATTAAAAATTAAAACTTACTGCTACGACCGGATGCAATGTCGAGTTTAGGACGCAGTTTGCATGAACGATAACAACGACAAAATACAGTCAGATTTTATGGAAACTTTGTAGCACCGAAATATTGAGGTTAGTTATGTCCGATAAATTTAGCAAAATCCAAGTCTATGTTTACGTATAATGGAGTTTTTAAATAAATAAAACACACTCTAATAATGTAGGCCGGTTTAGCGCAGTCGGTATCACAGTTGGACAGGAATTGGGGAAATGAATCCTGATGGCGGCGTTATTTTCCGCACCTGTCCAGACCGGCCCTGTGGCCCACACAGCCTCCTGTACAATGGGTACCGGGTCTTTCCCGGGGTTAAAGAGCGGCCAGGGCGTGACGCTGACCCCTCACCCCCTTCTAGTGCCGTGGTAATGATAGAGTAGAACTATACCTCTACTCCCCCTATGGGTCGTACGGCCTGTACAGAGACTCAGTGCTTGTACAAGGGTGCATTTTACCTTTTCTTACTATAATAATAATATTCTATAATTTGTATGCAGACTGTGATACAAAACAACACGTGTGACGTCAGCATATTAAACAGAATGGTGACTACCTCAGAACAGTCAAACAAACGAAAGCGTCTCAGTGTCACGTTAAACGTACGTTTCCTACGGGTGTCATTTAACTTGACAGTAGCCGGAGGAGAGTCACTAGCTTAGATGAAGTCCACCCAGACCTCTCGGGGGGGGGGGGGGAGGGGTAGAACCCTTATAGCTTTTTATTTAGACGTTTAAGTTTTCCGGTTGGATGAAGTTTTTTCTGACAGACGGCAGTATTCTGTCAAGTCGGGGTGTACCTTGAATAATATTTATTGCGTGGCCCCCGAGCACCTATCTAGCCCACTGAGGTAAGCGGTCATGATTCAAATACCAAATTTTGTGCAACCCCCCAAATTTCAAATTCAAAAGCGACGTAATATATTGTACGTATTTGACGTAATTTTGAGACGCTAGCCACACCACGTGAGGATATGAGACTGTCCTCAAGGCTAACACTAAGATGACTGCTCACTTGCGGAATATGAAGCCGTGTAGTCTCGTATATATACCCGGATGTGTCAGAGGCTGAAGTCTGAAGATCTCTTGTTAGGACAACTTGAAGTGACGCATGTGATGGAGGGAAGGACCACATGTAAAATGTTGGTAGCCCTGCATCAGGCTGCACAACGCAATACAATAAAACATATTCACATTAATGCTGGCGATGCTTTCTCTGTCCCAGAAACTGTCCACATCTCTGCAGTCCGAGACAGGTAAACTGTACGCCATCAAGTGTGACGTCACGAAAAATTCTGATATAGAAACGGCTTTCAAGTGGGTCAAGGACAACCTCGGAGGAGTGGACATACTTGTCAACAATGCTGGCGTTGCATTTATCACCCCTCTTACTGGTAAGTCGTCACGACAACTGTTAGTTGTGTTAATGGTTTGGTTTTTTAGGCTCCTTCGCAAAATTGCGAAAAGCGACCTTTAGCTCGGTCATGTGCGTCTGTCTGTCCGCATGGCACAACTCGGCTGCCATTAGACGGATTTTCATGACATTTGACATGTGAGTAATTTTCGAAAATTTGCCACGAAAATTCAAGTTTCATTAAAATCTGACAACAATAACCGGTACTTTATATGAAGACCGATAAAAATTTTTCATCACATCTCGCTCAATTCTTCTTAGAACTGAAAACGTTTCAGACAAAATTTGTAGATAAAATCAAAGTACAGATTTCAAGTTAAATTTTTTTCCGAAAATCGTAACGTTTATTTGATAATGTGGAAAAACATGGTACAGCCGGACGCCAGAGAGGACAATAGGGCGCATGCGCATTGCATGCTGGATACCCAAGGCTACAAACACACACTCAAAATATGTAACTCGTATTGCTCATTCCACTGCAATAATGGTTAACCGAACACGTCTCAATGTTACGTTTATTAGGAAAAATATTTTGAACGTAAAAGAAATATTTTGATTTTCTCTACAACATTTGTCTGACAGATTTCTATTTCTAAAAAATAACGAGCGACATGTGAACAAACATGTGTATTGGTCTTTATGTAAAGTAACGGTTATTCTTGTCAGGTTTTTATTAAATTAGAATTTTTTCTCCAAATTTTCGAAAAATACACGAATACTAATTTTCATAAAAATCCGTCCCGTGGGAACCGAGATTTTCCTTGCGGACAGACGGACAGACAAGACGAAGCGTATTGCGAAAAGCGCATAAAAACGATGGGATATTCAACAGAAGGACATATGGAATCACTCAACTTTATTAGCAATATCTAGTAACCGAGAGACGTCCCGAACGCTTCCATTCACACAGATAACTCGAGGTACTGTACACAGACCTTCTTCACACAAGGAAGCAAAATAAGTCAGCAGTCTAATTACGGTACTCGCTCGCTGATGACGGTGTAGTAATTGCATTCTAGGGACTAGTTTACATTTATGTTCTGCAGACGGCTCACCGGAGGACCTGAAGAAAATGATGGATTTGAACGTGCTGGGCCTCAGTGTCTGCACACAACATGCACTTAAGTCCATGAAAGAGAGAGGAATGGTCGATGGGCACATTATTCATATTAACAGGTGAGTGGTCTGAAGTCTGGCAGTAGCGACATTAATTATGTGTAATTCTTTTCGGACTTCTCAGATATTTTCCTCTAAGAATTTCTTTTCATTTGCAAGAATGCGTATTAGATGTCCCAAATAACCTAAAAATAAACTTCTGTTGTAGCGCACTACAATACACTGTTTTCTATAATTGCTCACTGTACAGTTTACGCAGTAAGGAACAGCACTACACACCACAGTGAGACATCAACGTGTACTTCAAAATCATAAAATTCCTTTCCCATTGTATCTACGTGTAAAACTTCTGAACATGGAATAAAACTTAACAAAACCCTTTACGGTTAATATTAATAAAATAGCAGGAGAAATCAATACAATAATATTTTACTCTTAATCCAAAACTTGTATTGAATACGAGTAATTATATCTGCGAAATGAGTACTGATATAAATTGAAATTAAACTATAAATGTTTAAATTTTTTACAATGAAGCAAAATCCCCTCTGTGCCAGGGCCGCTTCACTATACTGGAACCACAATCACACTCAGGCACACCACACTCGGTAGGACTCCTCTGGACGATTGATCAGCCCGACGCAGAGACCTCTACCTGAAACCACAAAAATCACAACACACAGATATTCTTGACCACGACAGGATTCGAACACACATTATCAGCAAGCGAGCAGCCGGAGACCCATACTTTACGCCGCGAGGTCTCTGTTTATAAATGGATATTAACACAGTAAAATGAGCACTGTGTAATTAAAAACGAAATAAAATATATTAATCTGTCCTGCTAAGACAATACGTGCTTTCCGTTTGTGTAGAATTCAGACAGATCGACGAGACGGTATTTCAGTCTACACTATATGTTGACTGAAAGCTATCTACATGTCAGTATGTATGTCTGTATGGGGGGCGTTGGTGAGTGGGAGGGTGAGTGGTGCGGCCGCCCCAGGCGGCAGTGTCCAAGGGGCAGAAAATGAAGAAATAAACAACTATTGAACCAAACAAATGGAAATTCAAGAAATGTGAAATTTTAAAGTGCAGAATTTGTGTTAGGAATTGTGAGTATTCGCCCCGGGACCTACAAACCTGGCTACGTCACTGGGTGCATGTCTGTACGTACGTACTTATATGGTTTGAGCTTAGTGTAGAATCCATCACTAGGCCAAACATACGAAAAGTACAATACGCATGAGATGCCCTTAGTTTGACAGAAAGAGTAATTGAGTAATATGCGGATTACAGTTGTTGTTATTGACGTAATATGATACTAATCTCTAAAGCAGTCTGTGGTTACAAAACAGTGAAGTGGTAACCATGCTTCGGTCAGCATTGCAGCTTCGTACACTACCGACAAAGTCTGTCAAGCTGTTTCTAAACCAATTTTCAGATTCCTTGACCAAATACTGAGAATAACTGTGACGTTGCATTACGTCACCAGGGCTATACAATACCTGACTGTATCAACTGAAGGGTTATCTGTGGGAATCGTAGCTATACGTGCCGTGGATCAGCGCGTGGATATTGGGTTAACACGTCATATGACGGGATAGTATTTAGTCTTTCGATAGAGAAGTTGTGTCGATTTAAGCACCATTTCATTTGCGTCAACTAATATCGCAGTCAGATGGTTTCCAGCGCTGGGTCTCCTGTACGTAGTATTCAGTTCCTGGTCCGTGCCTCACCAGGACTGATATATTTTCGTTGATTTCCCAGTCACTACAGGCAAATGCTGCAATAGTACAAAACATTGCGTCACGACAGCTTTCTTACACATTCCCCGCAATTCATAATGCACAAATCCTAATTAACTAACTAGCTAACTACATAAATAACTAACTAGCTAACTACCTACTTAATAACTAACAAACTCAACTAAACTGAGACCTTCTTACGAAGCTACCACTTTCTTTTTAGGCAAGTTATATTTTTCGTTCCATTTAGACCATTCTTAGGACTTTGTAGAAAACAATTACAGTTTTAAGCGCAATACACATTTATATCACATATAATATACCACATATACTTTATATATGTGTGTATACTGCGCTTTCAGCTTCATTTTAAATTTTTGTACGCAGAGTCTGATGAAGGTTTAAAAGGGCCGAAACATGCAGCTTGCATCATAACACAGTTCTGTCAGACTGTATTGGACTGTTTATTTACTAAATATTGCAATAACCGCGCATTGTCATCAATCGAGTTAACAGTTCATCAGTTTCTTCGAAAAAAGTTTCCACAATTTATGAAACCCTAAAGTTCGTTGCCTTATCCACAACAGCCAGTTACATTTCTACGTTCTAAGCTAAATCCACTCCACGACCTCTCATCCTATTTACTTAAGATCCAATTTAATATTATATTTTCATCCACTTCTAGGTCTTCAAATTGTTCTCGTTCCTTCAGGTTTGCCATCCAAAACCTCAATTTCACTCATAATCCTATTATCCGAAATTATTCACACTGAATCACTGAATGCATCGGAAATAAGACTATTATTACATATTATTTTAATACCTTGCATCATGTAACGCTCTAATCAATATCTTGCTGCAATTTTACACAAAGGAGCGCCCTGAAAATGGTTTCTTAAAGGAGTCGAAACATGAAGTGTGAGATAACATGAAGTATGAGATAACATGAAGTGTGAGATAACATGAAGTGTGAGATAACGTGAAGTTTCAGATAACATGAAGTGTGAGATACCATGGAGTGTCAGATAACGTGTAGTGTCAGATAACACACAAACGCAATAAAAAATCTCGAATTACACAATTTTATTACATTTTTCACACTTATTTTCAATCCGTTACTCCAGACAGTTCACTAATATCGAAAAGGAGCCGCTTGGATGCAGAACGTTTCACCAGTTGAGTCCCCACACAAGTATCGGTAAAATGCATTCAACCACAAATTTAAATATTAGTATCGTTTAGGAGTTTCTCTATATAGCTTGTCTTGTTGTTAAGACACGGAAAGTAGAAAAATCTCTTACCAATATAAATATTAAAATTTGTGTATTACTGCATGATATCGATACTTATAATCCTATCAACACAACGGGGATCTCTAACTTGAAAATTGATTCCCTTGAAGCTATACGTCACTGTCTGTCTGTCTGATACAAAAACGCAGGCATTAATTTGCAAATGTAAGATCTTCCTTATTCTTCGGCAGTGTTATACAATTTTCACTAACTCTAAACTTTGTGTGGGCACTTTTAAGATGGCTACATGTTAGCCGAAACATGTTGCAGTAACATGTGAATGGTATGAGGTGTGCAACAAGTTGCAATAAATGTTATCTGCGTAAATCAGCCGCTGCTCCATGTTCGTTATGTTGCTGCATTTGTTGGCAGAGTTTATCCTGGGTAAAGTACAATAAGCTGTTTTATGATTAGGAACATCTGTAGATAAGGGTACATGGCCATTTCCTGCTTCTAGCATTGCTGGTCACGTACCTCCCATGCACCTTCACGGCATGTACTGTGCTACAAAGCACGCTGTCACAGCCCTGACCGAAGGGCTGCGCCAAGAACTGGTCAAACAGAAGTCCAAGATTCGTGTCACGGTGAGTAAAACAAGGCATTCTGTACATGCAAGCGATCTGGCGTAGCCAGTACAATACTGCTTCCAACACTAATCATGTTGCAGAGTCTCAGTCCTGGATTGGTGGAGACGGAAATGGCTCCTGAAGAATATCTGAAAATGAGCCCTTCTTTGAAACCAGAAGACATTGCCGCAGGCGTTCTGTATGTCCTTGGCGCCCCCCCCCCACATGTTCAGTTACGTGCTTTGTGTGACGTCAGGTTGTACAGCGATTTTCCCAGAGTCGTTTCATGTAACTCCACGGAGCAGAATTTCGCACGAGAACCTGACAGTTGCTAAGACGGCCAAGTTCCATTACCATGCTCATAAAAGCCCTCCACCTGTTTTTAACCACAGCGAGATAAATCTAGTCTACACTTTCCACCCACATCTCCACTTAAATCTAAGCGCGATTCTTCAAGCGGTCACCTTCCAGCAGGTTTTCGAACGAAAATCTTGTAATTATTTTTAGTGTTCCCCTTGAGTGCCATATGTCCAGCCCATCTTACCCTTCTTTATTTGGCTACACTAATAGTGTCCGGAGAGGAAATCAACTCGTCATTCCGATTTGCGTTTTTTTGTATAATCAGGAATAATTGTTCCCTATCCAAGCCAAATACTGAAGAACCACCCCTTGTCGGCTGTGCACACCTGTTTAATCGACACACTCACAGCCACCTTCCGTATCCGAAGCCCGTCTCCCTGAGCAACCCAAAGATTTGTCATGCAATTTTAACAGAGGAAGCACCAAACATGAATGGCGTGACGACAGTTGTATTACACATACGTGTATATTTTAGATCAAAAGTAAACAGTAACATCAGACCGAACTGCTTTACTGTAAACAGAATTGATGTAAGATCAGACCGTCGTGATGGAACTAAATTTGTCTGTATTGTGAAGCAAAGCGGCAACCTTTAGACAGCTAGAGTTCCTGTCCTTAAATTCACCACTACGTCACGAAGGCACATTGGAGAGAGGAGGTATAGCTCCTCTCATAATTTACCACGTTATTAGACACAGCATGGTGGGCACTTTCTGGCCGCTTCAGCAGCACCAGGGCACGAGAGCCTGGTAGCCTTGGTTGTAGATACACGTAGACGCTGTCTTTAAGTGTGCGACATGCGGTCACTGAATTGACTTGAAGACCCCAAAAGTTCGGAACATTCATACACCTGTTTAAATATTCCATATTTTAACCGTCTGAGTCTAATAGCTTGGGTACTGAGTTGTAAATCGAGGAAGATGCATTTTCGTTATTGCAATTGCGATTTACTCTGCTTGTCAAGTCGTTCACACTACATACCCTTGTCAACACGTAGTTCTGTCGCACTAACACAGGTGGCAACACTGTGCTAGAAACTGTGCCTTCCGAATGACAAACAGATCAGAGTTACGAAGGAAGGACGCACAGTTTGAAGATAAGTAGGAAAATGATTCGCCGTTAATTTTTTCACATACATTGTAATAATAAATATTGCACATAAACATGAAAAATACGAATCTACAGATATCACTGGGAATATTAATAGAGGTAAAGAAAGAGAATCACAGCAGTCATCATCTGTTACGAAACTGTAGATAAACGCAACTAAACAATTGGTACTTACTTCTGTTTTGTCTTCCCGCAGGTGCAGGAGCTGACGATAATACCGGTGGGCCACAACCTGTGAAAGTCACTTCATTCCTCATAACAAAATACTTTGCCTTAATTACGTCTGTAGTCCGAATATTTGAAAGCATTCTGTGAGCAATGCTGTATGCTTCAGTCACAAATTATTATTAACCCTTCAGTGCCGGCCATGGTAAGCCGTACGGTATTGAATGCACTGAAGGATACAATAAATTGGAAAATTCTACCTTTTGTGAAGCAAAAGTAATTTAAACCCCCGTGTCAATAAGGGGTTAAAATATTAACAGCGGTATATATATATTTACACACACGATGGGATGCTAATAAGCACTTAAACCGACGAGGAAGGAAACAAGCTACAGCGACCAAACTCGGGATTTATTGATACGTTCTCCGCACGAAACTCATTACACTTCTTAGCCCGTTGGCCATAACAACTTCGTACCAATAAAGTCTAATTTAACTAGATCAGCTGCCGACACGGAATTGCTCTTTTGAAAGACTTCACCTGTAATTTCTCACAGGCAAACTGCATGTGGCATCCGTTGGATATCCAGGGAACGGATCATCGGAAAGAGTTCCTCTCTCACTGATCATTTCTGGAGTTGTTGCGCAGACGAACTGGAAGGACAAAAAAGGACAATTCAGGTGGCGAAATTCAAGGGTTCGTGTCCAACTGCACCTTCGCCCTACGGACAGGAACATTCTCCATCTTCACTGCCATACCGTCTCACCGTTGAATCAGGCGTATTTGCAATGCAAAAGTCTATCCGGAATGTGTCAGTTTGGGTAATGTGCGAATTCAGTGCAACGATGACATCCAAATATCCCTCAAAGCCCACCATACAGAACATAGGATCCCAGTTTTTTGTTTGATAAATGCCTTGACGAATGATTTTCGAAAAATAACTGAAACACTGTACATTGTTGCAGTTTGCTTGGGTTCGACAGTATCCAGTCATTAAGTCTAATGTTGCCATATGTTCCGTACGGACCACAGAACTTGCAGTTCAATAGCCTTAACTTATATGATGTATGGGGCGGCAGTGTAAGCAAGGAAATGTCATTTTTTTGCCATAATTCTGGCTGCGATTGACAATTAGGACTAATGTTGATCCAAAATCAAGCAAACTGGTTCCTCGTTGCCAGACATTTCACATGCTTAAAATACTTCAGATAGTAAAAAACGAACCTGTAATTTGACCAAAGTTTTGGGTTTGCAGCTCCAATTGAAAATGCAGAATCACCACTCAATATGTCGATCTTGAAATGCACCCTTGGAAATATACACAATGGACGAACATGGCCACCAATGGCATTTACAAAAAAAAAAAATTCTTATAATATCCCACACACTACTCAGTTGCTTGATTCCCTTAGCACAGATAATTTTGGGAGAAATCTGAACACAGGAATTTCCAGTCTCTTCTTAGTTACACATTTTATTACCTGTGATATTGTGTCTTGACATAAGTTCAAATAAATTTTCAAAAAAATACATTCTTTCCTGTGGCGCTGCGACCCAACGCGGGTCATGGCCTCCTAATTCTTGAGGTTTCTTGATCACACACAATGACGCACCACATTCGGTAGGACTCCTCTGGACGAGTGATCAGCTCGTCGGAGAGACCGCTACCTGACAACACATAACATTCCCAACAGACAAACTTCCATGCCACCGGTGGAATTCGAACG
>Ga0268261_10003581_pt1 | contig 11457 bp, 8 predicted proteins | sample TergutNc150P1_FD_190353 | JGI IMG/M metagenome (GOLD analysis project Ga0268261, IMG submission 190353) | Nasutitermes corniger P1 segment gut microbial community from laboratory colony in Florida, USA - Nc150 P1 (SPAdes) (version 2) | ecosystem: Host-associated > Arthropoda: Insects > Digestive... | reverse complement strand
CTACTACTACTACTACTACTACTACTACTACTACTACTACTACTACTACTACTACTACTACTACTACTACTACTACTACTACTACGAAGAAGAAGAAGAAGAAGAAGAAGAAGAAGAAGAAGAAGAAGAAGAAGAAGGATGAGGAGGAGGAGGAGAAGAAGAAGAAGAAGAAGGAGGATAAGAAGGAGAAGAAAGAGAAGGAGAGGAAGGAAAAGAAGAAGGATGAGGTGGAGAAGGAGGAGAAGAAGAAGAAAAAAAAGAAGAAGACTGAAGGTGTCCATTTCACTATTCCGAAGCTAAAAGTTTGTACTGAGGTCGTGTAAGTACTGACAGCTTTTATCATATTTTTGAGAAATTTGATAGTAACAATAATAATAGGTAAACTATGTTAATATACTCACCCCAAGGCACTGCACTTTTGAGCAAAAAGATTCCCCCCGTGTGCCGATTGATCCCAAACAGTTCTTTCACTCCAGAAGACTGATTCTCATAAATGGAATATTCAATCTCAGCCGCCATATCATCATCTGCATCCACTGCTTTAATCTGTTTTGAATAAAAACAGAGCAATAATCTTTGTAAATATAATTAACTTAATTCCATTTCCTGTCAAAAAAATTTCATGTTTGTGGCACACAAATATTTCTGCAAACTGATAGATTTTCAAAAATCATGCATGTAATGGCATAGCTCGGTCATGCAGTCATCCTGTATGAGAAATGTTTAAAGTTTCAAGAAATTAAACACATTTCCTGCTACGCATTTAGGTGAAGTTCAGTCCCTGTCAGCCTTTCATTGTGACCTAAGTGTCTCAAATTACAAGAAAAATTCAAAAGATATTTATACCTCATGTGCCATGCACTAGTATGACAATACAATTGTTTTCCAAGTAAGTAATACAAGGATAGACAGCACAGTGCCATTCGGAAAGGATGTAGCAAAAACACTGAAGGCTGAAGTGCAGAAATCTCTGGATACGGCTTACAGAAAATGGACTGGCAATGCAGTAGATACCAGCAACTAGCAGAAAATATGTCACATGAAAAGTTTTATGAGTTCCCTATTGTATATAAAATAAATACATGGATACCATAACATTTCAACATAATATGGATAATGTTCATATCATTTTACAGACGGTATCCATATATTTTAAATTCACCATGCTCAGTTGTTCATGGAGTAAACTGAAAACACAATATATAAATAAATTCCAGGTTTGAATTATAGGTCACGGTAATGTTGTATATATCCACCGGAATGCAAACTTCATGACTTGCCTTGAGAAATCCTGAGTGTGTGGTAAGGTTGCTTGGAATAGTGGCTTTATATTCTCGAATCAGGAACTTTGGCACGTTGTCATTTTCATCAGCAACTTTCACTCTAACCATGATGAAGCCAGATCTGCCCCCTCCATCAGTTGCCATCACAGGGACTTCATACAGTTTCTGGGTTTCACGATCCAGCTTCTTTTTTGTTATTATTGTTCCTGGAAAATGATACAACTTGTTTAAATGCCAGCAGAACTTCATTCATTTACACATTACATTTCATATACTTTTCAAAGATCCAAACTCTGTCCAGTGACGGCTGGATATGAAACATGTCACAAAAAATATGTATTAAGTTGTTTCATACAACATCGTCACTTACGAGTAAACAATCAAGGAATCAGAAAATGAACTAAAAAACTAAAATTATTTTTAAAACATTTTTGGCAAGTAGTAGCACAGTTTCAGAGAGATTTACTTCCTTCTTGCTATTGAAAACAATATGGCATCATATATATATTACTATCACAAATGATAGATAAATGAGTCAGACACAACTAGGGCATGTGTTATTTATTAATATTTATTAAATATATTTATATTTAATATGTATTAAATAAATATATATTAAAGAACACATGCACTAATTGTATCTGACTCATTTTATCTATCATTTGTGATTGTATATAACACAATGGGAATGGCCCACTTAAAGATCACACATACACATCATCACACTCACTGCTGCATGAATCTAAAATTTCACACACTAGCAACTGTTTCTCAACTTTTACTTTGTTCCCTGCTTTTACTATGAAATTTAAATATAAAAAATACTGAAGTATTTAAAGGGTGAACAATTTTGATTCTTTGCTTTTATCATGTATCACATATGCATTTTATATCTGGAAGTGTATAAGAGAAACTCCAGTGCCATTTTCAGCAAACCTGACTTCCTGCTATCTAGACAAATGGCAAAATACAATCTTGGACCATATAATTCAAAAACTCTCACCCACTTACTTCAACTAAGAAATAATAGTTCAGACACAAAAAATATAAGCAAAGAAACCACTTAATTGGTGTGGCCAAATTACCTGTTCTTTTATCTATTTCAAATATTTCCCTCAAAAGGTCAGATGGGATTGAGTACGTGACATCACCATAAATGCCAAAATCCTTATCATTGGCCGCAACTTGAGTAACCAGAGTACCATGGGGTTGGTTTTCTACAACTTTCACATCAATCTGAAGTTGGGGGAAAACTGGGTTGTTACGATTGGCTGGCAAGATCTCTATTTTCACCCTTGTGAAGCTGGTGTACACACCGTCCGTAACAGAGACGTTCAGAACAGTGGTTGGTCTCTCTGCAAAGTTCTGCATGTTGATCAATGATATTATTCCTGCAACCAAGAAAATTTTTACCGATTTGTCCACAAAGAAATAAAGAGAAGGGGGTGGGAAAGTGAGAAGAGGGAGAGATAGAGATAAAGATAGATACTTAGAGAGAGAGAGAGTAGATATAAGTTTTCATATTTAATAATGTTAGAATATCCTTACAAAAAATGTACTGCAACATCATGAGTATTGTCATATTAACTTTTAGTTCTTGAACAGTATGACATAAATATAGGCAGGTCTCATTTTACACAATTTCTTTTTGCATGATTTCAATTTAATGTGACTGGAAAATTTACACTACTTTTCGAATATCACGTTAAGTTTTGGTGTAATGCAATTTGTTAAAGACGATCCATGGCTGCTCTCATCTTCTGTTAAAGGGTAGCAGAAAATGGCATCACTGTCACACCATCAGTCACGTGTATGACTTGATTATGTTGGTGATACAATCGTGTAGTTTATTCAGTTTCCTCTTGGACAGCATTGGCATTTCTTGTCAATGTGAGTGAAAAACATAAATCTACATCACCTACTGCAATCTAAGTGAAAAATAGACAAAACAATTGTTGACATATGCCACAATGTTAGACTCATTCATAGTAGCATACATACAATTCATGATAATGCTGACAGAATTCCATCAAGTGCTCAGTGTTTAGATAACCTTAAATGCCAATAATCTGAAACAGGTTGTGTTTATTTGTGTAGTAAGACTAGCAGAGTCTTATCAGAATGAGGCATATCAAAAACAAGTGTTGTGAGTCTCTTGTGTTGTTATCACATTAGAAATAAATAAATAAATATATTGTACAGAAATGTGTGTATACAGTAAAGAAAAGTATATATACTGTATACACAATACATATATACTCTGCAGGTCCATATGTCCAATAGTGGTATAGTCATACACTGTAAAAGATGAAGTTGTCATTACCCTAACGCCAAGGAAATACACTGTTTTAAATGGGAATTTTGTTTTTGGTTTGTGTGATGTTTTTTAGGAGTGTAACCCTGGCATAAAATGAGACTTTGCCTGTACAACAAAACCACAGGTAAATAACACTTGTTTTATTATTCACTGTAACTTTGTCCCAAGTCGTGTTTGACATTAAACCACTCATTTGAAACATTTGTTTGTTGACAAACTCTGTACGATGTTACAAATGTATTACTACATGCTCTCCTTGGTTCGTGTGTAGGGTTGATCCAGTCTCAAATGTGAAACCCTACTTCAAATTCCTTTATATGTGATGTCATATGCCAGGGGCACACAAACCCTGGGTGACTGAATTTGGTAGAGTCATCCCGCAAAATTGTGGGTACTCACTATAGAACTTGTTTCACTACTGGTTCTTAGAATTTTGAGTTAGCTACGAAATTTTAATGGGCCAGGTAGCTCAGTCGGTATAGCAACTGGCTACTGGCTGGACGGTCCGAGGAGCAAATCCCAGTGGGGCGAGATTTTCCGCACCTGGCCAGACTGGCCCTGGGATCCATCCAGCCTCCTGTACAATGGGTACCGGATATTTCCCTGGGGTAAAGAGCGGCCGGGGCGTGACGCTGACCCCTCACCCCCTTCTAGTGCTGTGGTCATGAATGAGTAGGGCTATAACTCTACTTCCCCATGGGCCATACGGCCTGTACAGAGCCTCAGTGACTGTACAAGGGTGCACTTTACCTTTCTTTTACTAAACTTTAGGAACATCTGTGGACCCCTGACATATGTCATAGTTTTAAGTGAAGATTACCTGTAGTAGGATCTATGGTGAAGGTTTGTTGTTCATTTCCACCAACAATTGTGTAGACAAGTCTCTCCTGATCGACATAATCAGCATCACTTGCTGATACAACTGTCACAAACTGACCTCGCTGTGCATGTTCTGATAAGAAGCAAGTATATGATGGCTGTTCAAACTTTGGTGGGTTGTCATTCATATCCAAAACTGCAAAAGGAACAAAAAATGAACGGAGCCATATACATCCATTCTGTTATCCCCCCTTCATTTACAGCAAAATTTTATATATTTCTTCTCTCTGTCATCTGGGTACTATGTTCAGGCCAGTTTAAACATTCCCCCTCTTGGTGTTCTTACGTTTATTCCAAAAACACATGTCAGTATTTACGGTCTAACACGTTCTATTAATCACTGTCCTCAGTAATCAAGGATGCTGGTGAAAAGAGTAACACTGATTATTCTTAAACCAGTTAGACTTTCAATCTTCAAGGCCTGTCCTGCCAACTGCCAGCCAAGAAACCTTTTATTTATTTTCTTTGTGGAAATGACCACTGTTTCTTTTGACAATGTGTTCAACAGACTTTGGCAATCACTCTGCATTCCTTCTATATGTGATCCCCACGCAAACCTCTTCCCAGGTTTCCTGTTAGTCACATTTAACTTCCATCCCTTTTTTTATTTGCAATCTTTGTTTCATACATGTATCCCTCTGCTGTTCCAGTTTCATACAGCCCAAAAATGGCTGAAGAAATTTCATCAGCACTGCTTCCAAAGGTAACATTTCACACAGAACACAAAGTAACTCTCTAGTACATACCTGTAACCCAAACATGAGCTGTGCTGGACAGACTAGGCACTCCAGCATCAACAGCAACCACAGTAAAGTGATGGGAATCATGGAGTTCATGGTCAAGTGATCGTTTCAGATAGATGGAACCATCTTCTGGGTCAATATGAAAGTACTCTGAGGAGTTGGTAGAATCAGTCTGTATCTCATACCGCACTTTCTGGTTGATACCTACGGGAAATGGTACCAATTTAATTCCGGTGAATCAGACACTTATACAAACAACAAAAATTTCTGTTGACTTAGATTCACACATACACAAGACAAACAATTTTGTATTTCTTCCACAACAAATATACATTTTACTACCAGACTTTCTCTACTATATGTCTGTACTGACAAAGTCACCATCATCATCATCATATAGCTGTCATGGAGTTGGGCCACTTGTTGACCCGTTCCAGTCTCACGTATCCAGAAGTCTCTTCAAAGGTCTGCCATGATTCCTTCTGCCAGTTGGGGAATAGTGTTTCATTACCCTGGGTAATCTATTATGAGGCATTCTATTTACATGTTATATCCAGTTTCTCTTGTATTCCAGTAATTTATCTAAAACTGGTGTTATTTTTAATTCCTTTGCAATTTGTATATTTGTTTTGTAACTGACAAAGTAAATCATTCATAAAACCAACTAAAGTTTCATAATACAATGAAGATACCCAAATATAATTACACTAACAATCATATGCATTAAATTTAATTGATAAAGAACTCACACTGTCCCACCTATTTTCTCTTCCCATTCATTTACAAAGTATCATAAACTAAGTAACACTGCTTTCAAGAAAGCAATAATATAGTCTGGTAAACAAAAACTTCTTGATCCAAAAGATGAAGGCACTATGACCCTTTGAAATGTTAGGAAATATTTATCCAACATCAGAGCACAGCGTCCCAAAAGACAACAACCCCGTATAATACCATACTTCTCATATTACGCAATGTGTTGAATATAATACCTGTATCATTATCACGACTAACAACCCTGAGGACTGATGTTCCAAATGGTGCAGCCTCTGACACAGAAATATTGTAGGCATCCTGAGTGAACTCGGGTGGACAGTCATTAACATCTTGAACCAATATGCTCACAAGCACTTCAGCATACACAGGAAACACTCCGTCTGTTGCACGGATTGTCAGCTCATACTGCTGCTTCTGCTCGTAGTCCAGCTCATCGACAACGTAGATAACACCTGACCAAACAACACCCATAACCACATTAGATACCACAAGAAGCAAGCTTAGACTACACTTAGAGCGGGGATCATATTTTTTTAAAAGACAAGAAACAGCACACTTAATAACATACATGTGGCTAGAGGGAGGGATGAAGCTTTTAAAAAGTCACATAATGGAAAAGGTAGAGTAAATCATTAATAATATTATAATGAGATAACTCATTTAATGAAATTATTACATAAAGGTAAAAAAAACAAGAAGAAGAAGAAGTCTCAAAGTCAGGCACTCAGTTCACTTACTGAATTTTCTTTACACATCATTTCCTGATCCCCAGCAGTCTCAGTGCAGACTTTATGGAAATAAATCTACACATCTTCCTCACCCTCAACTACACCTTTCTGTTACTGACCAATTGAAGGGTATCCCATTTTTACAGATGTTTTTCCCCACTGTAGGAAAGTAAAAATGTTTACATGCATTGTGCAAAACATCAATTTTTATGACCTGAGAAAACCCTGGGCATTTGGCATCCCAAATCAAATTTTGTAGGATACCTGGACACAGCTCTTTACAACCCATGCAAAAGAGACTGTCCTGGGAAAACCAGCATAAATGGGATCTCTAACTTACAGACACCTTTGAATATTTACACAAGGCAACCACAAAGACTAGAAGACACTCATTTCTATCGGTGCAGTAGTTTTAAAAAATACAGAAAACAAAGCCTTGTCTGAGAGCTTGACTCTGACAATGGGAATGACAAAAGTTTGAAAATACATCCACTACTGGGAAATTACTGTACTATATGCAGATTTGTTTGGATCCATTTACTCCAAATTTGGTGCTACATTTTCTCATAGTTACAAATTTGCTTATTTTTAGGCTCAGCTGTAAGCGTAACAAACATGATGCTTAACCAGTTTACCCCTTCTTCAAATCTGCACTGTATAATTTTCACTTTGTGAAGCAATCCCTCCACCCACCTAAACAGGGCTTACATTTCTTACTTTCTGCTTCCCGAACTGCCGGATGCTAAAACAGGGGCTATATACATATATATAATTTTTCCCACTCTCCAGCAATATTCACATTCTGAATCTTACATCTCTCAAACACATTATTATGAATCCTGATTTCTCAGTTCCTACTGACCCAAGTTGGCTCAATCCCCACTCACATTCCATGGCTCTCATAGGCCGCATTCTTAGGACCCATCCATACCATCAAATCACTTTTACTTACTCTGCACACAAATCTCTTCCCATGGACACACAAAATAATTTACAAGACTCACAGTGCCCATTCCAAACAAACAAACAAACAAACAAAAACTACAATGCACATAACTGTAACTTACAATTATTTCTTTATTCATTCATTCATTTTTTCATTCTTTTGGCGTTGCCCCATGCACTGTTCAGAGGCCTATAGATATGCCCCATTTAATACACTCTTACAAAACCTGAACAGAACTGCTCATTAAGAGAAATACTAGCAACTGCAAGCAGTGCTACTGCTGTGATGTGTAAAGTTTAGTAACAAAATGAATCCTTATTCTGTGTATTCAACAAACAAAATGCTCTGTCTTGGAACTTGTGAGAAAAGAACAATAAAGCTCAAGGGTAATCGCAAATGTAAGTGCTTAGGATACAGAAAACTAATTACTATGACATACTCAAAGAACATTAAGGCAGCCAGATTGCAATACTTTTCTTTACAAAGGGTCAACAAATGTACTCAGTTTCTTTGGGTAATGCTCAGTTATGTCAGTATTTGAGAACACGTGATATAATGGTTAATTCTTCTCATTCCACAAAGGGATCGACCATACACTCAGGTACAGATTCACGTTTACCGAAGCAACAAGTTCCAAATTCAGCACCATCCACAGAATTCTAGAAACTATATTTGCCATGAGAAAATGCCAACAAATACATTCCCACATCAGTGCCACTGTGCGACTCTTCCCAAAAGCAATGCACACTCTTCTCTAAGATTGCACAGTCTAAAGTCAAGCTTTCATTCACAAAACAACCAACTCACTTATACCTTTGCACTGTCCCTTACCAAGATACAGATACTCAACTAGCTAAACCTGAATGCTGATTCTTTCATCTCTGCACGTTAACATACACATTCAGCAACTCGAATAAAACAGTCCACAGGCAAAGTGTACGATCATTTAGAACAATACATTACAATTGAATTAGATTTTTGGAAAAAAATCGTACATTAAATGTAGTTATAAACAAGTAGATTTGACATTGGCAGGTCCGTGCATCATCATACAATTCAAATAAATTAACCAACCAGATGCAACAGTTTCACAAGTTTATTACTTGACGTTTATGTGTTGCTCAACATGTTTCAGGCGCCTCCGCGCCCATCATCAGGAGCTTACAACTACATTAACAGACTCTGGTTTTACCTTGGAGCATGATGGTGGCAGTGTTGTTGGTCGTGGTCTAACTGGTTATGCCGGCCAGACCACAACCAACAACACTGCTACCATCACGCTGATGGTAGCTAATGGAGCATGATGGTAGCAGTGTTGTTGGTCATGGTCTGGCCGGTTATGCCAGCCAGACAACGACCAACAATGCTGCTACCATCACGCTCCAAGGTAAAACCAGAGGCTGTTAATGCAGTTGTAAGCTCCTGATGATGGAAGCGGAGATGCCCAAAACATGTTGAGCGACACATAAACATCAAGTAATAAACTTGTGAAACTGTTGCATCTGGTTGGTTAATTTATTTGAAGTAAATAAATAATTAGCTTCTACAATGGCAGAGATACTGAATGCAATGACCAGAAACAAATGCTTGTTCAGATACTGTCGTGCCACAAAATATAAATGAGTTACAATTACAGCCAAGTTCATCCTGGACAAAACAAGAATGGCAACTTTTAGGTTCTCACAGCACAGAATTTTAAAGTTACAGTTTTCTTGGCTGTGATGCACTGTAATCTAGTAGATGGTTGCCAGTCTTCCAAGAAGAACCTACTGCCTCCATCTTAAACCCTGGAAGATAAAAGGAGTAGGTTCCTCTGAAAGGCTGGCAACTATCTACCAGACCAGAAAGCATCATATACCAGGATACTATAATCTTCAACTGAGAAAGGTGCAATTCAAACCAAAGTATAGAGGTTTTCTCATGAGTTATTTGTATCTTGGCATTATGAAAAATCTTAGCAGCTCCAACAGATGTTAATAAAACAAAGTACAATTTTGATTGCAACCATTACCAACTTTAATAAATAACTCTTATGTAAAACTCTCATTTTCAGATTGACACAATGCTGTGCTATATTTAACCCCTGATAAAAGCATACTTCCACAAAGTCAATCTTTATACAAATACAAATCAAATACGTCAAATTTAATCACAAATCTTTCCTGTGGTTCTCAAGCTGAAATATGTAGACAGATGGACAGACAGGGCCCACATATGCAAACAGTTTATGCATATTATACAAAATGTGCACAGTAAAGCAAATTGTGTAAAAATTAGTGCACTGATTGCAAAATTAAACTGGAACAAGTCAACACATTACTGACATATACATATAAACATACAGCATTCACAGATGACGGCAATTAAAAATGATGATGCAAGAAAAGAAAAATAAACAAATGGAAAATGCAAACTACTAGAATGTCATATTAAAATGAACTGAAATGATTAGTGACTGCAGGTACAGAACTATGCATCCCAACATTCCACTACAATTGCTTTCACGTATAGCAGGGTGATCCTTTGACATGCTGAAACAGCAGCAGTGTTAGCACTTGAGCTGGCCTCTGCACCCTTCTCACACTTCAATGACACATGTAAGACAACTGATAAACAAGCCTTAGTGTTGCACTGCTGTTTCTCCTGACCTTGGTCCTCTGTCTAAGCTTAGTTATCATCTCACATGGCATTACTTTTTCAAGCAGTGACCAAATCAAGTGATCCAACAAGAAGATAGAAACAAATGTACAGTAATGTTTAATTCGGTCAATGACTTTAATTACAGGTAAACGAATTTTTGAGCAACTAGTGCAGCATAACCCATGAAGCATGAATTTATGGACAGTACAGCAGACACTGATGGGCACTTCAATTCCAGATATGTGAAAAATGTTACATTTTGTGTTATGGAAGGCTAACAAGACTCTGTGCAGAAAATGTTCCATTAACAACCCTGAATTGGCATGAATAATTACAAACAGTGCATGACATTTCTCAAAATATTGGCAAATAGGAAGAGAATTTACATCAATTTAAAATGCCGAGACGCTACAAAAATGACAGAATGTTTATGCAAGATATGAAACAAACTGTTTCAAATGCATCATGCTCAAAACTCATTGCTCTACTTCATTTTACCACTATGTCAGGGCTTCTTGCAAATTTACCTGTACTACTCTCACCTCAGATTTTAAGCATTCGTTAGCAAGCAAAAAAGAATTACTTACACAGAAACCAAAATTTTCTGTCCATGACCTAGTATCAGTGATTACATCATTTGTTTGACTTTTATGACATTCATTACATGATTTCTTTACAAAATGTTTTCTATATTTAAGGGGTGTAACTGAGTTTTTACCCATATTTTCCACTGTTTTTGACTGATTTATGCCAAGTAAATTTAGGAAATGGTAAAAATTGTGATAAATTTCACAGCTGTCAAAAAACATCTCAGAAGTGTGCTCTCTTTAAAAACAGGCAAAATTGAATGTTCCAGTCATTTACACTGAGGAATCAGCATATTTGATCTGCAATGCAGTCTGTTAGAAGGGAATACAATGTTTAGATTGTGAAAGAAGCCTGCAAAATGCCTATTTTCAGTGTTGCAATGGTAACAATCAGAATTATAGGCATAATAATGCATGGTATTGTGAAAGATTAACCCTTAGGTTACTAATGTCATATATATATATGGAGCACCTATTCTTGATGTTTCTAGATCACACACAACGACGCAGCACAGTCGGTAGGACTCCTCTGGACGAGTGATCAGCTCGTCGCAGAG
>Ga0268261_10003580_pt1 | contig 11457 bp, 3 predicted proteins | sample TergutNc150P1_FD_190353 | JGI IMG/M metagenome (GOLD analysis project Ga0268261, IMG submission 190353) | Nasutitermes corniger P1 segment gut microbial community from laboratory colony in Florida, USA - Nc150 P1 (SPAdes) (version 2) | ecosystem: Host-associated > Arthropoda: Insects > Digestive... | reverse complement strand
GTGTGTGTGTGTGTGTGTGTGTGTGTGTGTGTGTGTGTGTGTGTGTGTGTGTGTGTGTGTGTGTGTGTGTGTAGTAACAACAGAGTTAGCTTCCATCCTACTACACCAATACATAGTAGCAACTTCCAGATTACAAAATTTACTTGAAATTTGAAGAATTGGATATATGTATACGTTTTTGTGTGTTTTTACAAAATCTATGCATCACCTCTCAGTCTCTGCTATAAGTTCACTTCTGATGAAATGAATCATGTTGAAGTTATTGTATATAACACACTAACATGACCATTTCTGCCCAAGAGGCGATACAAAAACACATTTTTACACACCAAGAGAGAAGCCAAGAAAAATCTGCATAAACATATTTTTCTTTCAAAATGTGTGTGAAATATAATGTTTGCCACATAACTACAATATTATAATATCTGTTCTGTACAACTTGTTAAATAACCTATCTATAGTTAACATTCACAATTATTAGTTCCCTATATAATCATTATTTAACAAAAATTCAATTATCTGCAACTATATATCACGTGTGGGGAAAAATGAATGCTATACACCTTATATTATTGCTACTGCAAAATGTTTACATTCAGGCTCACAAAGTCAGCTGAATTCATCATGCCCTCACCACTCTTTGAATAAAAAATAAATAAATAATAAATAAATAATGCATTCATATGGTTTCACTTCAGTACAAATGACTAAATGCATATAACAATAAATACATTACTGAATTAGCTGTAAATTATCAAACTGAGCCACCTTCCTCCATGACGTGTGGCCAAATAGTGGCTGCAGACCTTTGAAGCTAATTCTATTCCCAAGTTATACTGATGCATGCTGCCCTCCCAGATGGGTATAATCACAAGCAAGAAATGTCCATCAGGGTGTAGATGCTACATTGGAATAATGGGAAACTTGTTATGTTCACACTGTCAACACAAGCTAAGATGTTTTGAGCATCAGAATTAGCCCATCCGCATCCCTCCCTGCTTCAGGTAGTCCAACCTAGGAGAAGTGATCACAAACATTACTGATATTCATCAGTGAATTACTACAAAGGTTCACCAGTCTCTCAATGTCACCCACTGCTTCTACAATAATTTTATAGACCACACATTATCACGTCACTCACAGATTCTAAGTGAAAGACTTCAAGCAATGCTTCAAATTTTACGTAAAAGAATGCTTGTGGTAATCGTGGCCTGTAGCATGAGCCATGTGCATGCTTACAGATGCGAATGGGTTAAGTTAGTAGTTGCCTCACTGGCAAACAGGGATAAAATAGGAGAAAGCATTGCAAGCATCTTGTACCCATGACATAAAGCCAGAATATACGTTTTATATCACTGTTCAACATTCACTGTTATTAACAGAGGGTCTCAGTGTCCCACTAGGGTAATGTACCCTTTTAGTTTCAAATGGGCTTGTGATTTTAATGGAACATCCCTGACTTCAAGAAGCACCTTTGTATGAATTACTGAACATGTCAAATTGTGGTTTCCCCTAGATCCACTATCTTACACAATTTTGGATGCTCATATTACTACCCACCCAGCACCAAGAAGCTATCATGACTGGTAGGAATGTGCTTGCCATCATTTAGCTTAGTCTTATTTTATCTGCAAAAGAGTTAAATTATATTTACATTGGAAAAATATGCCAATAGTTACAACTTCTTCCTTGTAACAACATAACCTTAAACAAGAACTTGTGTTGTGTAAACAATACATGACTCTGCTGTTGCATAACCACCAATGCAGCCAGTGGGAGACGTTACATTCTGATACTGACTTATTCACTTGATCGAAGATGACCTCAACATGTTTCCATGACCTGTAATAAACAAAGATAACCACAGTAAAACAGTAACTTCTCTGGTGCATCTACATCAGTGATGTAAAATTCTATCAGTTTCACTGTTTGCATCTGCATGTAATAATCCAAGAAGTGCAGAGAATTTTATAGTGGGATATGTACTAAAATTGGTCTGCACATTCAACATTTGGTTTAAATCAGCCAAAAATAATGGATAAATACAAACATGCTCTTATGAGCATTCAATCAGCACAACTTGCTTAATATTTACAAGAAAGAAATGTGCTTGAAAAATTGTAAAGAAAAACAAAAAAATTAGTTTGGGTCCAGTATTAAGCCTTGAGATTTCTAAACAAAAGAAAGAGCACAAACCAGAAAGGTCATGTTGTACATACATTTCCACTACCTACATGAAACAGCCAGTATAAATTGCAGCAAAAATTCCTTTAACCTGTCTTATAATTCTTAAATCCTGATAATCTGGTACTTAAGAAGAATAATCCCAAGACTGGAAGTCTTGCTTTGTACCAGAAAAAAGCCTAATCACGGAGACAGACAGATCTCAGGGACATGTTCAAGAAGGCCTCCAAGAATGTCTATACATCAAGCATCATGGTTCTCCTAAATCCATGTTTCCTACTCCATCAACTTTTTCAGCTAAGAAGAGAACCCTGATGACCCTAAACCAGCAGATGAAGGAAATATCCAAATTAAATACTTCCCTGATTAATCGTACAAGTAATGGAGCAGGAACGAAAAATTACCTGAAAGAACTTAGGTCAATATAGGTACCATAAAATAATCCAAAATATTCGATAGTTCCGCATGTCCAGTCCTGTGCAAGTTGAATTTATGGAATTTTGTTGTATATCAATTTTTCTAATCAGCACTAGTAAATCCACTCTTCTTTACAAATTTCAGGATTCTACTCCTCATGGACGGACACTCAAATGAGCTTCCATTGCTACTGAATTCTAATTTGGAATATCATATATTCTTCTACCTCCACGAAGCACAGTCATAATTCGTAAGCTAGTCAATAAATTTCCAGCATTTTACCCTGTAAACAAGAGCCTACCCTTGGCCCCTATCCTCAGTCGGATGAATCCTCTTCCTGCCCTGCTACCGTAGTTCTTTAACATCCATTTTATTATTATCCTCCCATCCATGCAGAAGTCTTCTGAGTGGTCTCTTTCCTTCAAGTTTCCCCACCAAAACTCTGTAGGCATTTCTCATCTCTCCCATCTTAACCTCCTTGCTTTGATCACTTGAACAAAGGGTTCTAGGAGTACAGATCATGAAGCTCTTCATTATGCAATACACATTCTGCATTTTACACAATCTGTTTCTTCTAATCTATACTTGGGATCAAATTTCTGGGTTTATTTTCATAGACAATTATGGTACTTAAGTGAATGATATAATATACCTACTGATTTCCTATAATATACTTTTATAGAAATTAGCCTAAACAAAATTTAAAGTAACAGAAATAACACGTACAAGATAATTGTGCTTACCATGAATCACATTACAGTCCAAAATATCCTCCAATTGTTGAAGCCAAGATGACCCCAAGGATCGCCAAACAGATCATAATCATTATTTTCTTCTGCAGAAAAAAGTTCACAAACACATTATGTTAGTAAAACCACTAATTTTTCATGCTTTATTGCAACAGAGATCACATGAAGTATCCATTCAGTGAGACGACGTTCTATTCCAACACACTAGAATCCTGTAGGAGACATTTTTATAATTTCTTATAAAATACAAATTTTTGTCAGGAGTTTGCTGCAACATAAATTAGGCAGTTAGTCACCAGCTTCTCAAAGTGAAGGCTCAGGTTCAATCTCAAAGCTGTCCATGCAGGATTTGTGGAGGACATACTGGTGCTGGGGCAGGTCTCTTTAGTACTTCAGTTTTCTCTTGCCAATTATCATTCCAGCTATGCTTCATACTCATCTACCATCATGGGCCAGCAGAGCCAGCTGCATTACCAATGGACTCGGTTTCACCCCACTGCCATGTACAAATAAAACTTCTATGAGATTCTTATAATTTTAACACAAAAATTTTAAGTTCCATCTCAAAGTTTGTGATCAGGGTGTGATATTAAACTGACATACATACACTGTACATTATACATTAGGAAAACAACATTTCAGAAAATGTCTCCATCATCATGTTGGGCCTATTATCTATTTCCAGTACAGACTATTCTTCCCTCTAATGGCTACAATGGATCTTTTGCTACCACAAATAATACAAATTATATGATGGGCAATGTCCAACATGCATGCCAATTCATGTGAACTTTAACTAGATTCTCAGGACTTAAAAAGTCATGACAATACGATTTAATTCTAGAGGTAATTCTGAGTCAGAAATATCATACAGACATGGCCATAATTTACAACAGTTATCAAATTTGTACTATTTTGTAATGTTACAAATCTACTGTGTACATCCTACTTAGGTCACGAAAATCAAATGACCAACCACTTACACTGTTATTGGGAACACCTAACTATCTTTAAGACAACTCAAATATTTATTAGCCCACCTGGGCCATTTTCAAAGAGTTCAATGTAACATAATTGGTGAAGGCCTACATCTGATAATATAAAAACTGTTTATACATTGATGGGATAGTTCAGTTCAAAGAATACAAAAACATGGCTAAAAATACGTGATAATAACAATGTACCTCTCTTCTTACAATAAAATACATTATTGAAATAAAGAAAACATTGTACCTTATTCTATTTAATGTAAATAACACTGCAAGTCAGATCCATACATATATAACATTTCTGACTCAGAATTACCTATAGAATGAGGTCCTGTAATACTGACCCTAAGTCTTGGGACATTCTGTATGATATACTTGATCAAATCATTCACAAGAATTTAAATATTAAGGGCTTGGACAGAAATTACTTAAAAACTAAAATTATGGATTGAACAAATGGACAAAATTTCATACACAACATGTTCATGTAACATCTGCATACAAAACTCGCATAAAAAAGCAGTACGTTTTTCAAACAATGCATAATACCTAAGGACATCATAAGCTCTCCAGAAGATTTTCACAGGTTTCAAGATGTAAGCCTATGATACATGTTAATATATGAATTTACTTAGAAGCTACACTTCAAATTGGCAAGATATATCTAGCAGATTTACAATAAGTTTGATGTATAGTGTCAGCAAAGAAAGATTTCATTCAATAATTGAACAAAGGGATAATCTGGGTGGCCATGCCACAGCTAAGACAACTGGTCATTGGTTCCTCACAGAGAATGTCCAAGTTCAATCCCAGGTAAGTGCATGTAGAATCTGTGATGGACAGAGTGGCACTAGGACAAGTTTCACTATAAGTAATTTACTTTTCTTGCCAATCATCAGTCCACTGATACTCCATATTGATTCACCTATCATCCACGGCTGGTACAATAGGCCCAGTAATGACAACAAAAACACTTCTAATCATTAATGAACAAGACAGGCGATGTATGTATAACGTAACAATGAGGCACGTTTGTGCAGCCATGGTTGCAGTGGAAAAGCAATAAATATTACATGATCTGAGTGTGTATATGTAGACTTAGGTATTCAGCATGCAATGAGCATGCACCATACTGTCATCGGTGGCCTAACCAGTTCTACCACATTTTTCCACATTATATCATAAATGGTACGATTTTTTTTTTTTGGGGGGGGGGGAATCTAGAACATAAAATGTTTGTTTTGACTTTGTCCATAAATTCTGCCTGCAACATTTCTCATTCTAAAAAGAACTGAGCAAGATATGATGAAAAATGTATATTGGCCCTCATGTAAAGTACCCATTTGCCAGATTTTAATGAAACATGAATTTTCTGGACAGATTTTTTAAAAATACCCCAATATCAAATTTCATGAAAATCCATCCATTGGGAGCAGAGTTGTACCATGTGGGCAGACCAATGGGCAGAAATGATGAAACTAACAGTCACTTTTCACAATTTTTAAAATGTGCCTAAAAATGTATCTGAACATGAATAAAACTTCTATTACCCTCCAAGTCCAGTAATGAATGTTCCTTGAATCATGCTAAATCAACAGAGTCTAACTCCCCCATACATTTCCTCAGTTCTCTCCTACAGTGTCAGAAGTCAGGCTTCATAAATCTCATTCAGAAATGTGCAATATCTCTGGGGTACTTACTACAGTCTGCTGGTATATTTGTAAACTGGTATCATCATAAAGGTTACGAAAAGAATTACATAATCACAAGTGGGTATTTTATGTTTTAAATGCCTTGCAAAGTAAATTCCTCACTTGTACATGGTGAAGTTACAAACACCTTGCAACTAAATGTTTGAAGCTCCTTTTTTTCCTGCATTAGTAAATAACTTATCTTCATACAGAAAAAGATGTTTGTGTGATCTGAGTCACAGAAGTGTACATGCAGGTTTGAGTCTTCTGGGTTATGATGACATGTAGCCCTTAGAAGTGGATGCCAACATCTCGAACTAACAAACTGCCTAGAGATTCAGGGTACACATTTGGTAGGTTACACAAGCAGGTTACAATTAAGGCATATAGATGGTGGCCAGGACACAGAACTTGGAACCAAAGGGAATGCTGCACAGGAAGTGTAACAATACAAACCAAACTAAGTTCTATCTTCTAAACATTCCTTGCAATCTACATGAAACATACCACATTTGTACCCTATGGCCATCAGAAGAGAGGCAAGATGTTTATCCAAAATGTTGGTAACCACTAAATATACCGCATACCCAGACAAAAACAGCCCGACAAAATGTACACCTTCACTGTTTTACACACAAACTTCAGAAATACATCAATTATTGTACTAGTCGCCAAGTAATATATGATTGTAAAGCAAAGTGTTGTATGTGATTGTGAATATTGATGTTTAGTTGTTATATAAGCAGAGTGCTATTTCTTCTTCAGAGATTTAGCCACTGTAAATTATGATACTGATGAGCAAGGCACATATAAACATAATTTCACATCATTTTAGCCAGGAGTGAGGATTAAAATATCTGACTGTAACTACCATTGGCATAAATGTCTCCCACTGGATATAAATGTTTATATTTTATTGGTGTGGGGAAAACCAGGCATACATGTGGATGTTCCAAATACATAACACAAAATAAAGAGGTTAGGAGCAGATAAATTTTTCAATACAAATTCAGCCACATATTATACTATAATAAGCACAGTCATTATAAAAACTACTTTGGATTAGACATAGAGTGTGATCACAGTAACACTTAACAAGTCATGGACCAAACAGTAAATTTTCTTTACACATGATTGCTTAAAAAATTTGCTTCCAGAAATGCCATCCACTTGTGTTACTTTCTGTGTTCTAATGGCCTTATATTAACAAATATCTGGTGAAATTCTCATTAATGATTTGTAATCAAGCAAGAATTAAAGGAAAACGACCCTGAAAATATTTAACACAGAAAATTTATCTTTTGTGTATGGCCTTCTAAATGTCAGGTTTCTGCTACTCCAGACACTGTTCAGCTGAAATGCCCATGGCAGGACAATGTCTTCCCTTTTGGATGAAAAGGACATGCATTTAAAGGGTCACCCATTCATATGTTATAGGTTAAAATACCCTACAAAGGAAGAAATTTGTGTGTGGTTGCCTAAATCACTATGGACATGTAAAATGTGAAGTTCTCACCAAAACATTAATGAAGATCCAGCTCTTTTGAGATATGACACCATTTGGTAAACACTTGCTGCCCCAATTTTCAGGATTCATGCATAGATGTTACACACCATGAAGATGGGGACAGCATACCCCAGGTGTATTAAATTTGGATGATAAAATCTGCAAAGCAAGTTGCTAGTAGCAACTGTATGTACAACATTAACATTGAGGTGCATTTGAGTAACCATTGTTGCCACAGAAAAGCAGTAAGTATTAAATATTCCAAGTGTGTGTCTGTAGCCTTAGTTATCCAGTATGTAAAGAACGTGCACCTTATTATTTTGCCATTTGTGGCCTGCTGGAGCTACCACATTATTCAACATTATTTCATAAACAGCACAATTTTCAGGGAAAAAAGTTAATGAACACAGAATATGTGTTTTGATCCTCTACAACTTTTGTCTGAAACACTTCTCATTCAAGGAAAAATTCAGTGACACATTATCATAAATATTCTGATATTCTTGTCAGATTTTAATGGAATTTGAATTTTCCAGCAGATTTTTGGACAATCCTCAAATATCAAATTTCATGAAAATCCATCCAATAGGAGCCAAGTTGTCCCTGGGAATGGACACAAAGATGGAGAGACGGACAAAAAAGGACGAACCTATAGTCACTTTTTGCAATTTTGTGAATGCATCTAAAAATTGTGCAATATTAATGAAACATCATGATAAACCTGCTGTTTCTACGAAGATATCATTCACTGCCCATAAAAATATGCAGCTTGCCTCCAATAATGAAGTGTATGTCATGATATCTGAGATCATTATGGCAGTGACTATGAAGGTTACTGCATTCTGGGACATGATGTCATATACATGGAAGAAGTGTATGGTATTTCAAAGGAAAATGCCACCTCCATCATCAACCACGATGGTGGTGTAAACAGATTCTTCCTAAATGTCGATATACTTCTACCAAATTATGTGACATCACATCCCAGAATACAGCAATCTTCAAGGGCATGTTACAACATATAATATGAAGACCATAATAGGAAATTTGGTTGGGTGCCAGACATTAAAGAACTTGACCTTTGGAGTTCCGTTAATGCTATTACATAAAAAAAGAAAAAATGCAATGACTACATTATTTAATAAATTGCAAATGAAATGTACAGCTTTGGAAAACAAACCACAAAAATAAAATATGGTGGATAATGTACAAAGAAACATAAAAAACTTCAACACATACATGTTTTGGTTTACTTACAGGATCACGTGTCACAGACTTTGAGGAACTGAGTCAAACAAAGTGCAGTAATTACAATCAAACTTGCTGTGCAGTCATCAGGCTGGTCCATGCTATATCCTTCGATGCACATTTTTTTTCTTTGATGGCCATTCCATGCAATAACACTATGTCAAGACAAACCCCTCCCACATAATGTTCTGAGGAGCTGTCCACCTTATTTTAATGCAGTTCCCCCTCACCATCTCCAAATAAATTTAAAAAAAAATTTAAATCCCTTACAGAATATACACCATCACTGACCACGTAATATAAAATTACTCCGCACATACAATGTCACATATGTGAATGATGACATAAGCTTAATGTTCTTCGAACTCATGGAGAGTAATGGCTTTCATCATCCTGTTAGCAAGAACCTGTTACAGTTTCATGTTACCTCCATGCCTGCCTTCCTGAACCCAAACTCTCATGCCAGGCTTGTATGCAATTACTTACTGTTGCCTATTACATAGCACTTTTGTGGTGTAATTCAAGGCAACTTATTTTAATAATGATTTAATAATTTAATGACCACTGTACCAATTAAATGTACAATAACCCTTGATATAACCATCAGGTACCTGGTGTACTAAAGCTTCAGCTCATGGCTATTTAAAATACTGCTGGTTATAGATCATTACCATCAAACAAATGTCTCTGTGGCACTTTGTAACAAAGAGAGACATTTCAAAACTGAACATGGGATGTGTATCATGGTGCACCTAGCGTAACATTTCACACCACTTGACTAACCTTCTCAAATAAGGTCAGTAGCAAATTCATAAGATATGAAAGCAATAAGTGTGTGTGTATATATATATATATATATATATATATACACACACATGTATTACAATGAGAGTATTACTAATTATAATATAGGCTGATGACTGCAGATCTTTCATGACACAGGATCATCCCAACAATAACAATAAACAAATGGAGAAATGGGTATAGGATAATTTAAAAAACAAAAACCAGTAAAAATATTGCATAGACAGTTTGTGATTTTGTGAACAAAGCTCCACTCCTAGGGATTCTTATTTAAATTACATTTTGCTTTAAATTCTGTAATTTCATTAACAAAAATAAACCTTTCCTTTCAGGCTTGGGGGTATTAAGACACCTTGTGTTACGACAAAAAGCGACTCTTCTCACATTTTGGGTCATAAATGCATCTACCCTGAAGATGGAAGCAATAATGCTAGCATCAGTGGTAAGAACAGGAACCACCAGGAATCTGCATACCAGTTAGCAATCTGTACTACATTTATGTCAAAAAGACACTTCACCTAATGGCAGAGAAACAAACCTTCTCCTCTATTACAAGAACCATCAACCCAGCATTTCATGTGGGGAATTCCTAAAACTGACTTCATTGTGACTTACATTTCAATACTTATTTTTCTTCTTCTTCTGCTTCTTCTTCTTCTTCTATGGTGCTTTACCCCACTTCTGAGGCACAGCCACCCCCAATCTTACATTTCAATACAGTAACACAAAGTTTATAAAGTTTCTTGTATTTGTGTGATTTGAGGTTCTCGTGGTGAGTATTACAACTACGATCTTCTGGGATATGATGCTGAGTAGTCTGGTTCACATACACCAACATTCTGTTACATCATGCAATTTGGTAATATACAGCACCTTTTTTTGGAAAACATATTGCCTTATTCTTGACACTTCCAACCCTAAAGATGAAGGCAGTACATTCCTCCAAAACAATGGTAACAATCTAACAAACTACACTGTACCACATTCCAGAAGACAGAATCTTAATTATTTAAACTTGCACATTTTATAAAATCCTAAGCTATAAATACAACCCAAGTGTTTTAGGCAGTGTGTGGTTCCTACACAGTGAAGCAATCACATTAGAGGAAAGACAAGACTACACATCCTACAAAATGAACTATTATGAACATTAAACCTCTGTTCTTAACATATTAACAGCATTGGTTAACATATACAAATATGCCATTTCATATGGATGAAGGAACAATGTTGTTCAAACAGTGATTAGAGAGGAAACTCAAAAATGACAAATGAATGCGTAAATGTTGCTTATTTGGTTAAAGGAAATGTCACCTCTCATTCCTAGTGTTTACAAACATGCTGATACCTCTGGTACTCTCACAGTTTGTTATAGTTTTGAAATCGGATGCACAAATTGGGCAGGGGAGGGGGGAGATCCAAAGACTGTATGTACAGTAAAAGAAAAAGTATGAAAGTAAACCACACATCACATATGTGCCATGACAGGCACATATACACACAGCTATATACAGTGATACCTCGGCTAACGAGTGACCCTACTAACGAATTTTTAGGCTAACGAAGATTTTTTCGATGTTTTTTGGACTCAGCTAACGAATGTTTTAGTGGATGCACACGCTAACATAAAGCAGCAAACATGAACAGTCGGGCCATTCCAGGAGCTTATCTTTTCCGTCTGTATGTGTGTGACAAAGAAATGAGCTGACCACATCACATAGGGGAGACCCATCAACCCGACTGGGTTGTTTACATTCGACTTTGTGCCTTGGTTGAAGACAAGTGTCTGAATCACTTTAAAAACATTCTGAAAAAAAAGAGAAGTTCAAGCAACTTTGGACAGATTTTTGACCTCTCCTTTAGCAAAG
>Ga0268261_10003579_pt1 | contig 11458 bp, 10 predicted proteins | sample TergutNc150P1_FD_190353 | JGI IMG/M metagenome (GOLD analysis project Ga0268261, IMG submission 190353) | Nasutitermes corniger P1 segment gut microbial community from laboratory colony in Florida, USA - Nc150 P1 (SPAdes) (version 2) | ecosystem: Host-associated > Arthropoda: Insects >... | reverse complement strand
ATATGACATTAGTAACCTAAGGGTTAATGATTTAACCCTTATCCTGCTAACGTGGAGAAAATGGTGAGCTAATAATGCCAGCAAATAGCAGATGGGATTTAATTCGGGGTTTAAAGGGTTAATAGAAAATTATTAGAATTTATATGTAACATATGAACTTCTCATGACTATGTTATTGAAAACTCAATTCGTATGATTTACTTCAGTTAATACCATTAAATGTAATGTCAGCACTTATCTTACATTAAATCAAAGTGATTTCATGTCTAATATTGACTGTTCTTGGAATGATGGTGGTTGCTAAGTTCCTGCTCTCGCTGAAATATTTCAGGAATCAGAATCTGTTGAAGAATTGGTGGAAGCAGAGAAGAAAGAGCCATATGAAGGTGAGTACTGATATTTTAGTTGGTGTTTTTAAAATCCTAAATTGCAGTCAATAGTAATTTGATTGTAGGTCATTTGATGCCATTGGAATACCAGCATACAGACTAATGGACTGTTTAGATTTCATATCCAGACTATTTAAATTCTACTACCCTTGAGTGAAACAACTGGGCATATAGACAGTTACCAATACTGCTACTACTACAGCTGCTGCTGCTTCCACTACTACTAACCCCACCACCACCACTAGTAGTAGTAGTAGTAGTAGTAAAGTATTGAACGTTTTTGAAGTCAGTTTTTAGGTTCAAAAATTACCACACATTTACATATCATTAATAACATGTTACCCTTTGTACTGTATAAAGAATGAGGAGCTTGTAGTAACATAGTGCTTATGTATCTGCATGTCCTTTACACTTCAATAATTGTAATATTAACTTTGTCATAGTTTGCTCATAATGTCAGTATTAATTGACATCCTGTTGTAAGGGTTTTGGGTTATTTAATGGGTTGTTTCCAGCTAGTTTTAACTATTAACACAAATACATATGATTAAGTATCTACAAGTAAAACTAATACTTTCTAAATGAGTGTAGTTAATACACATTTTCAGACAGGGAGATGCTTTTTCGCCATTACTTTTCAACTTTGCTTTAGAGTATGCCATTAGGAGGGTTCAGGTATACCAGGAGGGCTTGAAATTAAATGGTACTCATCAGCTCCTGGTTTATCCTGATGATGTTAATACAGGTATGTGCCGCATAAAGAAGTTTTGGTTGACGGACCGCATATACGACGGTGGTCCCATAAGATTATAATGTTATAATACTTAAAATTGTGTTACAATTGCTTACAGCATTCAGTACAGTAACATGCTGTACAGGTTTGTAGCCTAGGAGCAATGGGCTATTCCATATAGCCAAAGTGTGTAGTAGGCTGTGCTATCTAGGTTTGTGTAAGTACAATCAATGACTTTCGCACAATGACGAAGTCACCTAACGATGCATTTCTCAGAACATATCCCCATCGTTAAGGAACACATATTGGTATAAGGGCGGAAGCGTGCATACTATAGAGAAAAATGCTGAAGCTTTAGTTACTAGTATTGAAGACTGGACTAGAAGTAAATGCTGATAAGACTAAATACATGGTCATGTCTCGAGATCAGGATGCAGGACGAAGTCACAATATAAAGATTGATAATAGTTCCTTTGAAAGGGTGGAAGAGTTCAAATAATTGGGAACAACCTTAACAAATCAAAATTCTATTCAGGAAGAAATTAAGAACATGCTGAAGTCAGGGTATGCTTGCTATCATTCGGTGCAGAATCTTTTGTCTTCCAGTTTGCTATCCAAAAATTTAAAGATTAAGATATATAGAACTATAATTTTGCCTGTTGTTTTGTATGGATGTGAAACTTGGTTGCTTACATTGAGGGAGGAACAAAGGCTGAGGGTGTTGGAGAAGAGGGTGTTGAGGAGAATATTTGGGCCTCAGAGGGATGAGGTAATAGAGGAGTAGAGGAAACTACATAATGAGGAGCTTAATGATCTGTGCTCTTCACCCAATATTGTTCAAGTGATTAAATTGAGAAGAATGAGATGGGTGGGGCATGTAGCACGGATGGGGAAGAGGAAGGACATATACAGGGTTTTGGTGGGGAAACCTGAGGGAAAGAGACCACTTGGAAGACCCAGGTGTAGATGGGAGGATAATGTTAAAATGCATATTCAGGAAGTGTGGTGTGGGGACATGGACAGGATCAAGCTGGCTGAGGATAGGGACAGGTGTTGGGCACGTGTGAACGTAGTAATGACCCTTCAGGTTCCATAGAATGCGTGGAAATTCTAGAATAGCTGAGAACCAGTTAGCTTCTTCAGAAGGACTCTGCTGCATGGAGTAAGTAAGTAAGTAAGTAAAGTAAGTAAGTAAGTAAATTAGTTAATACATATAATGCTAAAGTTCTGTGACAAATTTTTATGTACATACTATACGAAAAGAGCGCAAAACATTTTCTGTATTACGTCACTGAATATGGCTGTGTGTTTCTTGCAGACCGACTTTCAAAGTCAGTCATTTCAAAAGACAGGCATGAGCGAGACATTGATGAAACAAAGTACATTGGAGAGGAGAAAGTTGTGGAAGAAGAGCGAAGGACGGTGGCTCAACTAAAGGAGATATTTGCTCAGGACAAACGTGATCGACAATATGAACGACAGCCACCCGTATCAGAACAGTCACATGCAGCACCTCCTGTTGTCAAACCCAAAAAAGAAAAAATGGCACCCTCATCCGTGTTAGAGGACATCTGTAAAGTGTCAGCAACTGAAGACTCAATAGAGGGCACACTACCTGTGCAGGAGGAAGTGTCATTGATATGTAAGTCATCAATTGAGGGTGGAATATCCACGTTAGAAAAAGACACATCAAAGAAACAGCCTTCACCACCACCATCTGTCAGGACAGAAGCTGATCAGCGCCGTGATTCAGAACTCTTCCAAGGTGTGACAGAGGAGCTGGTACGTCTGGAGACAACCTGCAAGGTGATTCCTGCTGCAGAAGGTAAGGCCCTGCCCTTTTATGTAATACTATTTTTGTTGTAAAATGTGTTGTGAAATTGGTTGGAGACTGACAAAAATAACTTAGCTCCTCTTTGCTTGGACCTTGTGAATCAAGTGCTTTGATCTGTTGCTGGCCCACCTTTCTCTCAGATGCTTACCTTGGGCTCATATATATCTGTCCATTTATGTATTTTTAAGACAGGCTGGCTTACCAAACTTTTGACTGTTACACTTTGACACCTGTTTTGTATGACAGGTGGTGGAATTTTAATTATCCACATGCACATATGAAGCTGATGTCACAGCATTCCCCCACCCTGTACCCAGCCTCACAGTGAAGACACATGGGGAGGGTAAAGTGTGTTACTGTTAAATGCCGAAAAATATGGCTTCAAAACATAAATGTACTGATGTTAGTGCAAAAGGTACTGGAACATTAATGACTGTAGATAAAAAAATTGGTCTGTTTGGTAGGGTGTACTGAAAGTGTAGTTGCTGGAAAGAATTTTATCATCAGTGAATCTTCTGTCAGTGATGATGGGGGTAAATTGGAGAGCAAGTGAACAAAGAAGCTAATTGCTGTTTTATTCCAACTCATGCACGTACATCAACGGAATCCAATTTAGTAACTGCACAAAGTACTGCTCATGAGCCCCCTGAAGATGGTCATACATATGGACCGAAACATGTAGGGGCAACCTCACTAAAATGCTTTTAACATGCTTTTAAGTGTTTTAAATATTAATGTGAATTAGTATTTTAAAGTGTATATATGTGCATGAGTTGGAATAAAACAGCAATTATAGCAACATGCACGGTGCAACAATAAAAAAAAAGAAGCTGATATTCACTTTGTAGGTGATATAGTAGCTCTGCAGATGGCCAAGAATGCTACTGAACTGTTAGATAAAAAAAGATCCTCTAATGAAAAAGTTTCTTAACCTTTTAAAGACGAAACGCCATCTGCTTTATATAAGGAATCAGTTCGTACCGCACTGTAGACACTTTCCACCACGGTTTTAAAAACCAATCAGTTAATGATGTATAAAGCAAAGTTCGCTGTTTGTTCTGAAAACTGTACAAAACACTCAACGCAAAGCGAGCACCATGTAGAATTTTTGAATGTCAAACCTGGTGGTACGTAAAGAAACCTCTAGGCTTTAAAAGGTTAAAGTGAAGAAAGGACTGAGTTTATTGCGGTTTTTTGAAGAAGTACAGAAAGATCTGCAAAAAATATGAAGCAACCGTCTGTTATGACCTACTTCTTTGTGACACTGTCAATAAGTAGCCAGGCCACTGTTTAGGCTCACACATCTCAATCTACAGGGGATGAAGATACATTTTTGGCTGTACATATATCCTTATTATGTTTGCCACATTTATTTCACTGTATAATGCCAAGTTTCTGACCTACTCCTATGACTTTCTGACACTCCAAACTATCTGATGCTGTGAAAAACTTGCAATGGATATTGGACCCATGTTTCACAAAATAATGCTGTTGTATAAAGGTGAAAGATATCAAAGTAGGGACACTTAGAGATGCACATAATCCTTCAAATATAGGAACTTATGCTGATAAATTGTTGATCATGTGAGAAATGGTATGAGAGAAATGTGATTTACTGTGCTTACACACATGCTGCTTGCTTGGAATTTGTATTTGTGGGAGGTATTCAGTTGTCAAACAAAATAAGTATGTGGCATATTGCTCATTTTAGTGAATACATTACTCCCAAGTGCCAATTTAATGAGGTGTCAGTATACTCATTTGTTGTGAAATGCAATTCAGCTTGATTTGACATGCTGAGGTTCCAAGTAGATAAGCACAGGTTTGAATCCTGCTATCTAACTAATCAACTAACTAACTAACTCCTGAAGAAAGAGCCTCAGTACCCATTGAATAGGAGTCTGGAGGGGCCCAGAGCTGCTCTGTACTTTGAACCACAATTTCTTGGTAGTTCAGCTCATAGCCTAAGCATTATGCCAGCTGAGCTGCCTCATTTTCTCATTACTGAGTGTAGGAAACTGCAAAGTGGAAGTTTTAGGTGGCCTGTGACAGGATAACATGCATACCAAATTTCATGGAAATTGATTATTGCTGTTGAAAGGGGGATTCATTACCAGACAATGTGGTGATATCAGCAGCTGAGTTTTTGTAGGTTCCTTTCTTGTCTTGATTAAGAAAAGAACCAAATTATGAGATCATGAAGCTGTGTTAGTAAGTTGGTAAGTCTGTGTGCCTGCATATATTGTACCTATAATATGTTAAAAACCAGTGATTTTTGTGAAATTTTTTATAAAACCTCCACTCAAGGACACTCCAACTAACCAATATTTAATTCTATACAGTCTATCATCATCATCATCATCATCATCATCATCATCATCATCATTAGGCAAAAAGTATGTAAGTGGGAGCACACTAATGCTACTAGTCTCATAAAATTATTCACTTCTGTCAACATTTGGCACAGTAATATTAAATTTTGTCAGAAATGGAGTATAAACATGGCTACATATCATATGAGCAATGCTGTATATAAAAGCAGGAGTGAAAATGTCTGTTCAGGGCTAGGTTGATGCTCAAGCATCAGTTGGAAATACCAGAGAATAATGAACACATATTGTAATGGGAACTGTTACAATATTTGTTATTGGACGCTTAGTTCAAGTTTCATATTTTTGTAGCTTAGGTTATTTGTTCAGAGATTAGGTACTGAATGTGTAAATTGTTTGGATGTGGAAGCAGTAAGTTTATACAGATATTTGGTTGATGAATCTTCAGTGAAGTGAGTGTTTAAAAGGCTCAGATACAGATGGGAGCATCATACACTTACATGGATCATGTCGAGACAGGTTGTCATGGTGGGAATTGGACTGATTTGACTGGTGATATGTTCTAATTATGGTCTTCTGTGTAACAGTGTTCAGTATTTAGGTTCCGGTACCAGGGACTGAATTACTTATCTATAAATCTGAAACTGCAGTTCTAATTATTTTTTCTTCTTTTCCAGAGCTTCTGTCACCCAAGGTGTCCAAAACTCCACCCCCCAGTCCTGCAGAGTTTAAAGACAGCACAGGTAAATGATGCTCTTAATGAACATGCTTACTTTTGTATGCTGCCATTGTCTCAGTAGCATTATGCTGTCATGCTTGAAAACCATATGAAGAATCCCTAGCCCAATGGTTCTCAAACTGTGGTGTGGGTATTTTGTGATCTAACACAAATTGTATCACAGGATTATGAAGAAGCAGCATGCACTGATGAAAATGTTGATTGTGAGAATTATTTGAAGGTGAAGTTACAAAAGTATTGTTTAGATGTTGTAGTCTATTCTGATTATATGGTAGGCCTGTAGTAGAGATGTACAATTTTTGTCTATGAGGCAGTGCTCAAATTGGACTGGACTGCACCAGAATATGGTTATTACAGGAAAGATCAGAAGTATTCCAATTGATACAAACTCACTAAGTTAAAGCTTCATGAAAGATTCTGGTTGTTCATATGTTGAAATTTAAGCAGTGTTGGAAAGAAAGTGATTTGTGAAAAACAGTGTAAAAATTTTAGCTGCATGATGATGTGATGAAGGTTATGTCTGGAAGATATGAATTAAGACACCTTACTGGCATGTCTAGGATCATACTGTCTTCATCTTCACAGAAGATAGGAGCATGTTCCTTCAAAATGTTGGTAAATTTCTGTCAGAGAACACAGCTTCACATCTCAGAAGACAGTATTTGTCATGTCATTTGTTGTGTGTGAGTTAATCAGTAAGTGTTGTATTGTTTCTCTTATGTTTAATGCATTTCAAGTTTGATACCAGCAATATTGTTATGCTTCCTTGCTGGTGTAAATAATTGGTCATGTTGGTATAATGTCAGTATGTCAATAAATAATGTTTCGATTGAAATCTTCAAATTTAGAATTGATGCACGAAATGGAAAAATTGTTAACAAACACTCAAATGCTATTGTGAACTGATACACTAGGATTCCAAGAGAAACATAAGATTTTAATTATATTTACCCAAATTGTGATGCAGCATTTTGGTGGGGATTACCTTAAAAATTAGCCCTCAGAAGATAGAAACAGGTGGCAGGAAAGGAGGATGGATTATATTAAAATAGATCTTAAAGGAATGTAGTGTGAGGACATTAACTGAAATCAGCTAGTACAGGTTTGGGGATTGGTGCTTGTGATTTTGAACTTGTGGGGTTTGTTACCACAGAGATAGTCAGAGAGTCAGTTACCTTACTTTTTATCATTGACGAATTTAAGTGAAATGGTGAATATAACATGATCTAAGTCACTTAGTATAGCTAAGTTATCACCAAGTTACATTAACTTTAAGCGAAGACTTAATGCATATGGAATAAAGTTAAATAATGTAATTTGTTCAGAGCTTACAAGAAAAGTTTAATAAGGTACATGACAAAGGAAGACTTGCTTAGAAGTCACCTGGCTGTCCCCTTTATCTGCTCAAAGTCCTGCCTCATGTTTGCCAGGTGCTGCAACTTGGCAACCAGGTGATATCCTGACCACTGCTGAAAAGCCATTACCTGCACAAGGTAGGGTTGCAGTTTTTCTTATTTTATGTGTGTCTGCATTGTAGTGTTTCTGGTTTGCTTTTTATGGTAGTTTATAGCAGAAACTTGACATATCACATTGCACTGGCATGTGAATGATTGTTGGTTTGTGAGAGTAGAATTGCAGTAAGAACTCCATCTTACAAACTGTCAATACAAAGGGATTTTAGAACTGCAATGGTCACAAAATTAAGTTGCCATAGTATATGGCAGTGTTTATTTTGGATTGTTAGATTGTTTGTGAATACTGGAGGGTGGGAAGATGCAGTAGTGGTTCACTGTTTGGGCCAGAGCAGAGTGTCTAAAAAAAGAAGAGGTGATATATATTACAAGTTAAATTAAAGAAATGAAGAAAATGTGTAAAGACTTACGGTTTCTGATTTTTTTTTAATGTTTAATTCTGTATGGTGAGACTATAAAAATTCAAAATTTTACAGTTTTGTGATCATTTTCTGTATATAATTTTTCTAGTAAAGATTCAGGTTGTCATAGCAGAGATAAAAATTTCAAATTGTCACCATTCTTATAATTATCTCCCTATATAAAATACCCTCAGTATGAATTAATGGAAGAGTGAGATACTCAGGTTGATAACAAGTGACAGTAATTTATAAGTCAGAAGTTGCCATGGTTACAATACAGGCTGAGAAGGATTTTGTTCCCTGTGAGGTCTAGCAAATGGTTGGGCAATGACTGTTTTCTCTGTTATGTATGAGCTGATGAAACAGGATGGCAGCACTCCACTAGATGAAACTGATGCTCAATTTGCTTTGAGAGTAAAGAAATGATGGCTGGAAACAGCCAGAGGATAGCACGTGAATATTACAGCAGCTGGTCATATGACGATCACGTGGTTAGTTAATGTACAAGAATGCTTGTTTAATGAAACTTGTAAGTATATTTATCATTTGTCTATATACACAATTGCATATGTGTTACAAATACTTCATTTTGTGTTACAACCAGACTGAAAATTGGATGTGTAATTTTGGTGGCTGCCATGTCATTGTCCTACATTTTACAAATACATGACCCTTGCAACAGTTTTATACCTTATAAGGGACAGTTATCAGATATAATAAGAAGGCCTTAAATTACATGTCATTTTCAACTCAGAAGTTACTCCTACAGCTTAATCTGTCACACTGACGGAAGTGCATAGGATAAGGCTGTTTGAAAATAGGGTGCTGAGGAACATGTTTGGTTTTAAGCAGGACGACTTAACAGGGGAATGGAGAAGGTTACACAATCAGCCTCGTGGTCTGTATTCTGTACCAACTATTATTTGGGCGATCAGATCAAGACGAATGACCCCAGCTGGGCAAGTGGCACAAATAGTGGAGTAGAGAGGTGCATACAGGGTTTTAATGAGAAAATTTGAGGGAAAGAAACTAATTGGGACCTGTATGTAAAATGGGAGAATAATATTACAATGGATCTACAAGAAATAAGTTAGGGGGACATGAAATGGTTTGATATGGCGCTGGATAGGGGCATTAGCTTGTGAAGGAGGACTCTGCTCCATGGTGTTTGTTTGTTTGTTAGCTGGTTGTTTAGCGTAAAATTAGGAATTAACTTCTGAGTTTGCATCTTATCTACCAGATTTGACATACACATATTCAAAATCTGTTCTAAAGAAACTGGACAGAAATGGATAACAAAGCTGTTGTTATAACCATATTCAAGATAGGACCCTGGTGCATTCTAATTCAGAGGGAATCTTTCCATCATCTAGGAGGTGTAATTCTCTGCTTTTAAAGTCACAGATAATGTCATAGCATACGATGTATAATGGCAGGCAGTCCTTTGCATTTGATGGATCTCTGAATTGAATCTCGGCAGAAGGCTAAATAACCTGACTGAGTTACTACAGCTGCTTCAAGAAAATGCTGGGATAAATAGGCTACAATTGCTTTCTGTCCAATACAATTGAGGAGTTTTGTTTTAAAATCGCGTATGAGCACTTTGGCAAAAATTGAGTTTTCTGGGGGTAAACATGCACAACATGGACCTCTTGTACTGGGTACAACTGTTGAAGTCAGACTCTCCTAGTCCTCGCACTGTAGGTTAGATATATTTTGCCTTCCTTCATATGCTTACCCGTCAGTGTTGTGTAATCACAATTCAGTTCATGTCAAATCATACATACAGGTTTTCGAAATAAGCTTCTCAAATACCATGTGTCAGGTAATGACTGTGTTACAGCCTTCACTTCCGTGAACACTCCTCTCATTTATTTGTTACCCAATTGTCATATTTTATTTCCTGTTCAGTGGGCTTTGGTATCTCCATTTTGGCAGCTGTTGCAAAGAAATCTTATTGTCTACACCAGCACTGTTTTTGACTTTAGAACAAAAAGGTTGTGACATGGCATTTTCAAATGATATGATATGATATTTATTTTGTTCATTCAATCCAACTACATGGGGCCATAGCCCATAGGATATAGAACATGTCACAATTTGTGCAACAAAATGAGGCAAAATATGTACAAGAAAACATGGAGAAGACAGTAAAAAATATTGCATATTATACATAATACATGTCACATTTTAGAGATACAAAAATTTACTTGCAAGCATTTAATACTAATACATATCAACCTATGTTGTAAGGTTCATGTGGTGATCAAATGAAGAAAGATAGAATTGTGAAGGATATTAAATTAGAGCAGCTGTCTGAATTTACAAAATATGTTATATCTAAAGCACTTATAATATGACATTTTAAATTAACAATAAGCAATGACAATAAAGGATTATAAGTTTAAAATATTTAAAGTCTATTATAGTTATAAAATTCATTTAAGCTATAAAATGAATGGAAGTGTAAGAATTCTTTCAGGGTTCGTTTGAATTGTTTCCTAGTCTGGAGAAGATTCTTCACATAGGTGGGCAGGTTATTGAAGGCCTTAATTCCAGAGTAATAAGGTCTGTTCATGCAATAATGCATAATTAGAGACCTGTTAAAATTGTGTGCTGAAGATTTTCTTTCCCCTCCCCATCCTTTAACGTACTCTTTTTACCCTCTTTAAATCTAATAAAAAGTTCTTTGTCATTACATGATAGTCCTCCGAACCTCCGATTGCTGAGGTCATACTTAGATATTTAGGTTGTATTTCTTTCAGAATTACCCACTTATTCATCTTGTGTTCTTTTCAGTTATATTTTTAATAGTTGCCTGCTGCCTGTGTACTTGATTCTGAAAATCTAATTTCAACCTCATTTTTGCGTTTGTCGGCTGTTACTAGACCCATGTTGGCATTTATAACTTTGTACATACTTTGCTGTAACCCTACAGAACTGAAGTTTTATCTGCCTAAAGGCTCATGTAGTAATAAGAATCCCGTTTTGGGGTAAAGGCACCATGGTCAATTCGGCTGTATTGTCAGCATTTTCAGGATTCATATTGTCTCCATTTTCAAGGCAAGATGATGGACACATCATGTTGAAAACGTTAGTGATATGGGCTACCTTCACCTGATGTCGTTACCCAAAAACATGGTTGGTGTTAGTACTGAACCACCATGTATACCTGAAATCAGATTATATAATGTATACGAAAAAGGCAGGAAATACTTGAAAGAAAAAAACCCACAGTTATTTTATGTGGAAAAATACAAACTGTTAAGAAGGTTAATATACTTTCATGTTGGAGATGTTTGTCCTGTGTCCCCTCCTGCTGCCGTGTCTACAAAAATAGGGATGAAACCTTGTAAGTGATAGTTTGTCCTAAGGTTTCTTTTGTAACATGGTGAAGTTTGTATCTCTTGTGCTTGTATGAGTTAGGGGTGTCCATCCAAGTTGTACACTAAGTAAAGTATCATGTTCTGCTTTGCGACATATGTTGGATTTCTGTCTCTTCACATATTACAATGTATTGCTTCAGTTCACATCACTGTTCTACTGGCTAAATATTTTGT
>Ga0268261_10003578_pt1 | contig 11460 bp, 10 predicted proteins | sample TergutNc150P1_FD_190353 | JGI IMG/M metagenome (GOLD analysis project Ga0268261, IMG submission 190353) | Nasutitermes corniger P1 segment gut microbial community from laboratory colony in Florida, USA - Nc150 P1 (SPAdes) (version 2) | ecosystem: Host-associated > Arthropoda: Insects >... | reverse complement strand
TGGCCACTCGCCTGCTGAGATCTTGGGTTCGAATCCCACTGGGGGCATGGATATTTGTCTGTTGTGTCGTGTGTTGTCAGGTACAGGTCTCTGCGACGAGCTGATCACTCATCCAGAGGAGTCCTACCGACTGTGGTGCGTCGTTGTGTGTGATCTAGAAACATCAAGAATAGGTGCTCCATATATGTGTGATATTAGTAGCCTAAGGGTTAATGACTTAACCCTGATCATGCTAACGTGGAGAAAATGGTGAGCTCCTAATAATGCCAGCAAATAACAGACGGGATTTAATTCAGCATTTAAAGGGTTAAATATGCAGTTAAATGCATTGATCAAAGCCTAACAGAGTTATTGTTAGTGACATTGACTGTGGCCTCATTTAGGTTGAAACTTTTATGTCGAGATATCTTGTGTTGACAAATGCAATAAACTTTAGCAGATTTCATATTTTGATCTTTATGAGACTAAAATATAGCATACAGAAACTGAAGTACACTCAAGTAAGTACTAGACAACCTAAATGAAAAGTTTCTTCCCTTTTCATGTTGAAGGTTTCTTGCAGTCACATAGCATTCAGTATTATGTCCTTGTAGGCTTTTTTTGACAAACTTAAGCCATACATGCTGCTTTAACCCAACATATGCTTTGTTGGCACGTATAAGTTGTCGTGAATAATTAATCTTCCAATAGGTACGTTATCTTCTATGTCTGTGAGGATATGTCAGAGATTACCAGGTTACCTTAGAACACAGCCAGTGATTTCACAAATTGTGATTTTCCCCATTATGCTGCATTACATGCAACTACTTTGAATTGCATTTATACTACTTCTGATCTATCAATAATTTAATTTGTGTTATTGAAAAAACAATTTGTTCAACAATTTTTTTAGAAGCACTTTTAAATAGTGTAACATTTATGCATATTAGTTGTTTTAAACATCTAAATAGTACACAATGATTAAATATTTCTAAAAATACCAGTCTGGAAACGATTTCAGACTAGTTCCATAGTGGTCTACTAGTTGTTTATGTTGCACTGTTGTTGGTTGTTGCATTTGTAGGAATGGGATCAGTACTCAACTGAAACTGTATTAGTACCACCAAGTAGGTCACCATGGCAGACATAAGCTGCAACACAGGTTTTAAAATTTATTGGGAGCATAGTTCCATATAATGTCCTCATTATTAACAACATATAATCTATTGCATAAAGTAAGTTTTGAAACCAGAACACAAAATAAATCAAGTACAGCCATTGATAATATATCTGTGGATAATAGTAGCCTAGATTCATCTTATACATCTCCCCTTATAAATGGCCTATCTGACCATGATGGTCAGTTTTCCATAATTCATAACATATGTGCATCAAAAAACAAAATTAAAAAAAAAACAAACAAAGGACAAGACCAAAAGACAAATAAAGAACGATACACTCACAACTTTTCAGACACTACTAGAACAAGAAAAGTGGAAAATTGTTTATCAAAAACAAGATGCTAACTGCATGTATAATTCATTTCTGAGTATTTTCCTTATTATTTTTAAGCCAGTTTTCCATTTATATACGTACAAAAATATAAACATGAAACAGAAAGACTGGCTCACACAAAGAATAAAAATATCATCTATACACCGTGACAAAGAACAACAATGATCCCAAAGCAAACAAAATATTACATGAAATATTGGTTATAAAAGTTGCAAAGAAAAAAACTATTGTAGACTTATAGTTGAATTTGGTAATAAAATTAAAATGACTTGAGCCTTATAAGGAATGAGACATGACAACTGCACCCAGCTGAACAGATCCCCTCCTTACTTGTGAGCAATAAAAAATTAAAAGATCCAAAAATTGTATCCAGTGCCTTCAATAACTTTTATAACTATTACTGAACAATTAAACATAAAGGAGATGCCTTCTCATTTCTAAAGGACTCATTTCCTGTAAACTTTCCTAGCCTGAAAACAGTCCCTACCACTGCAGCTGAGAATACAAGTATAATTCTTTCCCTTAAAACCTAAAACTCTGCAAGCTCTAATGAAATAAAAAGTAAAATTTTTAAAACTTGTTTTACTGTCATTAGTCACCCATTAAGCTTCATCTTTAATTACTCAGTTTATACAAGTATATTTCCAGATCATTTCAAAATTACAATAGTAAACCACTGTACAAAAAAGGAGACAAATAGAGTATGAAAAATTATAAGCCTATTTTCCTTTTAACTGTTTTGCCCAAGGTATTCAAAAAAGTAGGTTAAACCAGCAACTGCATTCTGACAATCTATTAGTTGCAGAACAACATGTTTTCAGGCAAGGTATATCTACAGAACATGCAGATATTAGACTAACAGATAGTGTACTCAGCAATCTTATAAAAAAAAGAAAAAAAGCAGAAGGAAATTTTTGTGATTTGGCAAAGATTTTTGACTGTGTAAATCAAGAGATATTATTAGCTAAACCACATTTCTATTGCATTCAAGTAGTTACTGCAGACTGGTTCAGGTCATATTTAACAAACAGAAGACAAAAAGTTGAAATAAAATCGCCCAATTCAGCAAAAATTCTTTCTCTCATTGGGGTACCTTGAAATATGGAGTCCACCAAATATCCATTCTTGGTCCCTTATTGTTATTAATTTACATAAATAACCTTCCAAAGAGAATAAATTCCTTATTAGAACTGATATTATTTGCGAATGACACTAGTACCTTAATTACTACCAGAAATTTTGAAGATTTCTTTTCAGTATCAAACTTAGTCCTGTCTTGTATGATAGAATGGTTTAAAGCTAACAAGTTAGTCCTCACTCTAGAAAAAACAAATATAATAAAGCCTGAAACTCTAAATTCATCAGTCTATGCTTTGGCTACAGGCTACAAAGATAAGTATACAGAAGAAACAGTACATACACATTTTCTTGTCTTGCAACCTAATAGCCATTTAATCTGGAAGAACCATATTGATCAAATGATTCCCAAATAAAGTGCAGCATGTTACACAGTTTGACTGATGTTCCATATCAGCAACATTATCATTCTGAAGTCAATTTATTTTGCATATTTCAACTTTATAATGCAGTATGGAATAATTTGGTGGGGGAAAATTCTTCCAACAGTAGGAAGATATTTACTTTACAAAAGAAAATCAGCAGCATTATGGTTGTTGCACATACTAGAACCCCTTGTAGAAGTCTTTCTTAAAAAATTAGAGATTTTACCAATTCCATAACAATATATATTTTCATTGAAGAATTTCACTGTTGACAACCAAGAAAATTTTCAGACAAGTTCATCAGTCCATAGTACTGAAACAAGGAATAAGGACCATTTGCACAAACCAATTGCCAACCTATCCTGTTTTTAGAATGGTGCATTCTGCGAGGGTGCTCTAAAAAGTTCTCGACCTAACAATGAAAAAAAGAATTTATAATTTCAAAATTATTTTTATTTTTCAACATAATCTCCCTTAAGACTAATACATTTATTCCAGCGATGCTCCAGCGCCATTATCCCGTCCCTGTAGTGGTTCTTCGTCAGATCTGCAAAATACCCCTCTACAGCTGCAATCGCCTCTTGAATCGAAGAAAAACGCTGACCAGCGATAAAGTGTTTGAGTTTTCGGAAGAGAAAGTAGTCATAGGGAGCCAAATCTGGGGAACAGTGTAGATGTTCCAACAGTTCATAGTGTACATCCCTTAATTTTCCCATTGCCAAAACACTTTTGTGGGCGGGTGCATTGTCCTGATTAAAGATGATTTTGCAGACCGGGTCTTTTCTCACGAATTTTTTCGTCTAGTCTGGTTGAACGATTGGAATGATATTCCCCGGTTATTGTTTTACCCTTTTTAAGATAATCAATAAAAAAATGCCTTCAGCGTCACAAAGCACCGATGCCATAACCTTTCCTGCTGGTGGAACCGACCTTGTCTTCTTTGGCACTGAACACCCGGCTTCTGTCCACTGTTTTGACTGCTGTTTGGATTCTGGTGTGTAATGGTGAATCCAAGTCTCATCCATAGTAATAAATCGACGCATAAAATCAGTTTTATTTTTGTTAAAACGCTCCAAGCACTGTTAAGAGATTCTCATGCGAGCGCTTTTTTGATCTGCTGTGAGCAAGCGCGGCACACATCTTGCCCAAAGCTTTTTCATATCCAATTCTACATGCAAAATATATCCTACACGTTCTTTTGAAATGCCTATAGTCTCAGCAATTTCACGCACTTTTAACCGCCGGTCATCCAACACCATATCGTGCACTTGTTCAATGATTTCTGGTGTTGTTGCACTTTTTGGACATCCTTTACGTGGATCATTTTCAAGGCTGGTACGGCCACGTTTAAACTTGGCAGCCCATTTCTTAATTGTTGAAAAGGAAGGAGAAGAGTCCCCATAAGCTTTTATGAATTTGGAATGAATTTCATTTGGTGTTAAACCTTCTTTAACAAAGAATTTTATAACCTCACAGTACTAAATTGTATCCACTTTAAGAGATACAGACAACACTCCTGCTTCAGACAGCTGTATAAAACAAACTACTTGATAGAATGACTTGCAATTTCACATGGATGCTTATGACACATTACCAACATAGGAAAAAAATCTTTCCGATATTGCTGCCATCTATGGTCGAGGCCGAGAACTTTTCAGACCACTCGCGTATTCTGGTATCGGAATATTCAACACTTTACCACGTAGGCTCACAAATCTTAAGAATATATAAGCAAACTTTAAAGTAGCTCTGAAAAGATACCTAAATACACACTCATTTTGTTCTATAGTTGAATTTTGACTATGTGCAGATGACATGTAAAAATGTCTTGTAAGAATACACCGAAAAGTTGTGAATATTTTTACGTATGTGTATGACTTGTTCCACATCCTGCTCTCTTGTGACAGACTTATAGATCCATGGAATATTTTTATGTATGTATGTATGTATGTATGTATGCATGCACGTATGTGTTTGTATATGTATGTATGTATGTATGTATGTATGTATGTATGTATATATGTATGTATGTATGTATGTACGTATGTGTGTGTGTATGTATATATGACAGTTTCCACGTCCATGGTATTCTACCTGTATATGGATATACGGAAAATAAAGTGAATGAATGAATTAATGTATGTATGTAGGTACGTATGTATGTGTGTATGTATGTATGTATGTCTGTATGTCTGTATGTATGTAAGTATGTATTTATGTATGAACTTGAGTATATGATATTTTATAATCGTGCACATTGGATTCCATCAATACCACCCACCCTCACTATCTGTTTATTAGAAAAGAGAGTTATCTTACCACCACCTGTTTAGGAATACCTGTTATTTGTTTTTAGTTTCGTGTTTCCTACTAAATTTCTATATGCCCTTTCCCGTTCACTTTATTTCCATCCTCACGCTCCTCTGTCTTTTAAGTAATTTCTATCAGTGCCGGTCTCCAACACGGCCCCTTCCTTTGAGGTTTCCAGATCTGAATTTTATATATGTTTGACACTTGCTAATGTAGGTTATGTATCTGACCTTTAATCACTATATCAGTATGAAGTAATATTGTGATTGGCCTATATTACTGATTTGGCCGATATTTAGTCCAAAGTTACCCAGAAATATTTAAAGGAAATAAAAAAAATCCTGAATTTTTCCATACTAAGTGTACAGCACGTAAAGCAACACACCTAAAAATGATAATTGAGGTCCTCAATATTTTGCCCTCCTGTATTCCCTCCAGCCACCACTGGTCTATATCAACTAGCCACAAAGTGTTGACAAAAGTAATCAGTTTAAACATTCCTTTGAACAGAACGGACAGGCGACTAAGGACGAACGGAAGAATGTGGGAAACTCTAAGGAGAAACGTAAAACTTCCAAGGAGACCTGGAGGGGTTAATTCATGATACTTTATTCTGTGGTCTCACCATAGTTTCCAGTATTAGTAGAATCGATAACCCTTTAAAGCAAAGTACTTACTTTGTATCTTCTGCTTAAATATTAAAACTTCTTGTTATATCTCATCTGCCATTATATGCCACTTACGGCAGAAACAGCAATCATTCCCATAAGCGCGACTGATTTACCTTTGTAAAAGAGCTACAGTGTATTTGCTGTAATGTCGGGCCTGAAGTTTTGTTTATATTGTAGTTGTGTTTAACTACACAGCATTAAATGTGAGTTGTTTAAAAGTTTTTTTCATAACGTGTATTCAGGTAATAAACTTACCGATGTTTGCAGTCCTCTGTTTACTATGACGAAGCCTGAGAAGCTGACTGTAGGAGGGTTCTCGACAATTGTTTTAATAAAAAACCTTATCTGTGAACAGTAAGAACTTTGTATAAAGAACGCACAACTGAAATTATTCTTCACGTTTCTACAGCAGGACGCACAACAAATTAGTGAGAGCGGCGAACAGACATAAATAAATGACTTCTTATAAAGGTACATGATATTCTTCAATGCGATTTATCTGTTATTCTTATGGAAGCCACAAAATGTGAGAAATGTTTAAAAAATTAAAAAATAGTTCTGTGGGTTATAAAAAGGGATTTCAAATACAACTCATAAAGCTTAATCGCCTCTTGCTAACATTTTTGTCTTAGAGATCAGTTGTTATTGTTCTTACTGCAACTTCTTGCACAAAGCCCATACTGTTATTTTCAGTCTATAAAACATATGTTTTTAAGATTTAATTAAATGGCAGTAATGCTACTTCATTTTCACAAGTTAGCCGTGTTATGATTATTTTCTTAAAGAATTTGGAGTTAAAAATTTATGGCTTCCAGAGACATAATTTCAATATCAAATTTCATAAAAATTCGTCAACTGGTCCAAGAATTGAAAAGGCCCCCACATTTTCACACTCTCACATATACTATGTCCTATTGCTGAAACAAACATCCTGTACAGGCTAGTGTGCCATCCCTAGATAGCTGACTGGTCCATCGCTAGGCCGGTGCCTTCAAGATAGAGCAAAAGACAGAATACGAGCTAATTCTATTTCTTTAACCTAGTTTATTTTCAGTTTTCTTCAATATTCAAGTTCTGAATATTTCACTGTAAGCTTATGATTGTACAGTACATATTCATATATTGGAAATTTCGCTGGTATTAAGAATTTTACTTCACTTAGAACTTTAATCTTACTTCCCGTCTGCTCTCAGAGAAACGCCATGGAATCTTATGACACAGCTGCTGAAGCTTCTGTTGTGTATTTATCCCGACCTTAAAAAAAGAAGTCAATTAATTTACTAACACTCACTTAATATCAATATTCACAAAAAATAAAAATCTGTTAACATCATTAATTTTAAAGTTAACAAATAGAACGTTTACTAATATTGAACACAATTTCCCTTCCAGTCACCCATTTCCTTTGATAAAATTTCTTTAATAGAGTGTTTATTGAATAAGGACATAATTTTCTGAAAGAAGTTGGGAAAGCTTGGCACAGTCTGACACCCATTGCTTATCCTGAGCTTTCTTTTTTTCTGTTTCAAAAAATTCGATAAATTGAAATCGATTGGTACAGAGAGAAGTCGTTTGGTTTTCTGGTCATCCTTACATAAGCTCATATTGATATTTGAGAAGAACTGAGAACAGATACAAAATGAGGACGTATTGAACAAAAATACTCTCTGTAATTCACTTACAGGCTAATATGTAACCTGACATTGATATTGTGGATATAAGGCATTGAGTTTACAGCATTTGTTGTGAATCTGGCAGGAACGACAGTGGTAAAACAGCAGAGTTTTGGAGTGCATTTCAGGAAAGAGAGACAAATCCCAGATAACCTCAGTCATGTGAAATATGATCGTGCCCATTGTGCACATGATGTGCACCATGTGAGTTACCAATAAAGCTGGGGTTTTAGAAGAAGCACGAGAAACATAGATAAAAAAACAACGACCAACCCTGTAGGCTGTGTATTTAGATTCTGTTTTTCATTGTAAAGTTAAGCGGTCAGAAAACAACAACACAATTTAGCTTTTCCCTCCTCCCGCTCGGCCAACATATGGATTAGTCCGTCCATCCAATCGTTTGTCTATTCCCATATTACCATACTCTTTTCTTGAGGATGTCTAGTGTCTGATGGGTTTTGACTCTACCTTCTTGGGGTTATATTTATTTCCCCTTTGTTTTTTGTATAAACAGAATGGCCCAAAAGTCAATTAACAGAAAACACGCTCATATGTTAAAAGGAATGTGCTCTGTTAAACCTGTTGACACTGATAGGAATCAATCGAGTGCTTTAATTCTGATTGAACGTGAATTATCTCATTAAGCACAATTTTCGTAAAAATAACTTTCAACGTATTTTCCTGTGCATTTTGCTGACCAGTTAACTGACCTTTGGACCTTATTGTTTATTGTGTTATTTGCATTTAGACAACTTTAATAAAACTGAGTGAATAGAGTGTGTTATGAAATATCAAATCGGTGTCCAGTGAATGAGACTAGCTCCTTCTAAGGAATCCAAGGAAACTGTATTTTTGATCACAACAAATGCGCATTCCAAACTTTGTGCTTGACAAATCCTAGGATGATGGACAATGTCCAAAATATTAGTTACATTTAAACTGAATCGTATTTTCAACTGCAGTGACCGTAACCCAACATAAAGCTTACAAAGAATATGATATATTCAGGTACACAACCCTGTGAAACTACCAGATTCCAATTTTGGCCGCGGTGTGGCTCCATAGACCGAGAAATATCGTGATTCTCCTCAACTGGTGAGGCGAAGGTAAAGTCGTTCATGGCTTGAGTGTGTGCCTTGCCATAACGGAATGTGGAGGATAAAATGTGTATTCTGTGTAACTTAAGTTTGACACTAGGTGGAGGTCAGCGTGTAGTTTCACGTGACACTTGCTTCACTTCCGAGAGAGTAGCTCCCTATATCCATATTACAGGAGTTTGGGTGAATCTCAGGTCTGATCTGGACCCTTTGAATAATAAGTTTCTCCTCCCAGGAATCCACCCCTCCCCCCCACCCAACTGATCGACTGTTTAGACCAAAGCTGAAAAACCTGTGGGACGCATTTCCAAAATGGCACGCGGGAATATATCCTGGCTTGCTGCATTCACTGCTCTCCCAATATTTTTATTTCTGTTGCCCGACCAGCATCTCTATATTGTGACGAATATGTGGATATATATACATATCCGACTGCATGCAGATTGTAAATGAATTACCGTTGCAACCAAATAATAATGCGAGTCGAAATATTTTTACACCAATCGGGAGAGATGGGAAGTTGTACCGGATATTTCTGATTGGGGCACCGGACTGGCGGTGACTGTGTGAACACGTGACATTGTACAAAACGTTTTACAAACCCCACAATATACCGTTGACCCAAGTGTCAAATTGAGAACCAAATGACCATCCCAGTATAACGTCAACTGCAGTTCCCCTCACAGTTGTTCTGGAAGTTTTAGAGAAGAAAGAATCCCTGCCAGGATCCGTACCCCGGACTGTCCAGCCCATAGCCTGGTCACTATACTGTCTACACTTTTCCCGACTCCTCATTCACACACGGAAAATGCCTATAGTAGGCCTAATGCTTGTAGATTGGTCAGGACCGCTAGTTTTAACATTTCTGCCTATTCATGGACAATTGATAACTTGTAACAATACATCGTGGGACGTTACTTGAATTCAGATTTTATAATAGCGTGTAGAATTAATCGAATAAATAAAGTAATGTGCTTATAATGTTCACGATACTCTTGTTAATGTTATAAACAATGTGGAGTGGACTCCACTATGTGTGGCTGCTGCTACTGTTCTGCTGTCCGTGACCTAGACCTATATGCGTCACTTGTGTGGTCTGGATATTTCATGCATTGTGGCATGTTGATGGCAACCGCGTTTTATCTGCACAATAAACCGTTTTTGTGTCCAGTGAATTGCACTGTTTACTGACTTCAACACCTCTAATACTCAACTTGAGCATTTCACTCTCTAAACTAATTTGGTGACTATGACCCTTATATATATATATATATATATATATATATATATATATATATATATATATATACTACCTGCTTCTGTATATACAGCTTTGCAATTTTACCACAGATTATAATCGCATTTTGTAAAGTCTTCAGAATAAACAGTGGTTGTTTTCTTAAAATCGTGCGCAGAACTGAATTTTTTACACTATATGCAAGAATTTCGTGCATGAAATAATTAATATATACGTGTAAAGTAACTCAGTTCTGCGCATGATTTTAAGAAAACAACCACTGTTTATTCTGAATACTTTACAAAATGCGATTATAATCCGTGTTATTTGCCCCATAATACGTTAGTACGTAGTCAAGGAATAAGTAATTGAGCCTTTGGCAATATTTATGATTAATCTGGTAGTACAGAACATTGTTAATTAGCCTAATATTTCAAATGACCCAAAATAAAAAATTATGTATTTTATTAATTATTAATACTTCGTGAGCTTCAAGGTTTTCACGGAAATGACCATGCAGATTACTGTCCTTTGACACGCGACGTCATGTAGATTGGTAGATAGGTAGTAACACTTCGTAGTAACCTGCTGCGTACATCTTCAAGCAAGTATTGTATTTCTGTCAAATACACTACGGCCTGTACTTTCCATAAAATTTCGGCTTTAATTATAATCATCAACATAATCATCATCATCGCCCATTCAACACTGCAAAAGGCAGGCATTTGAAACCCCTACACGACATAAGCTTACACGAACCAACAGAATTCCTACCTCTTCCGTCGCACATTGCGCTGTGTTGCAAATGACCATTATGAAACAGGAAAATATGACAGCGGCGGACACAAACGCCACGTTGTTTACGGCAAAACCCTCCCGCAAGTTGGCCAGAAGCCCGTATACTGCCAAAACCTGCTCCACGAAGCAACCAATCACCTGCGTGCCAAAACAACAGACACATCATGTGTTGGTCCATCGATATTTTTGCATTTATATGGACACTACTAGGCTTTTAAAATGGATTTGTTTGCAGTTGTAAATATACGAGGGCCATCTCGAAAGAAATGCCCAGAACGCATTACCTACAGAATAGAACACCAGATGTGCGGTAAAGTGTTATAGTCCTTCAATATAGTCCCCCTTCTGCCGAATGACTGCATCCCAACGTTTTGGAAGGTCCATGATACCCGTCAGGTCTCTAGAACAGTTGAGCTGTCTGACGCATCGGGTAACGGAAGCAGAAAGGTCCTCCAGCGTAGAGAAACGCACACCACGCATGTTGACTTTTAATTTTGAGAACAGGTCGAAGTCCGGGGAACTCATGTCGGGGCTGTAGGGCGGATGGGATAGCACCTCCCAGCTGTATCCGTCCAACAATTCACGGACATCCTTACCAAGGTGGGGTCGAGCGTTGTCATGCAAAATCAGGACACCGTTTTCCAGCAAGTCTGGTCTGTTTGCGTGCATTTTACGCCT
>Ga0268261_10003577_pt1 | contig 11462 bp, 14 predicted proteins | sample TergutNc150P1_FD_190353 | JGI IMG/M metagenome (GOLD analysis project Ga0268261, IMG submission 190353) | Nasutitermes corniger P1 segment gut microbial community from laboratory colony in Florida, USA - Nc150 P1 (SPAdes) (version 2) | ecosystem: Host-associated > Arthropoda: Insects >... | reverse complement strand
ACGAGGTGACAGGGGAATGGAGAAAGCTGCATAACGAGGAGCTGAATGATCTGTACTCCTTACCCAGTATTGTGCGGGTGGTAAAATCGAGACAAATGAGCTGGGCAGGGCATGTGGCGCGTATGGGGGAGGATAGAAGTGTGCACAGGGTGTTGGTGGGGAAGCCTGAGGGCAAGAGGCCATTGGGGAGACCAAGACATAGATGGGAGGATAATATTAAGATGGATGTTCAGGAAGTTGGAGGGGGTTGTGGGGACTGGATGGAGTTGGCTCAGGATAGGGACAGGTGGCGGGCACTTGTGGGTACGGTGCGGGACTTTCGGGTTCCATAAATGCGGGGAATTTCTTGACTAACTGCAAAGTTTGCTGGTTAGCTTCTCAAGAAGGATTCTGCTGCATGGAGTAAGTATGGATAGGTTCATCAATTCCTGTTATGTGGTCAGTGGACTCCATGATGTGCTGCAATAGTTCCCTTGTCCCAATTTTTGCTAGTAGACATGTCCTTAATATGTCTCTCCCACAAGAGGTAATCGAGGGGTGTGAGATGTGGTGACCTTGCAGGCCATTCTTGTGGAGCCAAACACCTAATCCATTGGTTAGGATAACGGCGATTACGGTAGTCTTGTTACTTGTCAGCTGATAGCACAACAGATACACTGTTAACTGAACTGTGAGTGTCATATTTACAAATATACATGTGTAGTGAGTATGAGGGAGTGGTGTTTATTAGAGGTGAGAGTAAGCATGGAGCTGGTTCATAAAAACTGATACTGTGCAGTGTCATACAGTATCTTGAAACATTAAAAGGCTCATAGTGATGTAACAGTTGATAATCGGACATACACGTATGATGATAATTGGACATATAGCAACAGCATTGTTATTCAAAGTGACTCATAAAGCAACATCCTGAAGTTGGCACACATTTCATAGAACATTCTGTACCTGTGACTTACTAACTAATGGATCCTTTGGTGTCTATACTTGAGGATCAGATTTACAAAAGTCTATGTTAGGATGCCAAATAAATTTGGTGGGAGGGTGTGGATGGGTTTCATCAGACTCAGGGTGGGGTTGAGGGCTCTCGTGAATATAGTGATGAATGTCCAGGTTCCATAAAAGGCACAGAATTTTCTGGGTATCAAAGCAGCTTCTCAAGAAGGATTCTTTGCCCAGAGGAGTTACTTATATCAGGAACTAAATGTTTATTTTAATATTAGAATGGAAAGGTTGCTAATTTATATTAGGACTTGTACCATTGCAACTGCTTATATTATGTATAGTAACATTCTGTGACGTTAGTGACGGAAGAAATTCGTGACAGGTGTGGTGTGTCATAAGACTGATTGTGGATGTGAGGTTTCAGGCTTTTGCACTGGTGCAGTTGAGGTCTTGGTTCTTCTGGGAGGTGGTACTGTGATTGTGGTTGCAAGGTTTCAGGCCTTTGCACTGGTACATTTGAGGTTTGGGATCTTCTGGGAGGTGGTACAACGTCACCGGTTGATTGGTGACATACGTTTCGAAATGTTAGACACCAATAACCCAGTGATATGGCACCACATCCCAGAAGAATGGAGACCTCATCTGTTAACTGGGTGCGGAAGGATGAACAATGAACATGTTTTTAACTTATGTAGAAAGGTTGACCGCACATAAAATTATTCATTAGCAAACATGCCTGAATACTGGATGTAGGCCAATTAAAATTATTCATTAGCAAACATGCCTGAATACTGGATGTAGGCCAATTAAAATTATTCATTAGCAAACATGCCTGAATACTGGATGTAGGCCAGTTAAAATAATTCGTTAGCAAACATGCCTGAATACTGGATGTAGGCCAATTAAAATTATTCATTAGCAAACATGCCCGAATACTGGATGTAGGCCAATTAAAATTATTCATTAGCAAACATGCCTGAATACTGGATGTAGGCCAGTTAAAATTATTCATTAGCAAACATGTCTGAATACTGGATGTAGGCCAATTAAAATTATTCATTAGCATACATGCCTGAATACTGGATGTAGGCCAATTAAAATTATTTTTATTATAATTATTTTTGATTGACATGAGAATGTTGTCAGGTACTCTTGTTGGTAACATGAAATGGAAATGGAAATTAACATTTATTTATTCTTTTCAGTGATGAGGAATGTTTTGTGTAGACATTATTGTTTATGTATGAATGATTTGGAAGAAATACTCAGATACAGGATGGTGCAAATGTGAGAAAAAGACAGGTGTGGAGGAAATTTGTGTGAAGTGCTTTGGTATTTCTTTTGCTAAACAGCGTCATTTTTCATTCATTACATCAGAGAAGTTTGTCAAGTGCAGTGATACTACTGTCTGAAATTCATTTATTGGTGTAGGTGGGGAGGAAGGATTCTGATGATAGTATACTGATAATATGCTTGGTGCAACCAGACTACCAAGTACTTCTGTATGAAACTTGGTGCAGTTTTAATCACAAGCAAAGATAGATAAGGTACTGTTCCCACATATCACATGAAGGCATATGCGAGAGTGGAGAAATAGCTCCACATATGTGTGTCTTTGACACTAGATGGAAGTGAGTGGTCAGCTTCACATCCTGGCTACTGTACCTCCTGCAGAAAGGGCCACATTACCTATTGAATAGAAGGTTGGGTGGACAGCAGACCTGGAGAGGGTGCTTGGAAGAAAATAAAAGAAATGCTTGCTTTAATCATAGACATTTCAAAATTAAACTGTGTTTCAAAAATGCAAATCTAATGTGAAAGAGTTCAGGCTTATTTCTTATATTCAGTGTCAGTTGTGTATGATTACTGTGAGTTGGTGTCTTTGGATCTTATATTTTTATTACAAATTCATTTTATTTATGTAAAGTACAGCTGGGTAGAATACACAAGTTTTCCTTTGTAGCATGACAATTTATAAACATAAGTATTTACATTTTCACTTGTTTCATTTTACAGCTCACACTAGATTCACATTTCATGAATGACCTAGGACTGGATTCATTAGACCATGTAGAAGTCATCATGGCCATGGAAGATGAATTTGGTATGTACATACAAATTCATTATTTGATCACAAATGAAAGAGAGAGAGATGTGTTTCAGTTAAGGATGCCATCAGTTGCTAATGTAGTATAGTGTCAGTGGTTGTTGAATGAAATGTGAGTGTGGAGCACTGATGGAATGATGTGGATGGGGAAACTGAAGAACTTGGGGGGGGGGGGGGGGGGGGGACCTTTTTCAGTACCACTTTGTTCATCACAGATGCCACATGCACTGGCACGGCATAAAATTCGGGCCTTTCGTGGTGAGAGGCCAGCAAGTTGAACTGTGATATAGCTACCTGTTGAACTGTGATATGGCTACCTGTTTATGTTGAGTCATGTTTTTTATATTAATAATTCTAGAATCATGTATTATCTGTTTTGGGAATTATTACCTCACTACTTCAGTGCTCTTTGATTTTATATTAAAAACAACTTTCTGTATGTTTAATCTGTACAGAAAATTTATAAACATATTCTCAGGGTGAATTGCCCCTGGAAGTAGGTAGTCATCTTCATGCCCCAACTATCTCTTGTCAGGAGTGAGACCCAATCCCTTAGCCTACAGGCAGTCACTGTAGTGACACAGCTACCACAGCACTAAGGGATCAGTTCAATAAATGGTAACGTTGTCTCTATTGATTCCATTAAGGCATAAAGGGGGAGTAGAGATATAGCTCCACTTATTCTTAACCTTGGCACTAGATGGAGGTAAGTGCTCAACTTCATGACCCACCCCTGTTACCTGTGGCAAGGAACTCCAGTACCCATGGATTGAAGGCTGGGTGGGCCCAAGGGACACTTTGGAAGTTTTGAAGAGAGAAAATCTCTTGCCCATACTGGGATTCAAAATCCAGTCCATTGTATAGTCATTACACCAATTATGCTGTGCCAGCTCTGTGTCAGTTAAATACCCTTCATATATATATATATATATACAGCACAGCATCATAGGATGTTTAGAATTGCTTATGCAAGGTCATAATTAACTGCATCGTGTCTTGGAGATCTTTATCATTGCTAAGCTAGTCACATAATTCCCCACCTCTTACGGAGCTTGAAACTTTGTTGTGATATTCACAAGAGCCCATTGCTGGTCCCTAGTCTGGGGCAGATGAGTCCAACCCACTCTCTTGTATTTGTTTTATGTATGATCCATTTCAGTATTATCTTCCCATATAGGAGAGTCGGTCAAAAAGTATTCACAGTAATTTTTACATTTTTTAAAAATTGTTATTCACACTTACTTGCTTGTGCACATGTGAGTGTTGTGTGTTGTAGTTGCTGTGACTTAGGTTCAAACTTGTCTGATAAGGTTTTGGCATGTTATACTGCTGTTAACATGGCCACTGTCCTTTTCATATACACCAAAGAAGAGCAGCGTGGTGTGATCTGTTTATTTTGGCCTGATGTATCAGGGGCAGAAAGCTGTCAGTATGGAAATGATGTCTTGCTTCAATGCAGTGTTACGATTGGATTGAAAAGGTCAGAAATGGTCACACAAGTATCAAAGATGAATGGTCAGGCTGCCCTTCCACATCCACCACTGCTGACAATATTGAACATGCTTGTGATGTGGTTCTGGCAAATAGGCGTGTGACTATTGATGAGGTAGCAGCCCATCTGCTTACTGTAAACTGATGTAACATTTTTCTTTCATAGGGTTCGAGATTCCAGATACAGATGCTGAGAAACTGGTTCGACCTGCTGATATTGTACGGTACATAGCTGACAAAGAGGATGTTTATGATTGAACTGTATTGTGGGTCCAGTCCTACAGTCCTTCGTAGAACAAATGAACACAATCTTTTCATAGTTGTATTGCATCTGAAAAATTGTCATGGAGGGAGTCAAGATTTGTGTGTACAGTTTGGCAAGTTGACATTAGAACCATCACAGATCTGATAATGTGATGCCCCCATATCTTGATATTGCGAATTTTGGAAAGAACAATGTGTAATTATGTAGTTACTATACAGTCATACTCTCTCATTTCTGTTTGTAGCATTCATGTATTATAATTTCATATTGAAATATTTGTTAAACAATAAAATGCCTTAAATGGGGATGCTTTGAATTTTCATGAATTAAAAATACTTGTATACAACTGTCAGTGCTAATAAGTAGTTGTGTGTCAACTTGTGATACAAGTCTGCCCATTGGGTTTATGGTAATAAACACGGTAGAATTTTAATATTCATTTACTTCCCTTTAGGCAGGTTAGTTTTTAAGCCCATTATGCTAGCCTATTACTTTAGCAGTTCTCAAATGACTGTTGGACTTCTTCACATCCTGTGTGAGCACCATGCATATCAGTCAGAAACTATGGGTAATGGTTGTTATTGCCCGCGTAGTAAGGCTATTCCGAACAGGGACATTAACCACTTACTACCGAAGACCCATAAAGGGGTCGTGCAGTGAGCTCTTTAAACTTGCCAAACAACCCATAAAGGGGTCGCAAAATGTGTGTCGAAGTTTGGAGGAATTTTGTTCACTCCTATCTGATATACTGTGGAGATTTGCTATGCTGCAGGACCCCGGAAGGTCAGGGTATCTTTGTGGAGCCAGAATAGACCCCCTTCTCCTAAACCCCTCCAGCAACCCTAATTTATATATCAACACATAGCAACTGTGCATTTGTCCCAGGCGAGTAATACAGTTCCAGACACAACATGCTTAAATTTATCGCTCATACTGGAGTCCTCTGTGGGTTGAATATCAACACTGGCCTATGAAACGAGCACTAATTGTTGACCAGAAAGGTTTTCAGTGGTGTACTGTACACATATATTTCAGATAAAACTAACGCTCAAAAATTGGAGATATCCACAAAAATCTATGTTTACAGCTACAAAATTGCCCCCAGACATGCCTCTCGCATTCTGGGGTACTCTATATGGATTGTTGGGAAGTAACATGCAACACACAGCTGTCAATCTACTAAAAAAGTCTTGGGCACCCTCGAATTGCTGGAATTTTATACAGGAGTCACATCATAGCTTTAGATCTGTTTTGCTGTCACTGTAGAAGAAGCTCGTATCTGCGTGGCATTAGGTTTCTGCAACTGTGCCCAGTCACACAGAGGGGTATAAACAAGGCAGACCATTGTTTGCGTTGGGAAATGGCTGCAAAAAAAATCAGATTTGAGGAAGCCATCAGTGAAATTTTGGTTGCTGACACTGACTTAGAATCAGGTGCTGAGGCTAGCAATGTTGTAAGATGAACCTGAGGAAGAACAACAACAGCTAGCCTCAGCAGAAGACTAACCACAGGCTGCAACAAGTGGCAGAGGATTACCAACCTGGGGACCGCATCGAGGAAGGAACACAAATATTCATCCTTTGTAAAAATAAATGAGGCTCCACACATCAACAAAGAGAGCTTGACACTGTTTGTGTTGATGTTTTCACAGAAATTATTCATTTGCTGGTGGAACTGAACTTATACTGACAATTGGACAAGCTGGACCTAGCCACCAATTGCTGGACATGATGACTTTCATTGCCTTAGCTCTGCAGATGGGACACAAAAAACACACAACACGACTACTGGTCAAGACTTAGACAGCTACACACTCCATTTAATGGCGAGACCAAGACATGAGACAGATTTTTACACATACTGCGTTTTCTGCATTTTGCAGACAATGCATGGAGACCTGACGAGGGCGAAAAATATGACCGACTGTGGAAACAAAGGACTGTCTTTGACATGCTGAACAAGGCCTAAGCTAAATTCTATAACCCTTCAGAGCATTTAGCAGTGTTCAAGGTAACTGTAAAATTCAAGGGCAGGGTTATCTTCAAGCAGTACATTGCAAAGAAAGGAAACCGTTTCATCATCAAAATTTGCAAACTCTGTGATGAATCAGGATATACATATGACATGAAAGTGAAGTTGGGTTAAAGACTCACACTCCGCCACTGATGACATGACTGCAACACACGCAACTGTTAGACATTTGACTTTACAGAGTTGAAGGCTTAGGACACAAAATATTTGTGGACAATGTCTTTTCATCCCCAAGATTTTTGATGACTTGGGCAGACATAAAATAAGTTCTTGCAGGACAGTATGGCCCAATACAAAAAGACATGCCTTGTGACTTTTGACCAAAACAACTGCAAGTGAAACGGGGTGAAGTAAAGGTGTAGACCAGGGGAGGCTTGACCGCATTAGTTTGGAAGGACATACGAGAAGTTTACGTGCTGACTAACATGGACCCACCACCAGCCAAAGGAAATTTTTGTGATGAAAGCAACCACTCTGTGAAACCTCACATGATGGAACAGTAGGTACTATGAGCACATGGGGTACATTGACAGTTCCGGTCGTATGGCCAACAGCTATTCTATGAGTCAACATACCTTCAAGTGGACCACGAAACTGTTTTTCAGCCTTCTGGATCTAACAGTACTCAGCAGTTGGCTTCTGTTAGCTTCATGTAGGGCTAAGTATACCCACCAAGATTTCAGGCTCCTTCTGGTGAAGAATTTGATTGAAGAAGCTGAAAAAGCCAAGATCACCCCACCCCCAGATTGGTTGGAAGACCAAAAGTGGCTGCAACAAATGTTGTATGACTTGAGAACTGCCATAACCAGCAATGGGCAGTGAAATCATCCACTAAACTCTGCTGTCGTTGCTGCTCATCTCGCGGCCAGAGAAAGGGCACAGTGTGTAAGTATGCTTGATGTGACGTGGGCCTGTGCATGGTGCCTTATTTTGCGGAATATCACACCAGAGTAAATTTATAAATGACCCCCATTGTGAGTAGTGTGTGTTGTGATAAAATAGTGATCCAAGGTACCATAGGCCTTTGGCAGCAACCCAAATTATGTGAGTAATGAACTATTTACCCAAGGCCAAACTAAAAGGGCCGTAGTGCTATAGGAAGAAGAAGAATGAACTATTTACACTGCATTTTATATAATGCATACAATTCAGAGGCCTAAAAATGTTATAAAAATAGGTGAACATTTTTTTTTGTGAATTAACCAATTCATAAACAGAGTGCAAAATTTTATTTCCTTAAATTTGAAGGAAAAGCCTATGAGATACACCTTTTTTTCTAAGAGTAAGCATTAAAAATTAAAATCCCCAGTTAAAAATCTCGGCAGGCTGCCGGTGCATGGAGGGATTTAATTTGGCATTAAAGGGTGAAGTCTGAAGAATTGGTTGGTTGGTCACCCCTGCAGTCCATCAGTAAATTGATGGTGATTATTTAATCTGTGTTACAGCTCTACAGTTTAACAGAAGTCACATTCTACTTTCCTATTACATAAATTTGTAGTTCTCCATACATATTAGTATTAATGTTATTGTTCTATTATTTTTTTTAAAGAACTTCTTACTTCAGCACAGATTATGATAAATTTGTCAGGTATGACAAAGTTTTGTAACATCACCACATTTGTAATTATTGAACGGCAACTAATATTTTGGATGTAAATGTGCAGGTATGTTATGCTTTATTTCTGTATCAAATTCCACATTCCAGTGGTTTGTTTAGTTACCTCCACCACACTGGAAGCTGAAGACATTTTTTCACAGCCACTGTCCTGTTATTTTACATTCTACTAAAATATTACATTAACAGCAATTCTGAAGACCTTTTATCATACATAATTTAAGGACCTCAAAGTGGTGTTAGTGATCTCTCATTCCTCACAGTTTCACTATGTTGCTGTTATTGATTGTAGTCAGTTTAAATGTATGGTACTGGATTGTAGTCAGTTAAAAGGTATGGCACTGGAGTCTCCTCCAATTGCATAAGGTTCATACCAAATTTTTGAAGGATCAGACACACAAAGAGTATGGCAATCTCAAAACCCAGTAGTCCCATTTGTGGGAGGAAAGGAGGCTAAAAATTATTTTGATCTTGGAACATATTAATGATTAGACCTCTACTGCTGGGTAAGACATCCATAAGATTCAAGCACTTCAGTGGTATGCAAGGTGATCTTTCTTTCTTTCATAATAACGTTTTAAGGGCCAAGAGTCATATTATTGCACTGGCATCTGTTTGGGCCAGGTGACCAAGCACTGAACTTTTACAATACTAATACTGTTACCCTCAAAGTAAAGTATGGCTGCCAGCCCTGCAGAGTGAGATTTACTAGCCATTTCTGAAGGTACACGGTTACCTCCAATCAAAACATGGCCATCAAACTCAGAAAACCAGGAGATACAAAATGTCTGTTCCTGGATGCTAAGTGTACATGTATAATCAGTCATAACATTTTTATACAGTGTGGCGCAAACAGAACACATGTTTTTCAAATAATTGTAACTTTGTTTATTTTCAATATAAAAAAATTATGTCAACACCAAAACAACCTGTAATAAATGCAGTTTTGATTACCTACATTGATTACTCATTTACGGAAAATTATATCGGAAAGATGGCGTCCTTGCTGTATACACGTCCGGAGCCTCTCCTCAAAGTTCTGAATCACATTTACTAACATTTCTTGTGGCACAGTTGCAATATCTTCGCGAATGGAAACTTTCAGATCATCGACTGTACGAGGTTTTCGAACGTAGACTTTTGATTTGAGGTAAGCCCAAAGAAAGAAATCGCAGGCAGATAAATCTGGTGAGCGTGGGGGCCAAGGGACATCGCCGAAACGCGAGACTGCGTGTTGCGGAAACATTTGTCGAACAACTGTCATCGAAGCCCTTGCCGTATGGGCTGTGGCTCCATCTTGTTGGAACCACATTTCTTCCATGTTAACCCGTAAACTTCGAAGTTGTGGACGCACAAAATTGCACAGCATCTCGACATAGCGCTCTGATGTCACTGTTATTGTAGCCCCTTCTTCTTCAAAAAAGTAAGGACCAACGATCCCCACTTTTGAAATGCTGCACCAAACTGAAACCTTAGCAGTATGGAGAGGTCTCTGGTGTAACTCTCGCGGGTTCTCTGCAGCCCAAAATCCACAGTTTTGCTTATTGACATAACCATCCAAATGGAAATACGCCTCATTACTCACCATTAACATTACATCGTCAGAAGCAATAATTTCAAGCATTCTTTCACAAAACAGTCTGCGTTGGACAAAATCACTTGGAAGCAGCTTTTGAACAATCATGATTTTATACGGATGGAAATTTAATTCGCCATGTAGGATGCGCTGTAACGAGCGACGAGACAGACCCAAGATTGAAGCACGGCATCTAGTGGAGCGCCGAGGACTGTCAATAACCGACCGACCTCACACTCTCAATGTTTTCTGGTGTCCGAGCCGTACGGGGACGGCCAGTTGACGTCCTCTTCATAACTGATCCAGTTGTGCGAAACGATTCAACCCATCGGCGTACTGTGTTACGATCAGGGATCACTCCATGACGCGCAACATTGAACTGTCGACGAAAAAGACGAACAGTAACAACAGAATCATTATTTCTAAAAAACTGCTCGACGGCAAAAACGTGATGCTCAACGTTCAACTGCTGCATGGCTACTGAACTGATCCCTCTGCACTGTTCTCAGGCGGAGTGGGGAGGTCGCCGACTTTCACTCTCGCGACTACTACCCATTTCAAAAACATGCTTTCTTTTTGCATTTTGCATTTTGATTGGTGCATTCTGTAAAATATTTATTTTAAATAACATATTTACATAGTAAAATGGATGTAACGTATGATAATTACAGCAAGTTCACAGTAAGTTCACTTGGAATGGATGTTAGAATGTACACATGACTTCACATGATGGGATAATTCCTTGTCATAGCAAAGTTCAAATTAAAATTTCACTAACTGAAATTCATTTTAATCATGGAAGAATATGCTCTTAAGTTGGCTGTCACTTAGCCTCTTCACTTCATCTGAAAATAGAAAATATTACAATTAAATATTATGTGCAATTCCAAACTCAGGCACTTAAAAATCCAAAAGTTACCCCAAGATAGCATTTTATTATAGGCCCAAAAATAAAAGAGAAACTGAAATATCTGGGGACAAATAGTATGGAGTCTTGGAATGGGCATATGTAGTCTTATGTTTGGTAAAGTAAAACTTTTTATTTTTAAAGCAAGAAGTGTACTTGTTACATTGCAGCTTGCACACACACACACACACACACACATACACAGGTTCATTCATGACTTGTGGACATTACTGCAGGAGATGATTTCCTAGGCCGTTACAATAAAAAAAGTTAATTATTATCAGCATGGGTCATATTCTCAATGGTTACAGAGTTATGGTGTTTTTTAATTGTAGTAAACAGCTTATGATTCAGTTAGGAGGGAGGCCTTGTACAATATTCTTATTGAGTTTGGTATCCCCGAGAAACTGGTAAGGTTAATAAAAATGTGTCTGACTGAAACGTACAGCAGAGTCCGGGTGGGTAAGAATTTGTCTGAGATGTTTCCAATTAGGAATGGTTTGAAACAGGGAGATGCTCTATCGCCAT
>Ga0268261_10003576_pt1 | contig 11464 bp, 5 predicted proteins | sample TergutNc150P1_FD_190353 | JGI IMG/M metagenome (GOLD analysis project Ga0268261, IMG submission 190353) | Nasutitermes corniger P1 segment gut microbial community from laboratory colony in Florida, USA - Nc150 P1 (SPAdes) (version 2) | ecosystem: Host-associated > Arthropoda: Insects > Digestive... | reverse complement strand
TTTATTCTGTGATGTATTTAAAAACACAAAATCTTATTTATGCATTTTATCATAGTTTGTATTTATAACCATGCCAGAAAATTGAAAAACTGATACTACTACGTCTTTGTAATTTAAGAACATTTTTTAATATTAGGATAATAGACTATTTTACAGGTAATCACCTTAGCTCATAAATATGCCACCCACTGCTGTAAGACGAGATCTCGTCCCCCCAGAATACCCACGCATTGTTGTATAGCCACTTATTAAGTTTGTAGTACAACCTGACGATGGCCAATATGCAAGGCCGAAACATGTAGTTGTATGTACTATATATAGGATAATAATACTTAGTTGTGTTCTGACCATATATTTAATATATTCTTCTGATTAGATAGTTGATCTACACAACGGGGATGACAAACCTCAAAGCTAAACATAGTTCTTTTCACTCTGCAGTGTTCCAGGTATTGATACATTTTGCAGTCTGCAAAAGGAAGACACTTTAAGGCAGTGGTGTAATAATACTGCATGTTAATCATGACTCCCTTCTGGAACATGTTCACTTCTACTTTCAGAGACAAATCTTCTATCCAAGAAAGCCTGCTGTGATATTTACAGTTTTAAATTTCAGCAATTGCAACTTTTGAACAAATTTAATAATAATAATCTTATTGCAAAATAAATTTTCACTGTGGTTTCTGAAAATTCTGAAGAATCAGTAGTCAACAGTAAGTAGCTGATACAGTTTTGAAGCCTTTTTCAAGAGAAATCCTTGCACATTTAGTGTAGATAAGAAACCATAAAAGTCTGTAACTTGAATTCCTGCTAACTGAGCTACTTCCTTCATCTCCTCGACAGAAAACACTGAGCGGCTTTGTGCATCAGCACGTCGTTGCAATGCAGCAATAAACCTCTTGCCCTGATTTTTGGTAGATGTGCCTGAGCCATTTTGTGAGCGGCGGAAATCGACACTACCATACCCATCACTGAGTGTGTCCACCATGCTGTATTTCATAATCTCTACTACTTCCTGCGCATCCTTCTCTGTGGCCTCTTCTCGCAGTTCTAGCTTTGCCCTCGCTTCAGTAAGACGGATAAGAGACTCTAGCTGACGAGTAGTGATGGGTGTGCAGTCATTTGACTGGTGCTGACGGCGCAGATATAAATAAAACTTCTGCAAAACACTGGCAGCTTGTGGAGTTATTCGTGACTGTACATATTTCCTAGCATACATAACATACTTACGAAAAAGCTGGTGTGGTAAGAAATCCATGCTTTCACCAGGGCGCAACTTGAGCCGCACATGTACAGGCTGCTCAGTTTCTTCACCACTGCAATCTAACACACCACCTGATTGTTGCTGTATCTCTCCCCTCCACTTGATACCAGAATGTAATGCCATTACATGCTCTGACAACAGGCTGTCCAACTGTTCATCTGGTTGATCTAGTAGTATAAACACCAAATCAAACCTGGACAGAAGTGCTGCACCCATTCGTAGATTCTCAGACACTGTCTTAGCACAATTGTAGTGGCCACCAGTTGGATTGGCAGCTGCTAATATGGATGTTCTTGCTGGAAGGGAGCATATGACACCAGCCTTAGCAATACTGATACTTTGCTGTTCCATAGCCTCCAGTAGTGCCTGATGTTGACTTGTCATCTTATCAAATTCATCTATACAACAACAACCTTGGTGAGCCAGAACCAGAGCACCTGCTTCTAGAGCGTAGTTGCCTCCAGCTTCTCTTGTAAGTGTAACCGTCAGGCCAGTTGCAGTACTGGTATTACCACATACATAAACTCCCCTGGGAGCAATACTGGCACATGCCTGGAGCATCTGCGACTTGCCTAGGCCGGGATCACCAACTACTAGAACATGTGGGTCTGATCTCCCATCGGTATGATGTAACGTGCCTCCAAAAAGAGCTAGTAACAGTCCAGCCTTTACCATTTCATGCCCATATATTGTTGGACATAAGGAATTTACCAAGAGTCTGAAGAGATCTGCTTGTGAATGGATTTCCTGAATAGCATAATAGTCTTTAATGTTGAATTCAATCCCGATACCTTTATTGCAGCCTGCATTAGTTTCATTTTTATTGTTCACAACTGAAACAGCTTCAATATACATAAGAAACATGCTTGGGACTTTTTTTTTAGTGTATTCTTCACTGTTGCGCACCTTGACAATTCCAGTGATAGTGACCACATCTCCAGGGATACAAGAATCTAGTAAATCTTCTGTAAGTTCACATTCAACAGTGCGTGGCACCCGTCCACCTTCACGTTGATCATCAGCGACAATCTCTTGTAATCTCACTGACTGCCAATTTATTGTCTGAGTAAATGGAGAAGAGTGGAGTGGAGTGAAAGATTTTGCACGACAGCCTTCAGTGATACACTTGGCTGGCTGCGTAAAGAAGCCTTCAGGCTGTTTTACACACTGCATTGCATGACAAGTATTACACTGAAAAGCCATCCATACACACAGCAACTTGATATTTCCAACCCTAATTATTGTACCACGTACAGAGACGAGTTTTCCAAAGAATATGGCCTTCAGATTCTTCAATTGTGTAACAGGCTCAAAATTTACAATTCTAGCTCTGATGCTGGGCAAATTTACTGGGGGCATCACTTCACCATCTTGTAGTTGTGCCTTCACTTCATTCTGTAATGCTGATAAAACCAACTGATGCATTGCTAAACCCAAGCAATTTATAGTCTGTTCTGGAACTTCACACAAATCCTCTTCCAAAGATGGCCATAGTGAAGTGATGTCACTGTCACTCTTTAAACTTTTGAGATCAACAGTAAAAAACCTTCTCTCTTCTACAGTGGAGTATGAGTACAGAGAACTGTTCTTGTTAAGGAATTTTTCCATTGCTTGCACTTTAATCACAGTTGTGGAACCTTCTTTATATGTTTCCTGTGGAAAATACAATTTCCACCCTTGATATGGGCTGGGTATGCTTGGGAACATATCTACTATTTGTAACTGATGGCTTTGAGATTGATAAGATGAAACATTTGATCTATGGGGGAGGGTGGGCATAACAGTATCTCTATTTGAACTTTGCCCTTTGAACTTGTTGAACCAATTCCACTTCCCTTGATACCTCTTGCCTCTGCCTTGTGACTGCCAGCCACCTCTGCCTCGAGAATGCCCAACACCTCTGCCTTGCGATGGCCATGTGCCTCTACCTTGAGCTCGTCCAGGAACTCTCCCTTCTGAATTTGGAACACCTCTGTTCATTTCTGTGGTTGTATCTTCAACTAAAGAAAACAGTGGGAATTTCAATTACGTATTTTGATTTTATATTGTTATGGGTGTTGATATAATCTGGAAGTGGACTGTATTGTAGATTTTTAAGAGAAACTTGCCGCCTCCATCACCCATGAGATGCAAAACAGATGAGGGGGAGCGCAACTGCCTGTGTAACCGAACTGCATTATCCTCCTTAAGTCTAAACTGAAGATGGAAGCAGCAAGTCCCTCCGAAACGTCAGAAAACCAGCAATATCAATGTCACCGTGTATGCTCAACAACGTTGCCGCATCGACAGTATTTAAACTTGGTACAGAATAGTGAATAAAACAGCTTTCATTATGTTGTCGACAAATGAAGTGTAATTTCAAGAAATGCGGCTTTAATATATGAACGAAATGAACTTCGTAAAAGATAGAGAGGTTAAGATTGACAAAAATACCTTTCAGGGCCAATTCAGTGAATTAAATACAATTTACGCAATCGTTTTACCAATGTCTTCTTTCTTGTTATGAAATGAGGGACAAACAAGCCATTTGCAGAATATTTTTTACATTTATATTTCGCGAACTCCGTAACACGACCATCAACACGAATTACAGCAATCGTTTTCTCCCGCCAGATCCATGCAGCACATTGCCATCAAAACGTAGGGTAAGCAAACAGCACCACGGATAACACCTATGCGAGCTATATCCTCTGGTCGACGAGTGGGATGTGACTGTGTGTAATGGCAGGGAATACTAATGTATTTGCGAAATAATAGAAAAGGTGTGAATTGGCATGCCTCATGTTTTAATGTAACAATTCTAGTATTTCACATTCAAAGCACTTTACAAACTAAATTTCAATGTACTTCAATAAATATGTAGAAGACATAGTAGCACCCAGCCTCAAGCACCATTGAAGTAGCTCAGGGCACGATTTGTTGACAGTTGGGCATCTGAGAGAGCACGTAAAATATGGCAGCGGAGAAGGTGAAGATTGGTGTGTAGTGTATAGAAAGGTAATAAAAGTGTTATTGTTATGATGTGCATTATTTTCTTAGTGAATTAATTGAAATTTGTGTGAAGCGTGTATGACAAGTACCGCAAAATGTATGATGCACGGGCGCATACGACGTTCGTAAAAGACATAACGTTAACTATGCTAAACTTGATGGGCGCAATAGGAAATGAGCACCCGCAGATTATTTTCCAGGTCGGCGTTGACGGAAGTGAGAATTACACAGGCGGGTATTATTTGCCAGTATCATATTTTTGATGAACTCGTGGACGCCAAACTGGATGTGAATAAGTACCGATAAAATGTAATTCGGAATTTCATATACTTCTGGCTTCTGTTAGTAGATAATTTATCGACTTACAGAAAACCTCGGTTGTTATGAGTAAAATTACATACTGCCTCGTAGGTTTTCTGTGGTGGAGGGAACTAAATGAATTCACGCGAATGGTTTATGTGTATTTACGATGTTTTATATTAAATAGTATGCATTTTTTGGCAATGTTAGAACTGTGTTTCACATAATTCATTATTAATTCACAGGAAGAAATGGTGTAAGAGTGTTAAGCAAACCATAAAATGTTTGATAGTTTTGTGTTAAAAGAGTTTTTGTTAAAGTGCAGTTGTTGGGCATTATCAGGTATAGGAACAAAAGGCAATATATTGCACAAGGATGCTTCTGTAAGAAAGTAATTTCATGTGGTTTTCATTGTGGTCTTCTGGGTTGTGACACGGTATAGCCTTGTAGATGGATACTGACTTGTCAGAGGAATGTGCTACCTTCACCATCAGTGTCATCTTGGTCCTAATGCTTCATCCCTGAAGATGTAGGCGGAATGTTCCTGTGAGACACTTGCATTCACATAGAAGACTTACGTGGTGCGAGAACTCAGGAAACCATAGTCCGAACAGGATGGTGTAACAGTGATGCTGTAGATTTTGTACATGGGAGGTGCATAGTTTTAATCTTGGCATTGACACTGGCTGTTGTGATATAGGGTTTTCCTCGTTCCTATCAGGCAGATGCTAAGATAGTACCTTCATTAGGTTATGACCACTTCCAAATCTTTTCACAGTTCATATTTTATCATTCACCGTATCATTCAGTGCTGTGTAGTCTTGATGAAGGCAGTGCTGACGAATTCCCCCTGGCAACAAAAGTCTCTATCATGAAGACCCAACATAGTTTATGTTGATGCTGTTAGATATCATAACTTATTGAATGGTAATATTCAGTAGCAATTGCCACACTGTACTTGACACTTGTTTAGACCCCACCATGTTGGTCTACTCAGACATTCTGAGATGTTAATGACTGTACACTCCAATTGTTTCATAATATCTGCAGTGTTTATGTTGCTGTTATTTTAATCATTGGATATAAGATGTTTGGGCACTGACATAATGAGCATAAGGCACCTGTAATTTGCTTGAACCCAATAAGTAGGCACTCATTGTTAGGAAACAGACACTGAGAGTTTATTGAAAGCATTGATGTTGCAAGAACTACAAATCTAACACTATAACCACCACCTGCACTACACCAACTTCACCAGTGACACTGGCATGAATGTTATTCTGTTTAAATTATTAGCCAAGAAGAAACAAAGTCAAATTGTCATTGCCAGGCTCCCATCATTGTTAGTCATTTTTTTAACTGTATGCATCATCCCATAATTGGCTGTACAGTGAGTCTCCAAAGTAATTTCCTTATTTTTTGTCAAACTTATGTGTTTTTTTTTTTTTCAGAAAGAACCATAGTATATGTGGAAAGTGTTTTGTCAACTCAGGTCATAGTGATGGGTGTAAACTTGAACATCAGAACATGGCTGATATGAATCTCTTGATGTACTTTGACATCAAATCAGTAGATATTTTTGGATATTGGTATCATCTTACTGTAATCCACATTTCTTGGCAGAATTTTTTTCAGTTTTGCGGAGATTTGTTTTGCAGTTTTCCCATAGTGCTGCTCATGTTTTCTTGTCATTTCCTTTTTCTTTCTTTGTTTTATTTGAGTCAAGAGATTTTAAGTCCCTTTTCCGCAGGAAGTGCTTGTGTGTTTGAAATAATCCACTTAGCGTCATGTGCTCAGCAGGAATGGCAATACAGACACGTTTTTCCCGTGCCAGTTTGGCAGAGTATGATGAGTAATTAGGGATTGTTTACTAAAAAATTTTCTGTTCTTGACAAGGTTGTTCAAGGTTCTGCAGAAAATGCTAAACTGTTCAGTACTAATGATTGTGTTGTGCATAACTTTATAACAGAACAAAACAGCAATGGACATGATGCTCATTTACCAGAAGAAGCAAAAGAACTAAACATTGAGGATCTCAGAACTGTGGCAAATTGTGGGTCAGTGTGTAACTCCTTCGTCAGTTGCTCTGTTATCAGACCCTAGATATAGAGTAATGACTGTCATATCATTAGGAGCAAAATTTTGGTAAGCACCTTTCTTCACAGCTTAATGCAAGTTTATTTGCATTTTTCCACACTTACCATTGTAAACTGATGCAACATTTCTTTGTACTGCATTAAATCAAACACACTTTTCAGTGCTGTAACTTGCCATGCTCTCTGCTTAACTGCCCTGCTGACCACAGAAACCTGCCATTCATGACAATAGATAAGGGCTTTTGATTGACCGTTGAGTTACAAGAAATGGTGCATGGTCCATCCTGGTCTAGTCAGCTTTAGACAGTACTTGACTTGTTTGACTATGACTTACGTGGTTGGTTTACCACCCTTGAACTCTGTTGTCAAAGTTCTAGATAATGAGTTGGAGCTTATCATCACGTATCTTGTCGGATTTGATGTGTTGTCACCCTTAAGTGGGAATCCTATTAAGAGGGCAACATGTATTGTAGTTGTATGGAAAATTTTGGTCCTAAATTGTTGTGATGTCTGGGGAGGAAAAGCTTTATATAGGGGGGATTTTTAAGTGGGTTTCTCTGTACTTGGAAAAATCAAAAAGGAAGGGAAATGCTGTGTGGTTGGTAGTACAACAAGGCCAGCTAGTTGTAATGGAAAGAATGATGATGATTTCCTGTTATCAGTATTAGTATTTAACTTTTTTACATGTGTAATCTGTTTAGTAAATGTAACCTGTGTTCTTTATAGCTATGTTCAGGCTATGAAAAGGTTCCGTGGGTGGTGGAGCTAGGGGTTCTTGAGTCTGCTCATTTTCTGTCTACTGTTGTATTCTCCTCCACATCCATCTCCCTTTGATATGTGTCAAGCATTCCAAAGCTCTTGTCACTGATGAAGTTCGCATGTGGTTGTCACTACCTGTATGTGTGTGAACTAAAGGCCTAGTTGACTAGGGGACAGTACATCTAACTATGAATTATGCCTGAGTTGTGTTTCCTGAGACAGCTGGTGTAAATTGAAAAGGCATAATTGCAACATGTTATTCCTGTAATAAATAAGGGGCCATGGTCAATACTGTGAATTAAAAGTGTATGGTGTAAGTTACGGTCTAGTTGTGCAGGTCAGTATGATGACGGCGAAGCATAAAGAGTTGGAGACAGATGTGAAAGGGAGTCCATCCATGGGACTTATTATTCTGGCCATAGTGTAAACTGATGCATTCTTTATTTCATGTTTTTGTATGTTAACTGTGTTTACTGGACTCAAATTTTGTCACTTTGTCATGTTTAAGAATTAAACCAGCATATGAGATGGCACCTGTTCCACTGGAAGGTCATCAGACTCCAGTTGGGAATAATGTTCCTCAGGAAGGCAATAGAGGGGGCTCAATATCACTTGCAGTGCTTATTGATTTCATCATCCAGCGAACATATCATGAGCTTACTGTGTTAGCAGAACTGTAAGTAAATGCACATTGTCTCTTTATAAAAATGGCTACAACAAAAGGGCAGGAGACATTCTTATATCTCTGATACGTGACATATTTTCTTGAAGCTGATATTATTCCTAAGAGCTTTTCTTCTTCTTTTTATTTCTACCAGTCTCGCTCTTATTCTTAAACCACATTAGTAGAGTCATGTATCTGCAGTGTTACAGAATAAGCTTTTTTTTTTTTTTCTCCCACTTTCTGGCTATGGAGAATGAACTTAAGAGTACACAAAACTCATCTGGCAGCAGAGTGCATAATCTTTAGTGCCTTTACATTTGAGTACAAATTTTCTGATAAGACACTGAGCTGAATGAGAAATTGTCTTGAGCTTATAGTTAGTCTGGTCTTGTCATCCACATGATCAAGGAGTTCCTGATATATTATTGAGAGAAATTTCTCTTCATGGAATTAATTTGTGGTGGGATTTGCCATGCTGTTGAATCTGGAACTAACTTGTTTTTGGTTGATGCATGGAACCATTAACATCTTTTTTGTGACATGCATTGTCTGGTGTCTTTTGTGACACCTTTTTATGATTATTGATAATTGCTGGAACTGCTAGAATATGCTCTGTTATGAACAGAAATTGAGCCACTTGCAAAGTTTTGGTAGGCTTTGGTATGATGTCTGTATTTCTATGTGTATGTGTGTTTGTGTATGTGTGCGCGTGCTATGTCAATGGAATTTGTTCATATATGACAAAAAGGTTCTGTGTAATATTTTAATGATAATCATATGGTGTTTAAACCATTAACCAACATAATGTCAACTCTGCTCTGTAGACATCATGGCATGAGACATAGTCATATGGCTGCTCATATTCTCTCTTATGGGACATGTCACCATTAACCCTATATGTGACCAGTGTAGCTATTTACCACCTTATATGAGGGCCTTTGGTTGAAAATTGTGACCCTTACAAAAATTGCTGTGTCTGACAGCATGTGACATCTGTTGCCATGTTTAGTATGTAGTTACAAAGCATTTGGGGGGAACTGTTGATATATTTGAATTTTCTGTGGAGTTTTATTTGTATTATTTGTTGGTGGATTAGGACAGCCTAAAGTGTTGCCTAAGAAGAAAAGTAGCAAATATTAGTGATAAAATTGTGAATACTACAGAAGCAGGAAGTGATCATACTGATTGAGACATGGTGAATTTGCCGGCAGATATATAGTTTATATATAATTTTTAAGTGACACGTCCCTGTGGTGCAAGTTAGTATGTATATTTATTGACTTTACTCCTATGCAACAATACCATCAATAATTTACAGTGGTTTTGGGACTTGTAAATGGAAGCTGCAATGTGCAATATAATACATAAAATCTTTCAAGCTTCCTACCCTCTTAACGAACAATAATATTTCTGTGTTATTAGTATACAAGGTGTGTTTGACCTACCTTGTAATGTTCTAAGAGTTTTATCAAATTTATGTCAAGGAAGGAAGACTTCTTCCCTTATTTGCATTAAGAAGACTGTACTGTTTTTCTGTAATTCTAAATTATGTGTGGTCTGATGATGGCCTGAATAGTAGGCCAGAACAAGTATCCTTTGTAAATTAGTGATGGTGTTGTTGCATGATGATAAATTCAGCAGATATATATATATATATATATATATATATATATATATATATATATATATATATATATATATATAGTGAATAGGACTGTAGTTATAATAACAGGTTAATTGATTCAGTTTCAGAAAGTGGCCACATGCAGAATGATGACTCAGGTGTTGAATGTTGCTGTAAGCTGCAACAAATAGAGAACTATAATATCACTGATAATGAATACTTGACTGCATGAAATTTTTAATATAAGTTGGTAATATAGTTGCTTTGTTTTGTGTATTTTGAATTTCAGGCCTTGAATAGGAGTTCGTAAGTGAGGGGTGTCCAGAGTCATTTGTAATGATGAAAAATATTTATTTGTATTGTGCATATTTTTTTTCGCTTGTACTATTTCCAGTCATGGAATTTTAAATACTAAAAGATGGTATAATTCTTTATACTGAAAATGTGTGATGAGTCTGTGCAAGATGGAAATTATAATGAGGTCCCAAGTTATTGATGAACCTGAATTTTTGCATGTTTCATCTTATCATTGTGGGATTTGCAGTTGGCGCTTGTGGTGTTAGTTTACATAATGGTACACATGCTTATTACTGTACGTGTTTCTACTGTAATTTCCAGCCTTCCTCGGAAGACGGATATGGAACGTAAGATAGAGATATATAACTTCTCAGCAAGGACACGCCAGTTATTTGTGAGATTGTTAGCTCTTGTCAAATGGGCCAGCAGTGCTTCCAAAGTGGACAAATCAGCAGTGAGTACAACGATTGTGATTTATGTTGCGTGTGTTTTTGTAGATGAGTGGTAGCGATTTGGTGCGGATGTGCGGTGAGCATTTAGTGATACCATATACTTACATTGTAGGCCTGTGAGCTTACCTTTTTTTTTTTATTGAAAGATAATTGCACTTTTTGACGTATGTTTCAGGTTCCAAACAGTTGAATCTATTTTGTTCCTTTGTTTTGACTTTTGTAACAGTTATTATTTTCTGTAGCCAGTTTTAAAACTATTATTGAATTCATCTTTTGCTACCTAACATATATGACAACAAAATTGAGTGTGTGTCACTCCTGCTTCTTATTCACAAGATCCCATGCTAAAGTCTGGCCCCATACACCAGATGTTTCTTTAGCCAAATGCTGTGTTTGTACTTCAGATTAGCTCATGACAGCTTCCACGGTGTGACTCAGTGCCACAACTCGCATCCTGCCACACAGCCATGTAATGAATTTCTTACTATACCTCAGTAAAAGACTTAGGGGCACAAAGCAGAATTTATTATTACAGACATTTTTATGGCTGGACTCTTGCTTTGTATTTTCAGCACATAATGGCATTTCTGGATAAACAATCACTCCTGTTTGTGGACACAGCAGATATGTTGGCACGAATGGCAAGGGAAACTTTGGTCCATGCTCGATTACCAAATTTCCACATCCCTGCAGCAGTAGAGGTTCTTACAACTGGAACATACTCAAGACTGCCTGCGTGCATTAGGGTAAGTTATTTTAAACTGAATGTATAAGTTTGTTGAAAACTACCTTTAACCTTTAGGCTGCTAATGTCATATATATATGGAGCACCTGTTCCTGATGTTTCTAGATCACACACGATGACGCATCACAGTGGGTAGGACTCCTCTGGACGAGTGATCAGCTCGTCGCAGAGACCTCTACCTGACAACGCACGACACTCACAACAGACAAATATCCGTGCCCCCGGTGGGATTCAAACCCACGATCTCAGCAGGTGAGCAGCCACAGGCTGCT
>Ga0268261_10003575_pt1 | contig 11465 bp, 8 predicted proteins | sample TergutNc150P1_FD_190353 | JGI IMG/M metagenome (GOLD analysis project Ga0268261, IMG submission 190353) | Nasutitermes corniger P1 segment gut microbial community from laboratory colony in Florida, USA - Nc150 P1 (SPAdes) (version 2) | ecosystem: Host-associated > Arthropoda: Insects > Digestive... | reverse complement strand
CCGTAGTCAAGACTTGACTACGGCTGGTAACCACATGCATATGTAAACCAGAGGCTGCAAATACAGTTAGAGCTCCTGACGATGAGCGGTATGCCGCTCAAAACATGTTGAGCTGTCAATGAACGGTAGAATAATATATTCTGTTACAAGGTTGCATGTTGTTGGTTATTTCTACTAAGTCATACTACGATGCACAGATCCATGAATATTAAATAAAAATATTTTTAATACTTTATGTGATATTTACTCTTCAGGCATTATAGCCACATGGAATAATCAGCTTGATTTATATTGGCAGACTTTCTGTATTAGGTATAATGTGTTAATTCAGTAAATATATCGTTTCACTTAACAGATCTGGATGGAGAGAGTGAGGGTGCTACAGCTGTTCCTATCAATGAGAATCTGTTTATTGATGATGACGAAGATTTAGATGACCTAGATGAAGCATTGGATGACCTAGATTTGGATCAGTGACCCTGGTGGCAAGCCAAGTCTGGTTGTGGCTGTACCTCATTTGTAGGTTGTGTACATGTGAAAAATAGTGAGTCCAAATACAGAGTTTAAATTATTAATGTCTCATGTTACACAAACATTAAGTGTTGCTGAATAATGAAACAACACTTAAGGGAACTTAATACGTTCCATTCCATGCATTAAAAAGGATATTTCAGTTCATATAACAAGACCAACAAATGCACAAATGTAAGATGTGTTTATCACTTATGTTTATAGACCATCATGTTTCAATCACTGTTATGATCATCAGAATAACTTACAAGAATATTAGGAATCTAAACAATCTGGCAAATTGCATAAGTGAACCACTCAGCTTTTGCAAATAATATTTCAAACTTATTGTACAATGGCAGTTTTTATCTAACATTAAAATTTTATTAGACTTTAATGGTATATAAAACTGCCTTTATTAGACTGCATTTTAGTGACTGTATAATAAGTTTGAGACATTCTTTGTAAAAACTGAATGGTTCATGTATACATTTTGACAAATTTGTTTGGATTCCTAATATTCCTGTTAAGTTATTCTGATGATGACGGCGACAGTGATTGAAACATGTTGTTGAACGAATAATACGTGATAAACACCTTATATATGCGCATTTGTTAGTCTTGTCATGTGACTTAAAGGGAAGCTTCCCAGTGTCAGTCCCCTCCCATCATGAGTAGTCATGTGCTGAATTTTTGTGCTATTTGTTTCACATATTACCGACATTATATCGAACAAATACATGGGTGGTTAAAAAGTTCTTGGAATTAAGTCATATTGAGATAATTGTACTTCCTGTTAAAGAATGGGGACAGAGATAGCAGGCATATACCATGCACTATCACTGAAACAAGTCGGGACTGGCTGAGATACGCTTGTATGCTACAGTCGGCCATGAAGTGGAAGTGTGTTGCCAGTTCTTGTTGCAATGTCTGAAGTTAAACAGCAGGCATTCAACAAGTAGTGCAAACTAAGGAAAGCACATAGTAGAAACAGTTTTAAGTCCAAGTGCAATATATGGAAGTGAAACTCTTAAGAATTCTACTGTTTACAACTGGTACAACCATTTAAAAACAGTTGGGAGTTGCTGGAAGATGAGGGGTGCAGTGGTAGGCCAACAACCATCAAGGACTGATGAAAATGTGAACAAAGCTTCTGCCATTCAGCTGAAAAGTGGAGAAACAATTGGTTCTTGCACCATGACAACGTGCATGATCAAACCTCTCGCACAGTATGGCAGTTTTTGGTGAAGAACCAGCTTCCAGCCATCCCTCAACAAACATATTTTCCATATTTCACTCCATGCAACTTCTGACTCTTCCCATTATTCAAGACTGGGGTGAAAGGTCATTGTTTTGCTTCTGTAGAAGGAAGGAAGTCAACAGAAAACAACAGCAAATCTCACAGCCATCCCAAAGAGGACTCCCATAGGTGCTTCCAGCAATGGCAGTACCACTGGAACAAGTGTGTATGTGTGTAAGGGCAGTATTGAGAGGCTGACTAGGTTAGGTTTTATAAATGTCCTTTTTTATACAAATTATGCATAAGTTCCAGGAACATTTTGGTCCTGCCATGTATAAGTTGAACAAAGGATCAGATGGTAAATGCTTGACTGATGGTTCAGGTACTGCTGACAAATTCCGTGCTGTTCAAATACAGACAACTGTAAAGGTCCAGCATTGAACCAAATATTTTACAGTTTTATAACACAGTACATGAATTTGAAAAGTTTTCCTAATGTAAATAAAAATGTCTGTTTCAATAAAGAAACAAAAGAAATTAAAATATTAATGTTTAAAATACTGTCTTGTTCTATTGTGTCAGATAGCTGTACTGTCAGATGAACAAAACTTAGCATCTTGATGTACTTATACAAATACCCCGCTACAGTTTAGTGCAGACTACTGCATTATCCATGATGTTTCTTTGAAGTTACAGTATGCTAGGTATTGTAATATGTATTGCTGGTGTTGTGGTAAACGTGCTATATGTGAAGAAAGATTTTAGCCTAGAAGTGAATTTAAGGCCAAACTTTTATGTTCTCTGATTTAGAAAACCACTTAAAATTTACCTGTAATGAACTGCTGTTAAGCAGTACAAGTACAGGTTAATGATGCTGATTATTCATTTTTTTCATCTCCTTGTGGGGGGATACACCTGTATATGGGGCTTTGGTCAAGTTGACTTGAAATTTGTAACTGTAAAAAAAAAGGGTTAATAAGGGTATGGATGGTACAACAGGCAAGAACAACTTGTTCAATACCATAATCTGTTCAGATCATCGTACAGATTCACATGGTAGTGAAGAATTTCTTCCTTAGGTGTCTGCTTTGTATGATGATCATCAATTCAGAGTCTCAGTCTGGACACTAGCTACTATGAGATTTCCGGTGGTTTCTTTATTACCCTCATTATCAAGGCATGTCCTGGGCCAGTATCTTCGTAACCCTTGGCTGTTTATATCAGCATCCTTCTAACATATATTGTTATATAACAAAGCAGTTGTGAGAACAAAAATCTTTGTAGACAAAATTAAAGAACTTGGTTAGTTATCAGAAATTACCAAATGAGAGGGAAGAAACTAACCTTCTGTATCTTTATAAAAATACGGATGATTATGAAAGAGGAGGTCATTTGGGTGTTTGAAAGTGATAATAGTGACCTTGACATAATCCTGTGTCCCTAAAGGTCTGTCATTGTAACAGCTACCCTCTTTTATGCATAGTGACAGGGTTAGAAATGAAGGCTGTTATTACCTTCACATATCCCCGTTTCCATGAGTCAAGATGCTGAGCCAAGGGTGCTCATTTGACTTGCAAAGAATAAAATTATCAATTAAGGTATGTTGCTATATGTGTGTTTATATGACTCCAGAAATGAGAGCAAGCACTTGTTACAGAAGAAACTCTGACAAAGCACTCTTATTAAAACCAAAGAATATCACATTGTGTAACAAACTACTGGTACATGAAAGATAATTGTTAAGATAAACTTGCAAGCAGCACTGGTTACAGACTTGTACGATAACACGAGAGAATTTCATTCACCCCACAGTACTAGATTCCTGGATCTCTCCATTACTGTAGTTATTCCACTACCGTTCCCTCAAAGTTTCTAGCCATCTGATATAAAATGAAACAGCCATGCAGTTCCACAGGGACAATCAGTTGAGCTAGCAAGCTGCAAACATAAGATCACTTAAGACTTATTATAAAATGTTAACATACTCAAGTGCAATACTATCTGCACTGCCATTAATTTGTACCTTTCTGCATTTTCATCAGTTAATTCCCAACAGAAAAATGTGAATGACAGGTTTATCATTTCCTAACTGATTTGTGATTTCCCAACGCCGGTTACCCAGATTGAACATGGTAAACCTCCCAATGCCCACAACCTGTCCTCATAAGACCTATATTAATGCTGTTCGCGCATCTCCTTTTAGACTAACCAGACGCTCATTTTCCAAAAGAATTGCCCACCAAAATTCTGTACGCATGCCGGCTGTTTTCATTCCTCGTGACATGTTCAACCCATCGTTGCCGTCTCTATTTCTCTATCCTACGTTTATTTGCTTACGTATATCGCTTAGGTTCCGTGTTGTGTACACTCAGTCGTTTCTAACTTAAAATTTTATTTTCAGATTATTCCAGCAGATATTTCCGGACATATTGACATCATTTTCCCCATACAGAACGATTGGAAAGAAAATTATTTTAGAAGTATATACACGTACGGCCGAACGTACAAATGACCACTATAGAGAAGAAAATTATTTTACAAGTACATACACGTACGGCCGAACGTACATATGACCACTATGGAAATTGCAATGAACATAAACAGTACTAAAATCCGGCAGCGAAAACGTGCTTACTGTACTACAATGTTCTACAATCGTTTGCGCGTCACCTCGATGCATTACAGCCCTCTCGGCCTGTGATTAGCAGGATTCATATGAAGGATATATGATCTGTGTGAAAGATATAACACAGATCATATATAACATACGTTGATTCGTAATCCGTGACCACAGAACAGCTCCTTGCTACACGCATTTGTTTACTACGTGATGTTTCGCGTCCACCTGTAGGTGGTATTGTTGTTCGTGCATACAGTGCCATCTGTATCAATTTTCAATATGGTGGCAGTTCGTGGAAAGTGTTATTAGTTCACTAATGATATTAGGCCTTCAGTTTGTGTAATTTAAATATTTTACAAACTGAAGTGACTTGTGGTTAGGTGTATTATTCCTTAAATAAAATGATAGTCCAAGAACCTGTTCAGGTAAGCTGGAGCAGTTTTCTAGATTCAGGGAGTTGTTGAATGGACCACAGGCACGTCCTAAAATTTGACAAACGGATTTTTTAGGAAGTATATTGTTCATGTCAAAACGTCATATGCATGAATTAGTTTCGCCTGCTGTTATCTGTATTACATTTTATCGTATTTGGTTGAGGACTGCTTGTGCACAAATGGAGCATTTGGGTGATAACTATAAGTGTAATGGACTAGGTCCAGTATTCTAATACTTGTTTTGAATTTCAGGCAGCTATATGGCATTGCCTAAATCATTATGCTTATCCTGATGCAATATTTCTTGCCGAACGCCTTTATGCCGAGGGTAAGTTCTGATATATTTGTGCAATGTGTGGTGGTGGTGGTAGTAGTAGTTGTTATTATTGTTGTTTGTGGTTGTGGTTGTAATAGTAGGTGGTGGTGGTGGTGGTAGTAGTAGTAGTAGCAGCAGCAGTAGCAGTAGCAACAGCCTAGCTTATGCCTTAGTGTGGGTTACATTTGTAGCTTCTAGCTCTGTCAAACTTCATAGTATAGGGATCATTTATTTTAGCCCACATCTACTCTCCAACTCCATGCAAAGTTCACTTTTTATTATGCTGTACAGGAAATTGAATTAAACAAATGTAGCTCAACCAGGCCTGTGATGTTATTAATATATGTTGAAAATATGTACAGCAATGCCCACATGCAAGAAGAAAATATTGTATTTTACTGTCTGTTACAAGGGTGCACAAATCCTGGTTGCCAGGTTGCGCATGCAACTAAATTTTGTATGGTGGCATAAAATATTTGTGGGTCGTCAGTATGAAACTTGCTTCATGTCACCCTTCTGGCACCTAGAATTTTAGAGTGGCTGCTGCATTTTTGGAAAATTTGTGGACCCCTGATTTACAAATATTACCTTGTTACTTTTATAGTTGCATTATAATTGTACCATATTCTACATTGTGCATTTTTCCACTGTTGTGTCATAATGCTAGTGTGCAAATTATTTATACAGTTGTGTACTAAGAATAAACTTGTGATATCACCACACAAGCAAACATCTGCTGAAAAGCCACATAATAAAAGAACTCAGAAACAGGTGGGTATTACCCCATATGTCATAACTGCAATCAACTGCTTAGCAAAATAATATCGATGCTTCTAATGACAAGTAAGCCTTAATTAGATGTGCATACAATTGGAGTTTGTAAGGTTATGCATAACAGACGATTTATGCATACACAGAACTTATAGCCCACATTTTATACCTGTTTGTTGTACACTTTTTTTGCTTTAATTCCCGTTGCCAATTTTCACCACACCTTGTCCTTGTCATTTGTCGTTTTTGGTTAATGCCCTTTGGCTGGCTGTGCACCAGGATGCTCCCAAGATTCTACAAAACTCATTATGTAGAACAAGACTGGCAGGAAGTATGCTTATTGAAACTATGCTGATCACTGTGCCCTTCCTTACCAGTTAATTGGGACTGATATTTTGTGATATGCTTATTTGCCTTTATTTTTTTACTTTATTAAGTGAGTAAGATATATAATCTACCTCCCATCATACAACCCCAATAAAAAATATTGAAATGCAGTCTGTACTGAAGAGAAATTAGAGATCATAAATTGTGAAAAAGGTTAACGTGTTGGTAATATCTGCCATGCTCTTGGCCTGGAGCACAAGGTAGACAATTCATGATAATGCAGAAACAAGTAAGTTAAGTGCTAAGTTTGAAACTTCCTTCTGTAACTCTTAACCTACCTGCTGTCATCATTGCCTGCTTCTTCATCATCTTACCCAGCATACCCCCTTTCCCTCATTCATCTGCCACCAGTACCAGCAGCTTCCTCAAGCCAGTTCATCCAGCAGGTAATATATGTTTCTACAACTTGTTTTCATTTCATTTCCAGTTCGTGTCGGCTAAAATTAATAGTAATTGTTAGTGTATTGCTGGAAGGCACTGTTATAATGTAATTGTACCAAAGCATGACAGATTTTGCTTATGAAGGATTAATTATTATATTTGTAGATGGTTTGCTGAGAAGTTTTTTCCCTAGAGCTTGCTACAGTCTGTGTGCTCTTGTCTTGAGTATTTCTCTTGCCCTTTCTTTCCATCACCATAACATTGCTTGCATACAGTTTGGTCAAACAAAACAAATGTGTTTGTTTTCAGCCCTCAGCACACTACAGTTGAATGTTACATTCAAGAAGTTTGTGCTCCTGCTTCATGTTAAAGAAGTTTGTGGGTCAGATCTTGTCCAAGAGGCCATATAATAATATAGTTGTATTTTTAATTTAACTTACACATTTTACTTCTCCTTCATGTGTTTAATAATTTTATAAATAAACAAACACTGAACTGTTTATATATTTTTATGTTTTTTATATTTTCTGTATTTTAACTTTTAGCATAACAGTTCTGTCCACTACACATATTCACTCTATACGGAAGAATTTCCGTCAGTTCTTCTACACATTAGGGGCTCGCAGTGATGCATTTGGTTGAGACACTGTGCTACAAGCTGGAAGGTCACAGGTTCAATTCCCAATGGTGTCACTGGAATTTTTCATTGACATGATCCGTTTGGCCGCATTTTGGTCCTGGGGTCGACTCAGCCTCTAACAGAAATGAGCACCAAAAATATTCCCTGGGGAGTAAAGATGGCCAGTGTGTTAGGCTGACAATCTTACCACCTTCATGTGCTGATTGTCTTGAAATCTGGGTGCCTTAACTTCCTGGAACTTTTAAGGCCTGTCCATTCCTGTACAGAGACTGATGCTTCTGCATATTAAAGAGATTAAATAAGTAATTTTATTATAGACCTACAATTGATGTAGTCCCTGATGATGGGCCAGTAAGGTCTGAAACATGTAGGAGTTTAGTGGTTTTTTTTTTAATATTATAGTGTATCTAATGACAGCTGTGTGCATTTGTTGATTAAAAGTACAGAAAAGAAGTTTTAATATCATTGTCCATTCTGTGCTTAAGTCTCTTTTGAAAGTTCCAGATCAAGAGTTAGTATCTTCTTATTTAATCCATTCACAGTCCATTCCTTATACATCTGAACTAAGTTTTACATAATTTTGATCATCTTGTTATGTATGTCACCTTGATTTGTGAAGGGCAAGGGTGCACAGATTTTCAAAAAAAATCTAGGAGCCATCTCTGAATCCTAGGTGCCAGATGGATGACATGAGGCAAATTCCGTACTGAGGACCCTGCAATATTAGCGACCACCATACAGAATGTAGTCATCATGGCAACCCAGCCCTTAGGACTTGTGCACCTCTGGTGAAGAGTATTTAATTAATTAACATTTTATATATTTTCAAAATTCAGTTTTCTGACCTATGACTTTCATTTCAATGCCAGATTTGTCATTTGCTAGAGACCATGCCATTGCTGAATCATTTAGACACTGGCTTTTCACCACATAAACCTGAGTTCAGTCACAGGTAGGTTTTACTTGTACCATGCCAAATTGATCAGGCTGTAGTTACATTAACTGGATTTTTCTGATTTATGATCTGTAGTGGACTCAGACGATGCATTGTTCTTGCTTGCCACCTGCTACTACCGATCAGGGAAGCCAGGGCAGGCCTACTCCATTCTGCGCAGCAAGGGCACAAGTTCGCCACAGTGCAAGTACCTCTTGGCCAGGTGCTGTCTGGATCAGCAGAAGTAAGTTTAGTACCAAGTAGAATTTTGCCCACAAGATATCTGCCTATGTAATTCAGACATGTCAGACTTGTGTATCCCTTGGACCAGTTGCATAATGTGTATTATAAGAGGAAGTAAATGACAAAGCATAATGTCGGTGGTTTCATTATCATCATATGATTAGGCTCAGTAGGCATTGGTTCATCATCATTGTATGGTGAGTAATTAAGCTCCTAAATTCTTTAAAACTTCAGTTTTAAAGACTGTACTAGCAGACCTTGAATAAGATTTCTTGCTTTTCTCTGACAAATTTTATGTATTTCTGTTTGTAGGTTGAGTGAAGCTGAGTCAGTTCTTACGGGTGGTGACACAGGTAGATCACGAAGTCTTGATGATTTGGCATCTGAGTTTGGTGATCAGGCCTGTTTTGCACTGCAGATTCTCGCACGCATCTGCTCACAAACTGAGAGATATAGCAAGGCATCAGAAGCATATCTACAAGCTCTGAAGTTAAATCCTTTTCTGTGGCATGCATTTGAGGAACTGTGTAATCGTGGTGAAAAGCCAGATCCTTTACGGACATTCCAAGTGTCACACTTAGAGAACTTCTCTATGTGTCATGGAAACAATCCTGTAGTGAATTTTGTGAATAGTTGTGAACACAGTAGCTGCTGTACTGTCACTAATGGCAGTTCAAATGCCAGTGAAGCAACAGTTCTGAACACCATTAGCAGGTACTGTCTCCTTATTTGTTTTTATCATATCATGTCTAAACTCTTATCACTCAGAGCACCAATTTTTATACCTTTCAGATGTTGCTCATGTCATTCCAAAAGAATCCATTCAATTTTGAGGTCTTATTTAATTTTTGTAATGCAGCATTTGATGCTGAAGGGTTAGTAATTATGTACTGACCACCATGTTGGAGAATGATCTCTTATCACCTCTCCATGATTGATTTTTAAGTATATTTTGACTTATCCTCCATGTGTGAGCATCATCATCATCTCCATTTGTGGCCCTTGGATATGTTATGCAGTGGTTACAAGGAGCCAACAGAATTCTTTACATAGATAAATAAAATTAAAGTTTGCCATTGGATAGAAGGTATTGTTTGACAGTAGTAACCATCCCTGAGATAACATCTTGTTAAATGGGCCCCATGGCATTCCTTGTGACAGGGTCTCATGATTATATCATTATCATAGAAGAAACAAGAATTATGTACAGAAATTTGATTGGAATTCACCAATGGAAGAAACCATGTTGGAGATCTGGGCAGTGATGTGAGGATAAGGTTAAAATTGAAAACATCAGATCAGCTTGATCCTGAAGAACTAGCTTGGTTGATCTACTTCAGGACAGGATTTAGTGGTAGATTTTTGTAACGACAGTTTACCATAATTTCCTGATCAGCTAAATTTAAACTTTTTAGCTAGACCATATTTGTTATTTATAGAGGTGTTCTGATTACTTGCTAGCTGAGCTCCCTAACACTGTACATAGCTGCAGTTGGCACAGTATTGTCATTCATAGGCTGAACTAAAAATGGCTGATTTTCTGGGACTGTTTTTATAGCTTCAGTTACTGTGCACGGTTTAGAAATGGATTTAAAATGTGTGATGTGTGTGCAGTGCCTCCCCTGTTACCAGCTTGTCTCTTTATCCCCATGATGACTAGCAAGTAGTCTGATCACTACTATCCTATACATTAGACTTTTAGCAATTCACAGCTCAGTCTTTATAAGTATGTGTGTTGTATCACCACTACACCATCATCAGCAGCCAGCAACACCTCTGATTTTAAAAACTGGTGTTTTGTTGACAGTACACCTATCCACCTGCTTAACTGTCATAACACAGCACCACCAAATGGACGGATGTTTACTCTGGAAGAGAGTCCTTTAACCAATTCCTTGAATGCTGGTAATTCTGGCATTGCTCCCTTGCCTTCTTCAAGGGGGAAACCTGTTCGTTTCCGTAGTGTGTTTGCTGGCAGTATTAGTCCTATGACACCAAGGTATGAATTATGATATTTAAGGTGTATGTTTGCATTAAACACTGTCAGTATGACTCCTTCATTACATGAAGTTTATCTGTTTTTCAAAAATGACTCATTACACAAAAAGTCAGGATTTGGCATGAAATATGGAGTCATGTAATAATATATTACACACTTAAAGTAAAAGTTGTAACTCTTACTTGAAATGAGTTTTGAAATTGTTAACATTTAACAAAATAAAAAATGTACTGTAGTTTACAATTTGGTATCTCTAGAATGATTAACATTGCAGAAGTCTTATTAAATATATGAACCTTGTGGTGAATAAGGTACTAACCAAAGAAAGTGTTTGGAAAATTTGTTTACTCCTGTAGACTATGGATTTCTACTCATTTTATACCAATTCAGAAGACTGTAACTCTTACGTTTGTTCTTTCACATTGTTGTAAGTTATGATTGGGCCATCATGTTTATTTATCAGTAATTTGTTTATGTTGTGTAGTTTTGGAGTTCTGCCATTGGATAGTCCTAGTTTCTGTGACTCTCTCCAGATGGCATATCTATCACCCTCTCTTGTGCCATCAACAACACTAACTGAAGCCAATGACCAGAAGAGTCTAGCTAAGCGGGTGAGCAGTCTGCGCGCTCATGTAGGGGTACGTGTGGCTGAGCCTACCCAAGTTCCCAGCATCTCATCCATTATGTTTTTACTAAAGCTTTGCACATTAGTACTCTTATTTAACCTTTGCCTGAGACCAACCTTCTTTTGCATTATATTAAGGAAAAGTTTCAATAGGGGTTTGTGTAAAAATTAAATAATTAATGGTAAATAACAAAAAACTTATAATTGACACAAGTCACCAGTATTGTGAGGTATACAAATTAACCTTTAGGCGACTAATGTCATATATATATGGAGCACCCATTCTTGATGTTTCTAGATCACACACAACGACGCAGCACAGTCGGTAGGACTCCTCTGGACGAGTGATCAGCTCGTCGCAGAGA
>Ga0268261_10003574_pt1 | contig 11467 bp, 3 predicted proteins | sample TergutNc150P1_FD_190353 | JGI IMG/M metagenome (GOLD analysis project Ga0268261, IMG submission 190353) | Nasutitermes corniger P1 segment gut microbial community from laboratory colony in Florida, USA - Nc150 P1 (SPAdes) (version 2) | ecosystem: Host-associated > Arthropoda: Insects > Digestive... | reverse complement strand
TAATAATGCCAACAGACAGCAGATGGGATTTAATTCAGGGTTTAAAGGGTTAATAAGTTAATATTACATTTTGCCTCACTAATACCATGGAGAAGAGTTATTGTTGAAAAGCTGATAAATTCCCCACTAGTCATAAAATTTCTCTCACTTTAATGAACCTAAATGTTCATTGCCATTTTCACAAGACCCTCCCAGCTACAACCTGGTCTTTCAAGCTGTTTCATTCCTCCAGTTATAATTTGTATAGTAAACACAAGTAACAGATGGATTCTGTGATATGTTTAGTGTTAGATGATGCTACAGATATGCAAGAACACTTCTTGATTTCAAAATTTCGCCGTGTTTTGAATGTTGTTTGCTTTCTTCTGGGTATTTCCCGGGCGTCTGAATTTTATATGCCGACGTTTTGGAACACCCTGTCTGTTCCGCCTTTCTAGGAGCATAGGTATGAAGGATGAGTAGGTTAGAAAATGTTGGAGTATTTATATGGGAAAAGGTTTGGTTCGAAAATAACTATTTTCGAGCCAAACCTTTTCCCAGTTACATACTCTAACATTTTCTAACCTAGACATCCTTCATACCTACCCACCTATGAAGATGGAACAGACAAGGTGTTCTGAAATGTTGGCATATAAAATTCAGACAATGGCAAATTACCCAGAAGAAAGCATACAACATGCAAGAACTCGCTTATTGTATCACAGAGTAATTCTTAAAACATTTTCACATGCTTCCAATGTCCTGAAAGTCAGAAAATCTAAAAAATTGTGCAGCGCCTGAATAATAATTATATTATTATTCATATGTTGATGCTCTGCAAGGTAGTGTGTGCTGAACTTGCAACAGAAACACTCTCAATTATCTAATGTGTATTGCAAAAAAGTATTAAATGACCAAGTGCTGTACCATACCAAAAACCAAATTAATGCAGATATCTAACCCAACTTAACACAAAGAGAACTAAAAGTACCTAGTGTAACATTCATCCAAATATGCAACCCTAGTAAATACTGATAAATGCCAACTGATCACTATTATCTGGTCAGCTCTACCAATAAATCCTACTCTCACCTCCATGTTGTATCCCCTGGACATTGCATCATTTGATACAGCAAAGCAGAGAGGGTGATGCTGAGTTCCTGGTGCCTTAAAACTATGACTTTTTGGCTAAGGGAGGCAACCCTGAAAGAAAATCCTGGTCCTCCAGATTGAGAGTTGGGCATAAGGCCAGCTACCATACTACATAAAAAAACACAAAGAGTTAAACTAATGAAGGAGGAAGAAGAAAAAGAAGAAGGAGGTTCATCCAAACCATGTGTTTTCAGATGATGGTCTTCAGGACTTACACAAGTTTCATGCTGTTACCATAGATTCAACAGCTTCACAAAGCAAAGACTTTTTTTCTTCCAGAGATACTGATGTGTGGTGCCATCATGTATTCAACATAATTCATTGTAGATGAACTGATAAATTGTTCTGTCTGTGGCTGTGAGTACTCACTGAGAATGTCTGGGAATCTTCCTCACAGAAATTGCAAACTACCAGACTATTCTTGTGAGTAAAACATATATATGATTGATACCAATCCTACCTTTGCTGCCCTTATTAATGATTTAGCTGTGTCCATATCACCTTGGTGATTCTGTCCAACTTCAGCAATTATGAAACATGGATGTGATCTTCCGACCCATTTACCAGGAGCCAATTCAATCTCCTTTGCCATTGGTGACTACAGAAACTTCCTTTCTGTGATCTCCTGTGTTTCCTGTAATATCATAACAGTAGGAATATTATAAAGGGTTCTAAGGCACACATCTTCAAAATGCACTCGTAGTAACACTAGTCCTCACTGAGTATGTATTCGGTTTTCCAGACAGTCCTTCGATGAAGCCAATTTATTGGTTATGGGTCTGCAGTTCTCAGCAGCATCGTTTGGTTTCTTACCTCAGTAGGCGCTAAGATGAACTGTCTATTCAAGGTATTTAATCGTAAGAGCAATTCAGAAGGGGGTGGAGAACATTACATAATACGCAACTTTGATTTGTAGTCGCCAACCATTGTTAGGATATGCAAAAACGGATTAAATATAAATCGCGCAGTCCACTAAAAAAATGGTTATATTAGACTATGTAGTCTAGATCCGAAATCCATGCAACAGTAAAAATGGGGGTGTGTTGATGCAAATGCATTATTCAGTTACTCTTAGAAACCTATCGAAGCGCAAGTGGACGTGACACTAAAGGGAAAAGTCTATCTTCACGGAGAATGTCATCGGATGCCCGTCCACGTTCACACAGCGGTCAGCGCCCGCTTCCACTGACTTCAGACGCGATTCTCGTCGATATCTCTTCTCATCATTTTTGGTTTATTTATTGACATCATCAGTTTATTTTTTTAGGTTTTGTATCTAGTTTTAAATCGTTGTGATCAGTAATGTTACATAGAGTAGATTGCTCGTTGCTCAGACTAAGGGGTTATGACAGAATTGTGACGGTAGCTTGAAAAATGTTATGATAATATGCACAAATATTATGCTGTCCTACATGCAAATCATGTTTACTTAGGAGTGTGAACATCGTTAGTTATATCATTGTCTATTTTGAGGGCACTTTCTGACATACGGATCGGCCCATTGTACAGCGACTTTCAACATACAATTTGCATAAAGATTCAAACGTTACTCTCAACCAGATAATCCGTGCCCTCAACTATGTGAAGTTTTGTATAATATACTCTTTGTGTCTCTCCTACAAATAAAGAAACACAGTAGTTGTTTGGCGAATGTCATCTTTGCAACAGCAATACAACCAACGTACATGCATCAGGACCATACTGTACTTTTATTAATTTGTAGTAAATTGTCTGATAGCAATACACCGTACGTAAACAAATAATAAACATGATACATGTTTATAAATACATTTCACGAACACTTTATTTCACGGTAGCTATATATACAATCCGACAGTCAAAAAACATTCATTCAAAGCGTCCTACAATAATGTTGGCACACATGACTTTGTGGTCGATTCGTATCAATTCAAAATACGGCGCTTGTGAAAGCGGTTACAAGTATTTGCGGTATTTACAGCGTGATTTTAATTGTGACAAAGTTTTAAATGCCGAAACAGGTATGTTGTTTAGATGTAATGATTAACAAAGATACTTGCATTACTTTGTATTGGTATTAACATAATAACATAATGTTTGGAGCTATAAACCAACTTTCCCTCCATTATGTCGTGTCCAGCGTTTGTAAACGTGAAAGGAGTGCCTCACGGAAAAGAGCTGCGTATTTGTGATCCTGCTCTCACTTGTGAAGTTTATTGTGCATTTATATGTTGACATAGGAAAAATACTGCGTATAAATGTCGAATATAGGCCATCAGGTTTATGTCACCTTGACCCCTCGTAAATTTTATGGCGAAATAAAAAGTGGGAAGTCCTGTGAAATTCAGGCGGACGAAAAACCGAGGTGCGAAAATAACAGACACGAGCTGGAATTTAAGAAATGGCCACGTACTTTGGATCCAGCAGCAACATGGAAGATATTCAGAAAACAGCGAGATGCCTTAGAATTTGCACGAATACGCAAGAATGGCTTGATGACATTTGCGTTTCAGGATAAATTTGGGTGCCGCTTGTTTCTGGTTGCTCATCCCACTGTGTTTTGGTTTTATGACTCTAAAAGAAGTTGTCAAGAGAGATGTTCATATGAAATTATTTTAGAGCATGCTGTCTGTAAACTTTATTTTGATTTGGAATTTAATAGGGAATATAATTGCCAGCATGATGGAAGTAGAATGGTGGAGACATTCATCAAATTAGTATCATTTCATCTAGAAAGGGAATGGGGTATAACTGCAAAGAGACATGATGTGATAGACTTAGATTCAAGCACAGCAAATAAATTTAGTCGACATTTGATATTCATGTTGCCCAATGTTATCTTTCAGAATAACTATGATGTAGGAAATTTTGTGAAGGACATGTGTAGTGAACTTCGAATTTATATTAATCAACACTCCAAGCAGAAGGAGCGTACAGCTGAAGGCAGTGATTTTTATAGTGATGTTGACAAGTCACATGTTTTTGAGTTACTTGTTACAGATAATAATGGTGCAAGTAGGTTGTTCTGTGATGAAAGTGTATACACTAAAAACAGACACTTTCGCCTGTACAGGTCCACCAAGCTAAATAAGAATGCTCCACTGATTGTTAGTAAAGAAAATCAGTACAGATGTACCAAAATATGTGGAAATAACAATAACCAAGATATGCAGTTATTTCTTAATTCACTCATAACCTACGTTCCAGTTGATGCACATGATTTAAGAGTTCTTAAATACAGTCATTCTGGCAGCCAAGAATTATGTGCAGCTTACCATTCTTCTCGAGTACCTTACGAAGGTTTAATGTCTAGGTCCACTGTCAAATCTCCGTACCCTGAGGTGGATGAATTTGTGACTAATATAATTTATCCTGGGCGGATACGGCAGTGGTTATATTTTAGCAGTGGGAATCACATTGTCTATGATATTACTGGTTATCGCTATTGTGGAAATATTAGTCGTCAGCATCGTAGCAATAACATAAAATATGTGGTGAACCTTACAAATTATACGTATTACCAGAAGTGTCATGACCCAGAGTGCGCACATTATCGTTCTGAAGAGTGCGCATTACCACCAGAACTTGTATTTTTTCTTGAAGATGACAGTTTTCTTCATACCACAGAAGATAGTTCAAATTTTTCAACAACACTTGGGTATTTTGGGATGCTGGAAGAAGACTTTGTTCAATTGATAGATGCTGTCGAAAGTAACGAGAATGACTGTCATAATGTTTTGCATCTAGGGGACACTCCTTCAGTTCCATCAAGTTTTCCTGATTATGGATTGTCAGATCATGATGTGTTAATGGCATTGGATAGTGTAGCCAGTTCTGTATAAAATATCAGCATTGAAGTCTGGTCCAAGCAAGGACCACACTGACAAGATTGCATTATGTTGCATGTGTTATTTTGCAGTGATCATGTCTGTTAGTGGGAAGTACATAACATACGGTGAAGGTGAGAACGATACAACAGTCATGACGGAACACAAATCTAAACTGTGTGCACCAGGGGATATTATACAGGCTTCAAGGCATCATCAACACAGAACTGCCCTACAGGACCTCAGCCTGAACACAGCTCTACCTCCTGTACATCATGACAAGGTAATGTCACCTATTTTGTCTGTTTCAAATATGATATTTAACGTGGTTTAAAAAATTGTTTAATTCTTTTAATGTTTATATAATGCAGCAGAACAGTTGAGTTCACGTCTGTCATGACAAATGAACTCAGTCAGTAACAGTATGGGTATGTTGAACAATTTATAAAATGGATCATGAACCTCCAACGCGATGTGGCCCACGGCCACATTTGTAAATCATGTATATACTATAAAAATGACAACAATTTAGGCTCTTAGGTATACCAATGATTGTTATTTTTTCCAAGTGCAACCTGCAAACCAGCCCATGATAATGGATGTGGCCCTTTGCCATCAAAAGGTTGGACACCCATGATGTAGATATATATGAATTTGAAATACACTTTTGATAAAACTGCAAAATAGAATCATCATGCATCAGCACTTCCACTTTCAAATATCAAGTGACACCTACGTTAAACAAACAGCCACAGACATCATAAAATATTCAGTGGGCATGAGGAAACTAGGATTTGGAATCTAGGGTGCAAAACATATAGTGGTTTTTTGTGTGTGATCGGGGGGCTGCAGTATGAGATAAGTGGCTGAGAACAGTTCACGACTGCTGGAAATTCAGACCTGTTATACAGAGAATTTGATGAGTATGTATAGATGTTCAGATGTTTTCTTTCATCTAACGTCTACATGTTAATAGGCAAGCAGCTGCCGAAAGTGACCGAGCTGAACTATGTGCCCACCGTTCTTACATGAATACAGAGGGATCATGTTCTGCCTAAATTTCCTTCTGTACAACATGTGTTTTGCACACATACTCATACTTTGTGAATTGCGCGAAAGGCATTCAAAATTTCCTTCTGTAGTTCTTCACCACAAGAAAAAAAAATGATCACCTATGCATGATGTCGTGTCTCCTGTCCAGCTATGGGCCATGTGTTTTAGAGTGAGTAGACATGAACTGCATGGCAGATTGGTAGCAGGACATAGAATGCTTTCACTAGAATATGGCTTAAGGTACAGGGGGTCTGGCAAGTTTCTGTCAATATTTTGGGTCATTCTCATTCCATACCACTGCTTGTCAAAATAAGTGTGTGGTGTCATATCACAATGCAGCTGGTGAAATCTACAAATCTGTCTTTAACGGTAGAATGAATAGATAAGATGCTACCAGCATCACATCTTACCCACCAGTGAACTTGTCATGCAGTTCATATTTTCACAACTTTTCTATTCAGACGCTCCAATAAAATCCTCCCAACTCAGTTTGACCTTAAGTGGCTTTACCTCCAAAAAAAATTTCACTCCACTATTTAAGTTCCCCCCCCCCACAATGTGTAATATTGGAAGTTTTAATTCCATATATTGATTATACAGGATGTCCCACTCACTACCGAACCCGGCATTTCTTTAATAATTCTAACAACAATGAAGATATTGCAACGAAATTTGAACAGGAGTACGTTCGTTGTGTCAGAAATGTGACGACATCATAACATGTGCTGGAAGTGGCAACCATTTGCGTCCAGACAGGATTGAACCCAGTGCGCCATATTTTGGAAAGTCCTTGCCAGTACGTCCGCTGTCACTGCCTGAACAATAAACACTCTCTCCTCCAGAGTATACCAATACATTTTCCAACTATCCTGTGTGAACTCACACATTACACTAACACTCACGAAGAACAACCGTATTGTGTAGGCACCCTCAGCCAAATGACAGAGAGATCAGCAGAGATGCGCGTCAGGCAGGAAACAGGCTGGCTAGCTGGTGGACCGCTACTCCATGTCGCGACAATTAGGCACACTACAGACACATTCCTCTTCATTTCTCACACAACAAACCTACTCCTGTTCAAATTTCATTGCAGTATCTTCATTGGTGTTAGAATTATTAAAGAAATGCTGTTTTCGGTAGTGAGTGGGACACCCTATAAAAGTTGTTACGTGGCCATTAAGAAAGTAAATATCCAGACTCTTAGCTAATCATCAAATTAATCTGGTTCATGCACAATTATATGAATGATATGCATTGTTCTTGCACCAACTGGTGGCCAAGTGAACTTCATCTGTAGCAGGGGATGACATCCTACTCAGCTTAACACAATCAATGTGTAAGGGTTAAGGATCTGCAGTATATGGACTAAATTGAAATATAAGGTTGTGTTTGCAGTTCCTGGACACAAAAAATGCTTATGTAAGTGAAGTCCTATGTGTTCACGTAAGTGTACTCTTGAGAGAAAAGATGTATGTCATCCTCCGCCTCCCTATCCCTCATAAAAGAGAGGCCTTTGCTCACTTGGAAATACAGTAAACATAGGGGTAAAGTTCACCCCATAACCTGCCAATGACACAGATGGGGAGTAGAGGTATAGCTCTACTCTTTCTGCAACCTCAGCGCTAGATGGGGTTAGGTGGTTAACCGTTGCTGCTTTACCCCTGGAAATGATCCAGTAGCCATTGTATATGGAAATAGAGTATGTTACGCAAATTAGAATCCCACTCTCTTGCAACTTTCCATTGAACAAGCTTACTGCATCATTTCTTGTGGCAGAACATTACTAACTCTTTCGTTACTGTTGCTTTGTAACAGCAAACAAACAAACAAACAGTGTTACTGCCCGCACTTTGTAAAAGCACTCATGAGTATTTTGATCAGTGGGAAGAGAGAGCTGCAGTCCACTCTTCACTATGTCTTTCAGACTTGTCAGTAACATAATGAAATATTTTACATTACTAGTTTCTTCAAGCTTCTTGTAAAGGAACATGAATTGTTATATGGTAAGTGTACTTTTGGAGATGCACACAGTGGCTTTTGCCAGAAGGAGATTACAGTGTGTTATAAATAAATGTTTGTCAACGTGAAAACCAAATATTACTTCCACTCAGAAAGGAACTGAATTCTCTGGGGATAAGAATGATAAATTACAAGTATTCCTTAGAACTTTTGTTGGCCATGAGGATTTAATCCAATTTCTCCCCAGACAGCAATTAAAATTTTAAGATCTGAGAAAAACTGGTGCTAAATATTCTGCATTTCCCATACCAGTATACTTTAGACTGCAAAATAAATATTCTTTGCACTAGTGTGTTTGGAATGTTGTGTTTGTATTACACCTATTGAAGGATTGGTTTACTTACACTATTCAATTTCCAGTACAGAATAATAGTGTAGTTTTATACAAATTTAAATTTTAAACAAACTTCAATTGGTAATTTACTTTTTGGATAATTTTGTAAAATGCACATTGTTAACCATCTTAGAACATATTATAAGCCAGAATAGCCATTATTATAGTGAGTGGTAATGGGTGGATGACCAGCGTTCAATTCCCAGTGTGGAATATATTTTTCATAATCACCACTTTCAGGTTCGGTATGGGGTCCACCCTCGTTCCTGACCAAGGGATGGAGGGGTCTACCTAGAGACATTAAGGTGTTTACATACCACCATCCATGCTTAGGTTGCAAGAATTTTTGGAGCTTTACATTTTAATGGCATAGCAATTAAGCAAATAGAAAACTTCTACTACCTAACATGTAATTTACCGCTGAAAATGAAGTATTACCCCTTACATCGAACTATGGGCCACTTACCACCATTTGCGTAACAGGCAATAAGTGTGACGTACTTGGAGTAACGAATATTTTTAAATCTGCATATTTACAAACTACCAATCAACGCTGCGTAACATCCCAGAAGAACGCAGATCCCACTTACACCGCGTCGGAAGCATGAAATTACGCAAGATTAAAGTCTTCTGGCTTATAACGCCGTGTAGGTTGGTGAACAGCTGACGGACATTTCAGAGAAGCTTGCAGCCCCATCTACAGGGTCTGTGCCATTTGTACGCCACTTAACACGGGATTTCGTAGCCGTTTTTTATTCGTTGGGCCATAAATTGACAGCATCGTTAAACAGAACACTGAAGAGACATTCGAATACGCACAAATTTCCCTCAGAATATATATATATGTACGACGGTAAGGTGTTTCACAAATTACACGTACAGGCTTTTACTCGATGGTCCGCTCAAAACACTAGTCATTATGTGTATCACATCGCATTCATGTTTAGATGGCTCTGTCTACACCGGTTCGAGGAGAGGTATCTGTGACGAGATTTGTCTGTGATTCAGTTCAGTTCGTTTCCACGCATGCACGTTGCAAGAATGGCGTGCTTGTTCGTTCTGTGATGACATGGCGGCGATACGTTATGTATTTTACTGTGGCGTTGCGTTTAAAATACATTGGTTAACTGTACCTTCATCTTGTGGATACGACGATTGATTTTTGAAACTGTGATACATTCGTTTGTGAACAGTAGAAGAGGTGAAGCAACACTGGCGGAATGTAAGTAACACTGATGGAAAAGCTCATGTCTTTATGTTTCGTGATATTTTATGGGTGTATTCGTAGCATTTTCATTATCATTAACAGCATGCTGTACTTTTGCCGTTAACATCATGATGTGTGTGTTAAAAAGTTTTGTGCATAGTTAGTTTGCCGTGAAAGAATTTAGTGAAGATTGTTGAAACAGGTGTTCTTGGTCCGTTACCTACTTACTCGGTGCGTGACATACTTCGTGTGGATATAACGATTTGCGCTGTAAAAGACAAACACTAAAGGCAGTTGCCTTGGATTATTTTCATCCTTTTAAGTGTGATATATCCCTTAACTTGGAAGGTAATGCTGGAAGCTTGTGACGCGGTCGTAATTTTAGTATTCTTATATGTTGGCTGTGGTTTCACGACGTTTTTACGGTATTTTAGGAATATATGCGATGAATGTATGTGACTTCATGTACAGTGCGTTAGTTTTACACGGGTTGTTTCTTTCTACTAGGTAATGTAACTCATACTACTATACTTCCGGTACTGAAGGTTAAAGAATGTAAATAACTGGAACTACTGTACATGACGCAGTAACCGATAATATTAATTTAAGTAATCGTCTTCACTGCCCAAAAAAAAGTCAGAATGTATTTGCCAATGCAAAGGCACTTTCGTATTTATATTCACCACTTGACTGCATTAACTTGTTCATGGTGAATGACTGGCTATACTTTTGTACATTCTGTGCCTATGGAATTTAACCCATCAAGACGTTACAAGATACGCCTTGACTCCCTGATATTTCATCGCAATTTTGTGAGGTATAATCCTGCAGGGAGGTGCATTGCCATGCTAAATCTTCGGTCTAGTTAGGGTGATTTTTTTTTTATTCATTGGTCAATTGATTGACTGCTTGGAATTTCTAAGCAGTTTCAGGATGAGATATGAATCTGAATTTGTGTAACTTGCACCTAATTGAGATGGCAATGCTGTTTGGGGAAGTGAGCTTTAATGTCTTCTGATTGGTTTTTTGAACACACCATTTAGATTTTGAAATACAGTGTGTGCAAACATTTATGCTTTAAACGCATAACTAAACTTTGGGATTAATGGGCACACGGTTTCATTTCCGTGCGTGCTTTAGATTTGACATGTGCTGCAATAACGGAGACTGAAACACAAGTATTTCCAGTGAAACGGCATGCATATGTATAAGGTTTACAAGGAAGTAAAAGATGGTGTTGAGCTGTACATGTCAGTGTTAATTATTCATTTCTTCATTCAGCCCATTTTTTATGTATAAAATGCAGCAGTTGAAACATGTGTATGAATATTCTTTCATTTTTTGGTATTGATTTCCACCAATGGGCCTTACTTTTGAAGATGTTATTGCACCATGGAAATTTGGATCTTGAATGTAGGAAAATTTTTATGTATTTTGGCCATGAATTCTTACTGTAGCATTTGTGAACACGTGTTGGCTTTTTCGATCAAGATGTCTTGTCTTAAAAGGTGCTGCGTTGGTTCAAAACACTGAAGTACTGTTTTTGAACTTGCCATCTCTCATATCAGTGGAGCTGCCACACATTAGAATTGCATATGTGCACAATGCCAGTTTTGCATTTGAAGTGTTTTTGAAATGCAAATTTTAAGCAATTTTTAAATCACAAATAATGACAAATTTTGTTGCAGTTCCTGTTGTACGTAATGTACTGGGGTGGACTTGCACCTGTTTCGAAGCTCGTGAAGTGATGTGTCATACCACATTAGTGCATTAGTGTAATTATTTGGACAGTATAACCTGTACCTTTGCATTTTGCTGTGTGGATAGTGAGTTTGTTTCAATTGAGTTTCATAGCGGAAAAGTTTTTATTTGTGAACTGCTTGTCCTTGTTCTTAACCAGATGCAAAATCCCCCCCC